>Ga0310827_100238_pt1 | contig 57937 bp, 56 predicted proteins | sample WT_ome_2_FD_201309 | JGI IMG/M metagenome (GOLD analysis project Ga0310827, IMG submission 201309) | Sorghum-adapted microbial communities enriched on wild type (WT) sorghum from Joint BioEnergy Institute, Emeryville, California, United... ... | reverse complement strand
AAGATGAATGATGGCATACATGCAATATTCGCTATCCATACATGGAATTCCTTTTATTATTGTGTATTTTTGACGAATGATGCAGATATCATTGCTGAGCGCCGGTCGTCAGGAGTTGTTAGGAGTTGGAGGACACGAGATCTTCATTCGTTTGTTCCTGCTGTTTGTTTTTTCGGTATTTGATCTTGGTTGCTTCTCCTCCTCTCAAATGACGTATGGATTTGTGATACTCGAGGATCACCTTGACCTGGTTGGCCAGCTCGGGATTAATTTCGGGTAATCGTTCCGTCAAGTCTTTGTGCACTGTACTCTTCGAGACGCCGAACTGTTTCGCGATCGTACGAACGGTGTTTCTCGTCTCGACGATGCAGTGACCGATCTTGATCGTACGTTCCTTGATGTAATCGTGCACTCCCTTCGCCTCCCTGCTCGATATAAGATTGGTACATTATATGAGTGGGAAGACCATATATTCGTTGTAACCAAGCCTGACAAGCTCAATTTGTCGCACAACTTTCCAAAGGCGTGCACACGATTCGCAGCCCCCGCATCATCCGCGGGGAAAGAAAAGAAGCGGAGGTTTGTCCCCTCCGCTTCAGCTCGACAAAAGCGTCAACAGCCGCCGACCTGACGGTTAATCGACTTCCGGGATCTCCGGCAAGAATGCCCGCGGATTCACCGGTTCGCCGTTTTGGTGAACTTCAAAATGCAGGTGAACGCCGAGATCTTTCTCGTATTCGTTCCGGCCCGCGCTCGCGATCACTTCGCCTTGTTTCACCTGTTGCCCGGCCGTAACCCGGACGTTCGCCAGGCTGTAGTAAATCGTCTTCAGCCCGTCCTGATGCTCGATCTCGACCACATTGCCGATGACGGGAGCGGTCTCGGCGCGCGTGACCGTACCGCTCAGGGCCGCCGTAACGTCAAACGGCTGATTGTCCCGGCGCGCCAGCGCGATGCCGTCGCTGGTCACGAATGTGTTCTCATAGCGGATGACGGCCATCGATTTCTCCTCATTCGACAAGCTGTCTTCGTAGAAAGGCATCACGACCTCGATTTCCGTCATATCGGATGTCGGCCAGGCGAATTGTTCCGGTTGAGCAACGACAGGCAGATCATCCTCGGTCAAGTTTGCCTCGTCATGTTCGCCGATCGTTTCAAGTCCGATATCATCCTCGGTCAGCGTCTTGTCCTGCGAGTTCTGGTAAGCAATCATGATAACCAGGATGATTGCCGCAGCTGCCAGATAGGCCGCGGGGAAGATCCATTTGCGGGATGTGAACTTCTTCCACCTTGAACCTTGAGGCGCAACGCGGCCGGCCTGTTCGCCGCCCGTCTTCACATTGGTCGCGGCTTGTGTCGGTTTGGATTCGATTTTCTCGAATTGGTCTCTCTTTTGATCACTCATTTCCATCACCTCATCTACCATTGTTGCCGCTAGAATTTTTTTTAAACGTAGAGATGAGGTGATTTTTCGAGAAAAATGTTAGGATATCCGAACTTCCGAACAACTATGCGAAGCGGAAATTTCCGCCGGCCCGACGGCAGAAAGGTCATCTTACAGCGGTACTCTGCAAGCAAGGCAGGCAAGAAGGTTAAGAGACCGGATGATAGATAGGAAGCGGCCTGCACGGATTATGGCCGTCCGGTCAACAAAGAAGCTCGCTGCCGCCATGCTTCCGCCTCATCCATATGAACGATGTGAACCCCCTGATAATAATGGCGGAGAATTTCTTCGGCGGAATGTCCCAGCAATGCCATTCCGTTCGCTCCGTACTGGCTCATCCCGACGCCATGGCCGTATCCGTATGTGGTGAATTCGATCGAATCGCCGTTAACGATCCAAGTGAAATGCGAAGAAGGCAGCCCCAGCTTCTCCCGCACTTCTCTGCCGCTGAACGTCACCCCGTTGATCTTGATCGTCTTGATCCGGTTGCCGTCCGTCATCTCGGATACGGTCAGCCCGAGCTTCCCGCCTTTGCCCGCGGAAGCCGGCATATCACGCAGTCCGAGCCGGTTCACGACTTCCTTGACGGGCAGAATCGTCACCGTCTTATACTTCGGCGAGATATCCGCGTCCCACGGGCTCTCCACGCTGCGCAAATAAGGAATCGCCTCCGACCAGTAATCTTCGGAATTCTCCGTATACCCGTTGCTCGTCGAAAAATACGTCGCATCGATCGGACGGCCGTCATACACGATGATCCGGCCTTTCGTCTCCGCCACCGCACGGTTGATCTTGCCGATATTGGCCGCATACTCCCTTCCGGGCTAGCGCGCTCTCAGTTCTTCATCCGTCATGTACGCCTGATCGGCCTCCGTGTCCGTTACCCAGGCCCGGGGATGCGGCATCTCGCCGAAATCCTGCTCCACGATCTTCCGCACGATATATGTCCGTGCCGCGATGGCCTGCGCCTTCAGCGCTTCCAACTCGAAATCCGGCGGCATCTCGGCCGCTACGACGCCCCGAACATATTGCTCCAGCGGCACATCGACGACCGTCTGCCGCCGAGATAAGTACACGGGAATGACGATCTTCGTTTCATCCCGTTTCGTTTCCAATTGATCGTCATAAACGGGCATGGGCTTTGGAACAGGCTGCTCCTGCTGCATTCTTTTCACCATAATGACGGGAATCGCGAGAGTAGCAACGATCAAAGTGACGACCCATAACAAGATCAACATTTTATCCGCTCGATCGGTCCTGCGGACTCGTATTTTCGCCATTTCTCTCCCTCCGCACCGTGTTTCTATCTATCATCATGCCCGTCTATGTCCATAGATATGAGAACGGCATCTTTCATAGAACCATCCGTCATCCGTTCGGACGCTTACACCATAGATGAATAGAACACCGGAAAAGACCGAAAGATGAACCGTGCCTATTGAAAAATCGTTCCGTCCCATTTGGAAGATGAAGCCGTGGTTCGCGTTTCAGCGAACGTACTCCGCAATCTTCAATTTTTTTTGAGAATCATAAAACCAATCGCCGACTTGCTCCGACTATATAGGTGAAGGGGTGGGGAGATGAACTTCGATCAAGTGTATGATGAATATGCGGATACGGTATATTCCTATCTGTGCTTTCGATTAAGGGATCACCATCTGGCGGAGGACGTATTTCAGGAAACATTTATGTCGATTTATGCCAATCTGGACGCGTTGCGGGCGGCACAGTCCAAAAAAGCCTGGATTCTGACGATCGCGCACCGCAAGATGGTGGATCGCATTCGGAAACAATCGTCTGAAGCCACCCCCGACGAAATCAGGGAACAGTCGGAATCGTCCAATGATCAGCGGCTGGTCGCGCAGATGGATCTGGAACGTTTCATGCAGCGGTTGGATGACGTTTCCCGTCAGATCCTGTACGGCGTCTATGTGGAGAAGCTGACCTACAAGGAATTGGCTGAAATCCTGCAAATGCCCGAAGGCACGGTGAAAAGCAAGTGCTACTATGCGCGCAACAAATTGAAAGAGTGGTACAAGGAAGGAGCGCTCCAACATGACTGATGCATACAGCAACGATGCTTACAAGGAAGAACTTGCATTCGGATACGTGCACGGTTTGCTGGGACCGGAGGAAAAGAAACAGGTATTCGATCTGATACTGTCGGACCCGGCATTTACCGAATTGGTGCGGGAGGAACTGCTCCTAGCCCGCTCGATGCAAACGTATCGCAGCGAGCTTCCTCCGCTGAAAAAGCAGGTGCTGTTGCGCCGAATCAAGGACAACGCCGGTTCCGGACTGAAAGCGATCGTGACCGCCGCGCTGAAGGCTGTTCTAAAGGTGACGATGCCCCCTGTGGCTTATCGTACATTAATCACATTCAAAGGAGATGTTTGGGCATGAGCAATCACTCGAATGATATCCAGGAACTTCAGGAAGTGTTGGGCATCATATCGGAAAAGGTGCCGAAACTCATCACGGAGATGCTGCGAACCGTATATTCCGAAGAAGCAGGCGCACAGATGGGCAAAGCCGTGGGAAAATTTTACCAGGAACTGGTGGCATCGGGAATCCCGGCACAAGACGCCTTGATCATGGCGAAGGACTACATGAACACGATCAAGTCGGTCACGTCAAACTTCAGTAACCATAACCATCAATCGTGATGAAAAGCTGCGAAGGAGCCGCGCCCTATGAGATGGTTAAACGTATTCGCCCGCATCTTGGGGCTGATCGGGAAGCTGGGAATCCTCTCCATCCGATATCCGATCTCCAGGCGGAAAGGGCTGTCCGCCTTCGAAAAGGAACTGCGGCGCATGGGGATCGAACAGGATGCCATACGGGAATTGAGTCAGAGCTATAAATCCATCGGGGATATCCGCACCCTCGCCAAGCTTCGCAAAATAACGCGCACCTAAACCGAATCGGCAGGACGATGCTACGGAGATCCGGCGACATCATCGCGGAATCCGGTTCGTCCTGCCGTTCAATTGTATGATCATACCGCCGTCGATCGCGGCGCATAACCTGACCGCTACACACCATCGCGGCATCACCGAATTCAGGTGAACGGCCTTCCTCCTAAGCGGCACAGCTTTTGTCCGGTCATAGGCAAGAAAGGACTTCCCCCCACTTTAGCAGCAATGTCTGATTCGCTCCTCCAGCCATCTTCGCGCCATCTCCATTCATTCCCTGTCACTGCTGTCCGCACGATCTGATGAACGCTTCGAACAACCTGAAGCTTCCCTCATCTTCCGCATAATTGAACTCCGGATGCCATTGCACCGCCAGAACGAACTTCTTATCCGGCATGATGACCGCCTCGATCAGTCCGTCTTCCGCTTCGGCGGCGGCGACAAGCGGCTCAGCCAATCTCTTGATCCCCTGATGATGATAGCTGTTCACCTTGTAGACTTCCTTCCCGATGATGCGTTGCAGCAAACTGTCCTTCTCGATGCGGACATCGTGAACGGGCTTCGAATACGGGGGCGATTGCGAATGTCCGATTTTGACGGAAGAAACAAATTGGGTCGGAATATCTTGATAAAGCGTACCTCCAAGCAGCACATTGATCATTTGCAGCCCCCGGCATATGCCGAACACCGGTTTATCCAATTCCAGGACTCGTTTAAACAGCGCCGACTCCATGGCATCCCGCTCATGGCACACTTCCCCGCATACTTCTTCCGCTCTCTCTCCATAAAGCCCGGGATTGATATCTTGGCCGCCCGTGAAGAGAAATCCGTCGAACATGCAGGACATTTGCGCGATGTCCGACTCATCCGACGTCAAGGGCAGCATGAACGGAATCCCTCCGGCGGCCTCAACGGCTTTCATATAGCCCGGAAGCATCCAATAGCTCTGCCTGGCTTTGTCGATCAAAGGGACAACCGCTATTTTCGGTTTCTCCATCCCATAACCCTCCATGCTATGTCTTATATATGTCATTAATTATACCACAGACATAGCATAAAAGGGTCGGTATTCAGACGCGCGGAAAACCCGGATGCGGATGCCGGATGATCCTATTCTCAGATCCGGTTTAATAATTGAAGGAATGAAGAGGTTATCATTCTTCGAAATTCAATCTCCTCCATACCGTTACATGAAAATGTAAAGATAAATAACATAAAAGCCTCGATCAAGCGCTTCCGCGCCCGATCGGGGCTTTCATTCGTCTGTTGTTCACTTGTCTCCGCCCGTCAACACGTGCGTTACATCCGGTCGCGGAAACCTTGCCCGGTTTATGCCAGCGTCGGCTGTATGCCCAGACTGATCGACGCCGCCGTCTTGGCCGTCTCCGCTTCCGCATCCCGATCATCGTAGACGCGCTGAATGTCCGCGCCCAGCGCTTGAAGTTTTTCCGCGATGTTCATATATCCGCGATCGATATGGTGAGCGCCCGTGATCTCGCTTTCGCCCTCCGCGGCCAGTGCGGCCAATATCAGAGCCGCGCCTGCGCGCAGATCGGTGGCGCATACCTTGGCTCCCGTCAGACGAGCGCCGCCTGTTACGATCGCCGTCCGGCCTTCCACCTTGATGTCGGCATTCATATTCTTCAATTCATCCACATGCATGAACCGATTCTCGAACACTGTCTCAGTGACGATGCTCGTGCCTTCAGACACCAACAGCAGCGCCATCATCGGCGCCTGCATATCCGTCGGAAATCCGGGATACGGCAATGTCTTCACATCCACCGCGCGCAATTTGCCGGGCGTCGTGACGCGCACGCCGTTCTCATCCGTCTGTATGTCGACGCCCATCTCCTGCATTTTCGAGATGACGGGTTTCAGATGGTCGGCGATCGCTCCTTCCACGTACACATCTCCGCCTGTAATCGCCGCAGCAATCATATATGTACCCGCTTCGATGCGATCCGGTATCACGGTATGTTCGGCGCCCTGAAGCTTCTCAACGCCTTCGATCCGAATGAGTCCGGTTCCCGCGCCGCGAACCTTCGCGCCCAACGCGTTGAGATAGTTGGCGAGGTCGACAATCTCCGGCTCCTTGGCCGCATTCTCGATGATCGTGGTGCCCTCGGCCAGCGTGGCGGCCATCATGATATTCTCCGTCGCTCCGACGCTGGCGACATCGAGATATATCTTCGCCCCTTTCAGCCGGCCGTTCACATGCGCCTCAATATAACCTTGTCCGAGGCTGATCGTCGCGCCCATCGCCTCGAATCCTTTCAGATGCTGATCGATCGGTCTCGTGCCGATCGCGCATCCGCCGGGGAGCGCGACACGGGCTTCCCCGCACCGGGCAAGCAAAGGCCCCATCACGAGGAAAGATGCCCGCATCTGCCGCACGAGATCGTAAGGCGCCTCGCAACTTTCGATGTGCTTGGCGTCAATGATTGCCCGTTCCTGATCATAGGAGATGTTCACGCCGATCGACTTTAACACCTTGCCGATCGTGATCACATCGTCGAGCAGCGGCACGTCGTATATGATACTCTGGCCTTCCGTCGCCAGAATGGAAGCAGCGATGATCGGCAATACCGAATTCTTGGCACCATGTACCTTAACAGTTCCGGATAAGCGCTGGCCACCGCGGACGATAAATCTGCTCATCTTGGGATTCCCTCCGCGTTCATGATTCTTGTTGAGCATCTGAAGTTACGGATGCGTCACATCGGTCTTTTAACGCATAAGATTCGAAATACCGGCCTAATCTATGTCGGTTGCACTATCTCCATTGTTCACTAATCGAAGACATGTTATGCGATCTTGTTCCGGCCGTCATAACACCCACCGCAAGAGTGACGCAAAATGCGTGTAATCCATCAGGAACCGGGCAAGATTATAGCCGATCACGACAGCCACAATGAGCTGTAATACTCTCGCTCTGAAGCTGCGGGGTTCTCTCAGGAATACGTCAAAACGAAAAGCTTGCATAGCCCACCAGGTCAACATGATCGATGCAAGGATCACGATCATATAAGCAATGGCCTGTGATCCTGTGCTAATCGCGATGCCGGACAAGCTCCTACTCACCACTCTTCCACGAGGAGGGTCGGATCATTGGATCACATGATGTTCGGTCGTCATCCAATTGTCCGCCAGGCATGTCTATGGAGAATGCATGCTATAATTGTAAAGCTTTGTACAAGAGGTTCGCAAATTCCGCCCGGGTGGCGATCGCGTTCGGACGGAACGTGCCGTCCGGATAACCGGTCAGCACACCGCTTTGCTTCAGCGCCGCCAACATCCCCGCTGCCCAGTAATCGGCCGCAATATCCCGGAAACCAGGGTCCTGCTGCAGCGGCAGAAGCTTCAACGCATTACCCAGCATCTGCGCCATCTCCACGCGCGTCATATAATCGTTCGGGCGGAAGGTTCCGTCGGGATAACCGCGAATGATGCCGGCAGCGGTCGCCCTTGCTATCTCCTGATAGGCCCAATGCCGCACCGGTACATCCGAGTATGAGATGGGACCCTGCTGTTCCAGTTTGAATGCCCGCACGATCATCGCCACCGCTTCCGAACGCATCATCGGATTGTCGGGCCGGAAAGTGTAGTCCCCGTATCCTTCAACGACGCCGAGCTTCACCAGTTCCTCAATCGCACCTCTCGCCCAGTTTGACTGTATATCGATGAAACCGGCGGTTAATGGCTTCAAATCTACCTTGATTCCGTACATCTGATTTTGGAACGCCTCATTTGCAGTCAACCGGATGTAATACATGCCCGGGTTCAACTGCGTGCGGACCAGCATATCCTGCGCACCCAGCTTGGACGTATGCACGGCCAGCATCTTCTGAGCGGAATCATAGATCGCCAGACTGATCGTGCGGTTGCTCGGGATGCGTTCAATATACAGTTCCGCAACCGAATCGGGTTCCATCATAAACATGAACCAATCCTGATCCGCCGCATGGCTGATCACGCCATTGTACATCGTGCCCACAGCCATCATGACGGCCTGATAAGCCCTGTCATTCGGCTCATTCGGATCGATATATTGCGGTGTATATTCGATCGTCATGGTATACGTTCCGGTTACCGGATACGTCGTATCGGAAATGACATTTTTGATTAACAAATAGTAGGTGCCCGGCGTTACTTCGATCGGGTCGGTGTACTCCGTTTTCCCTTCATCCCATTTATTCGTCGTAACCGGAGCGCCTCCCTGCCTCTGGATGACGATCGACGGATCGATGCGGAACGTGTCGGTCGAAACTTTTACGCGCAGCGTACCGTTTTGCGTGATCGGAAGTTGAAACCAGTCGAAATCATCCTGCTGATGGAACGTGCCCGTCAACACCTGGCTGCGGGCTTGCAGCCGGTACGCCTTATATTGACGGTCGTTATCTTCGTATTCGTCGGCATATATCAGAAAAGAAGTCATCAGTTCATACGGCAGCGTCACGGTCGATCGCGAATTCGTCTGAGACAGCTTCAGATAACTTCGCACGCCGGTCACAGGAATCGACAAGCTCTTCCCGAGGATGTTCGAATACGTGTTCAGCAACTTGCCGTTCACGTCATAGTGCTCAAGCGTAACCTGCACGTTCGCCGCCGAAGACGAGCGCGAAGTGACTTTCACCGTCAGCGTCCCTTTGTAAGCCGGCTGAACCACGAACCAATCCTGATCGGTTCCTCCCGACAGTTCGGCGATGATCTGATACTCCACCGGCAACTCCGCGGCGGACTGCCGCTCGTCGTTCGGCTCGAACATGTCCGCCTTATAGGCGGCGGTCAAAGCCCGGTCGATCCGCAGGATACCGAACCCGGTACGGGCATCCCAGCCTTTGACGCTGATATCCTCGGCCGTTTGCCGAAGCATGTTGCGCACCTGAACAGGCTTCCAATCGGGATATTTCGCCATGACCAGCGCGGCTGCGGCCGCAACTTGCGGCGCGGCCATCGAGGTGCCGATGTTCGTCTGGTACCTGCCGTCGATCGCAGTCGTGTACGCCTCCCACGGCGCCACAAGATCGAGCTCCGGACCGAAGTTCGATTCCGGAATGATCGCGCCGTTTGACCCTATTCCGCCGACGGCGAGTACCGTCGGGTATGCGGCCGGATACTTCACATCTCCGCCCTCGTTACCGGCCGCCGCCACGAGAAGCACGCCGTTTTCTTCCGCGTATTGCACAATGTCATGCAGGTAAGGGGAATATCGGTGCAATCCCAGCGACATGACGATGATCTTGGCGTTGTGGTCCACCGCGTAACGGATCGCTTCGCCGAGCTTGTCTTCGCTTCCGGAACCGTTTTTGTCAAGCGCCTTGAGCGGCATGATTTTCGCATTCCACAAGATCCCCGTCGTGCCGGTCCGGTTGTTGCCGATTGCTGCGAGGATGCCGGCGACATTCGTGCCGTGACCGTTATCGTCATCCGGCGGCTTGGTGCGATCTATAAAGTTATACCCGGCCACCAGATTGGCCGCGAGATCTGGATGATCGAGGTCGATCCCCGTATCGATGACCGCGATCGTGATCGCCGTGTTGCTCCTCACATGATCCCACGCGGTGTACGCTCCGATCATATCCAGATAACGCTGCTCCGCGCGGAGCGGATCGTTCGTCGTCGCGGCGGTTTTCACCTGTTGGTTTGGTTGTATGTACCGCACCTTGGGAGATTGTTTCCAGCGTTCCAGCCATGCGGACAGATCAATGCCGTCGCGCGGCTTTGCCACCGTCACATTCAGAAAATCCTGCTCCCCCGTAATGATGCTCTGTTTCACAAATTCCGGATCGATCTCATCTTCCCAGCGAACGATCCATGTATCGACGTCTTCGGAAAGCACAAAATCGCCCGCCTCTTCCGGTAACGCGCCCGAAGGCCGCGCATTACCCGGGTTCAACGGTTGAGCCGGAACCGAATATAAGATCAGAAAGAATATGATGAAATAAGAGATGACGGTCTTCTGTTTTTGACTCATCTTATGTTCTACCTTTTTCTCGTCCATATTCTTCACAGCGCTTCCGGTCCGATAGACGAAAGTTTCGCAATCCTGTAGACGCAATCATTCCAATCGGTTCCTCTCGCAGCGCATTCCGATTCCATCTGGTTGTTGATCAACTCTATCATATCAAATTGCAAGAATCGATACATCATAAATACATTTCCAAGTGACGGAAAATTTCTTCACCGGTCGGTTGATCGTCCTGTTTTCCGCATTGCGCCCGGCAGGCCGTCACCCTCTCATCTTCATTATATAAAAATATTTCATAATAGACAGGAGCGATTGGAAGCCGAACTTCAAAATAAGTTCATGATCCATAGAAGAACATCACTCAAATAAAATCCATCTATCAACAAGTTGATATCAAATAAATGAGAGTTATCGCCGATTCTCACTTTCACGCCCCCGGATTGAGGATGCGCCGCAAGATCGTCAAAATGGAAGAAAAAAAGACCCTGGCGGGCAGCCAGAGTCTGCATGAATACATGTACGGAAATCGGTGGAATGTTCGTTATTGAAAAGACCGCTGTTTACGCCGGGCCGATCAGCCGAACATGTCGACCTCATACACGAAGATCGATTCGATCCAGCCCACCACGCTTTGCGGGAACAGACCGATCAGGACGCTCAAGACGGCGCATATCCACAACGTCGCGATGAGCGGCACGCTCCGAACCAGCTCGGACGACTGCAGCGCCGTTCGCATGAACATCTGCCGAACGATCGCGAAGTAATAATAGTACGACACGACGCTGGTGATGATCATGACGATCGCCAGCCAATAAATCTGCGATTGCAGCGCTCCGAACAAGATATAGAACTTGCCGAAGAATCCGCCGGTGATCGGAATGCCGGCCAGTGACAGGATGATGATCACGATCGCTATCGCCAGTCCCGGCGCCCGGTAATACAGTCCGGCGAATGCGCTGATCTCCTCGTTGCGGTCGGCGTTCGTAACGATCATGATCGCGGCGAACATGCCGATATTCATGAGCACGTAGGCGATCAAATAGTACATGAACTCCGACACCATCGTATAGTGCATCGAAGATTGGGTGTAGTACGGATCGTTCAAAATCGGAACGAGCAAATATCCGGCGTTCGCCACACCCGAAAATGCCATCAGCCGCTTCGCATTCTTCTCTTTCAACGCCATGGCGTTGCCGAGAATCATCGCGGCAGCCGCCAGTAACATGAGCACGAAGAAGAAGTCGTTATGGATCGGCGTGCCCATCGCTCCGCCAAGCCCATAGAAGGTGAGATAAACCACGCGGAACAAGATCGCAAAACCCGCCGCCTTCGATACAGTGGCAAGGAACGTCGTCACGGGCGTCGCCGACCCTTGATAGACATCAGCCGCCCATGTATGGAACGGAGCCGCGGCCACCTTGAAGGCGAAGCCGCCGACCATCATGAAATAACTCACATAGATCAACGGGAAGAATGAAGAATCCCCCAGCAAACTCCGTATTTCCGTCAAATTCGTGGAACCCGTCATACCGTACAGGAAAGACATGCCGTACAGGATAAACGCCGATGCGATGCTCCCCGTTACCAGATATTTAAATGCGCCTTCCGACGACTCTACGCGCGTCTTGCGGATCGCCACCAGAATATACGATGTGATGCTGAGAAGCTCCAGACCGACGAACAGCGTGATCATCTCCGATGATGACGCCATGATCATCCCGCCGATCAAAGCCGGCAACAACAGATAATAATATTCTCCGCGATGCGGTATTTCGTCATCTTTCACAGAACCGATGCTCATAAAGGTGATCAGGGCACCGCCGCCCAGCATTATCAGCTTCATCATATTCGCAAAATCATCGATCCGGTAACTTCCCTTCAGCAGGGAAATCGCCCTCGACACTTCACCGTTCACCAAAGGTATCGCGTGGAATACGACAAATGCAGCCGCACCCGCAATACCGAGCAAAGATAACCAACCCAACAGATCGCGATTCACGCGTTTGGGCAGCATAAGATCCAACAAGCTGATGACGATGGCCGCGATCACCAATGTCAGCTCCGGCGCCAAATAGATGAGATCACTTGCTTGCAGCCGTTCCATCGGTCTAACCCCCTATCCCATTCAAGATATCCGACACGGCTGGCATTACCGTCTCGCTCAGTATAGCCGGATAGATGCCGATCAGAACGATAAACGCGATGAGCACGATCATCGGGATCGCTTCGATCAATCGCGCATCCTTCACCTCGGCGAATTTCGGATCCATCGGACCATAGGTGATGCTGAGCACGGACCGAAGCACATACACTGCCGCGAGAAGCACGCCCACTGCCCCCAATACCGTCATGACAGGCATCTTCTCAAACAGCCCGACGAAGGCGAGAAATTCGCTGACGAATCCGGACAGCCCGGGAAGTCCGAGCAGCGCGAGTCCGGCGGTGAGCAAAATGCCGCTCATAAAGGGCATCGATTTCGCCAAACCGCCGAGTTTCTCCAGCATCGTCGTCTCCGTCCGCTCATAGTAACTGCCGACGAGCAGGAACATGAGTGCGGAGATCAAGCCGTGCGATACGAGCTGGAACGTCGCTCCGCCCACACCGGTCGTATTCAGAGAAGCGATGCCGAGCAGCACGATGCCCATATGGCTGACGCTCGAGTATGCGAGCACCAGCCGGAAATCGCTCTGAACAAGCGCGAGCACCGCGCCGTACAAGATGTTGATCACACCGAGGAGCGCGATCAGCCAAGCGTAATCCGCCGTCTGCTGCGGGAAGAACGACATGCCGAAGCGGATGAGCCCGTAAGCCCCGATCTTCAGCAAAATTCCCGAGTGGATCATCACGACGCTTGGCGGCGCCTCCGCGTGCACCCTCAACATCCAGGTGTGGAACGGGAAGATCGGCAGTTTGATGCCGAAGGCGACGAGCAACAGGAAGAAGGTGAAGATCATCATCCCATCGCTCAAGTGGAACGGACTCGCGGCGAATTCCGATCCGTTCACAAAGGAACCGGAGGTCGTCATGTTCGCTCTGATCGCCTGAATATCGCCGCTGTACACATAGTCTTGAATGATGTAGCCGTTCTCGTCCGTCGCTTCGCGAACCGCAAAACCGCCCGTCGTAATCAGGATGAGAAACGCAATCAACATCAGGGCCGAACCGATGCCGTTATAGATCAGGAACTTGTTCGCGGTCTTCTCGCGTTCCTTGTATCCCCAAATGCCGATCAGGAAGAACATCGGGACAAGCGTAACCTCGAAGAAGACGAAGAACAGGAACAGATCCTGAGCCAGAAACACGCCGAGCATGCCCGTCTCAAGCAACAGGAACCAAATATAGAAGGCTTTCCAGCGCTTTTTGATATGTACGATCGATGCCAGCGCCGCCATGACGCAGATCAAAGCGGTCAAAAAGACGAGCGCAAGCGATATGCCGTCAACCGCAAGCGAATACCCGAACTCCAGATAATAATTCGTAATGCCATCCGGCACGAATTCCTGCGGGAGCGGAAGATGAATCCAAACGGTTTGCTCCTCGAACTGCCGACCCGCGGAATAATCGAATCCGGCAACCAGCCAGATCGCAAACAATAGCGGCAACACGGTCCCGGCGACGCCGATGATGCGGATGACACGTCCGGCCTCGCTGCGGACGAAGATCAAAGCCAGTATGCCGACGAGCGGAGAGAACACCAACAGTGACAAAATCGGGATATTATCCAGCATTTACGACAAACCTCCATCCTACGAATGCGACAGCCAGGATGACGATACCGAGCAAAGATACCAGCCCATACGTCTGCAGCTGTCCATTCTGTAATCTGGTGCCCGTTCTGCCGAGACCGACCGTTATGCCCGCCAGCAATCGAACGATGCCGTCGATGATGAACTCGTCAAACAAATGCAGGAAGTAACCGAACACCCTGAGCGGTCTGACGATCAAATATTCATACAATTCGTCGATATAAAACTTTTTGAAAGAAAGCCGGTACAACCATCCGGCGCGGCCGGAGAGCCAATCTTGCGGAACGGCTTTCTTCCCGTACATCAGCCATCCGAGAAGCAGCCCCGCGACCGCCACGACGTTCGACAGCACGATGACAAGCACGCTGCTGTGATCCGACGGCGCTTCGCCCGTCAACCATCCGGCCAGCCGTTCGCTGCCGGGAATGTTCACGAAGCCCGCTCCGATCGAGAACAGCGCAAGAATGACGAGCGGGATCGTCATGACGGCAGGAGACTCATGAGCGCGCGCGGCATCATCCGTTTCCGCCGGACCGGTGAACGCCGCGAAGAACAATCTGGCCATGTAAAATGCCGTCAGAAACGCCGTGATGAGCCCGATCCAGAACAAGACAGGCTGCGAATGGTAGGCTTCAGCCAAAATCGCGTCTTTCGACCAGAATCCCGCCAGCGGGATGATGCCGGACAAAGCCAGGCCGCCGATCGCGAACGTCCATCCCGTCAGCCTCATCTTCTTCCACAGACCGCCCATCTTGAAAATATCCTGCTCATGCAGCGCGTGGATGACGCTGCCTGCGGCAAGGAACAGCAACGCCTTGAAAAACGCGTGCGTGAACAGATGGAAGATGCCGGCCGCGTAAGCGCCGATCCCCATCGCCATCATCATGTAGCCGAGCTGGCTGATGGTCGAGTACGCCAGGATCCGCTTGATATCACGCTGCGTGAGCGCTATGATCGCGGCGAAAATCGCCGTGAACGCACCGACATACGCCACCACCTGCAGCGCATCCGAAGACGCCTCGAACACCGGATATGTGCGCGCCACCAGATACACGCCCGCGGCAACCATCGTTGCGGCGTGAATCAAGGCGCTGATCGGCGTCGGACCTTCCATCGCATCCGGAAGCCATGTATGAAGCGGGAATTGCCCCGATTTGCCGACGGCGCCGATGAAGATCAGGATCGCGATCAGCGTGGCCGTGCCTCCCGCAATCTCACCGTTGGCGAACGCATTCGCGATATTCGTAAAGCCGAGGGCGTGACCCGGCATGTTCCACACAAGCAGGAGAATGCCGATGAGAAGCGCCACGTCGCCCACCCGCGTCACGATGAACGCTTTCTTAGCCGCCGCCCTTGCTTCCGGCTTTTCGTACCAGAAACCGATCAAAAGGAACGAACAAAGCCCGACAAGCTCCCAGAATATGTACAGTTGCACGACATTCTCGGAGATGACGAGTGCGAGCATCGCGAACGTAAACAGCGCGACATAGGAGAAGAACACCGTAATGCGGGCGTCATCCTTCATATATCCGATCGAATACAGATTGACGAGCAGGCTGACGAAACTGACAATCGCCAGCATCAAAGCGTTAAGCGGGTTGACTTCGAATCCCATCTCCAACACGAAATTGCCCGCTCTGATCCACTCCAGGTCGTTCCACACATAGCCCATGCCGTCTCCCTTCATCTGCTCGAACAGAACGAAGAGCGACCAGACGAAGGATGCCCCGGCGGCCAACACGCCTATGATCGGGCCGACCCGGCTCGTCGTCCGCCCTATCGCCAGCAGGATCAGAAAGGCGATCAGCGGAAACAGCGGTACGAGCCATGCATATTGTGCATAAACAGCTTCCATGATCGGTTAAGCCTCCCAACATTAGTATAGGCTCCTTGACAGATACGTCCGTTCATCCGACCCCGAGCCATACTCATCGTTTCAGCGAATTCATATCCCGCACGTCAGATGTCGCTTTGCTGCGGTAATATGCGATCAGAATCGCGATGCCGACGGCGACCTCTGCCGCAGCGATCGTGATGGTGAACAGCGAGAAGATCTGTCCGGTCAAGCTCGGCGCGATCCCCCATTTTGCGAACGCAACAAGGTTCAGGTTCACCGCATTCAGCATCAATTCGACGGATAACAATACGATGATCGCGTTGCGTTTGGTCAGCGCCCCGTACAGACCGAGGCAGAACAAGATCGCCGCCAAAATCAAATACGATGAGACGACATTCATCGGTCAGTCCTCCTCCCTTTTGGCGATGATGATCGCGCCGATGAACGCGACGGTAAGCAGAACCGACATCAGTTCGAACGGAATGACATGTTCATGGAATAACTTAAGTCCGATATTCTCCGTATTGTTCGTGGCCAGATCGACATCCGGCGCCGGAAACGCTGCCCGCTGCACGGCATAGAAAATAAGGCCGCCCAGCAAGATGACGCCGATCAGGACGAGTCCCTGATGCAACGGACGCACGATGCTCTGATCGATCTCCCGGTGATTCGTCATCATAATGGCGAAAATCATCAGGATGGTGATCGCTCCCGCATAGATGAGCACCTGCACGACCGCGACAAACTCCGCCTGCAGCAGGATGTAGATCGCCGCCAGACTGATGAAGGTGACGGCAAGCGATGTCACCATATGCACGACCTTCGTCAGGTTCAGCATGAATACGGCTCCGCCGATGGCAAGCAGGGCGAATATCAGGAACATGATATTCGAACCGCTGCCGAAGAACGACGATAAGTTATCAATCATCTGTTGCAACATCGATCAACCGGCGCCTCCTCTCTTCGCTTTCAGCAAGGAGACGTTGTTTTCTTCCCGAATGTTCGTGTTGTTGGCCGCGAGCCATTCCTTGTCCTTGAACAGTTCGTCCCTGCTGTAAGTCGCGAGTTCGAAATTGTTCGTCATGACGATCGCTTCCGTCGGACAAACCTCCGTGCAGAGATCGCACAATATACAGATTTCGAAGTTCAAATCGAACGTATCGATGATCAGCTTAACCTTGCTTTCCGGGTCCGGATTTTTCTTGCCGGTCAGGCTGATGCAGTTTGTCGGGCAGATGCGGGCGCACTGATTGCAAACGATGCATTTTTCCGGGTCAAAATGCTGCACGCCGCGGAAACGGTTCGGCATTTTGATCGGTTCGTCGGGATATTTGTACGTCACCTTCTTTTTCGTCAGGTTGCGCAGCGTGACACCCAAGCCTTTGACCAAGCCTTTCATCAAATCACCCCTACTCTTTATCCGGTCAGCCGTTGATCGCCTTGATAATCTCCACGACGATCGCCGTGATGAAGATGTTCGCCAGAGATAACGGCAGGAGCACTCTCCAGCCGAGACTCATCAACTGGTCGATGCGAATGCGCGGCATCGTGCCGCGAAGCCAGATGATGAAGAAGAACATGAAGCAGAATTTGAGGATGAACCAGATGATGCCCGGTATAAAATCAAGGAAAGGCGCCGGGGCATGCCATCCGCCCAGGAATAACACCGTGATGAGCGCGGACATCGCGATCATGTACACGTATTCGGCCAACATATAGAAAGCGAAGCGAAAACCGCTGTACTCGACATGGTAACCTGCGACCAGTTCGGACTCCGCTTCAGGCAGGTCAAACGGCGACCGGTTCAACTCGGCGATGGCGGCGATGACGAACACGCCGAAGCCGAGAATCTGGGGGAGAAAGTTCCAGTTCCAAAACCATCCCTCCTGCCGTTCGACGATGCCGATCATATTCATCGTGCCGCTGATCAGCACAACCCCGACGGCGGAAATGACCAGCGGTACGGCGTAGCTGATCAGCTGAGCCGCCGAACGCATGCCGCCGAGCAGGGCATATTTGTTGTTGGACGCCCAGCCCCCCAGCACGATGCCGATCGTCGACAGCGCGGATAAAGCGACATAATAAAGCACGCCGATATCAAGATTCGCGAAATACAACTTGTCCGTATATGGAATCGTCGCAAGCACGACGAAGGAAGGCACGAACGAGATGGCCGGAGCGATCTTGAACAGCGGCCGATCCGCTTTGCTCGGAATCGTATCTTCCTTGATGAGCAGCTTCAGCACATCCGCCACGGTCTGCAGCAAACCGAGCTTTCCCGTACGGTTCGGTCCCGGGCGCAGCTGCATCCATCCGAGTATTTTCCGTTCAAAATAGATGCCGTATGTAACCATCCCGAGAATGAGCAACAGAAACAATACCGCCATTACGGTAAACGTGAGAAAACTGCCCCAGGTCAAAGGCTGCACGAGCAAGTCTCCCATCACGCGTCAACCTCCCCTAAGACGATATCCGTCGCGCCGAGTATCGTGATCAGATTCGTAATGCTCTCGCCGATCAAAATCTTCGGCAGTATTTGCAAATTGACGAAAGAAGGTCTTCTGAATTTCAGGCGATAGGGACTGTCCTTGCCCTTCGACACGAGATAGCAGCCCAGTTCTCCGCGCGGCGATTCGACGCGGGAGTATACTTCGCCTTCCGGCGGCCGGAGCACACGCGGCAGTTTCGCCATGATCGGTCCTTCCGGGAACATTTCCACCGCCTGTTCGAGAATGCGAAGACTTTGCTTGATCTCTTCAATGCGCACGAGATATCGCGCGTAGCAGTCTCCTTCCGTTCTCGTCGGTATGTCAAACTCAAACCGGTCGTACACGCTGTACGGATGATCCTTCCGCACATCACGCTTTACGCCCGTGCAGCGCAGGTTCGCGCCGGTCAATCCGTAATCGATCGCCGTCTGCGCATCGTAACGGCCGATTCCCTTGATGCGGGCGAGGAAAATCTCGTTGCCGCTGACCAGATCGTCATACACTTTCAATCTTTCGCGCATGTAAGGAATGAAATCGCGAACTTTCTCGATCCATCCGTCGGGAGCATCCCACTTCACGCCGCCGACACGCATGTAGAAATAAGTCAGGCGCGCTCCGCACAGTTCGTTGAACAGGTCGATGATGATTTCGCGGTCGCGGAACGCGAACAGGAACGGGCTCATCGCCCCGATATCGAGCAAATATGTACCCCACCAGACTAGATGGCTCGCGATCCGTTGCAGTTCCATCACGATGACGCGCAAAAATTCCGCGCGCTCCGGAACTTCAATCTGCATGAGCCTTTCAACGGCAGATACAAGCACGTAATTGTTCGTCATGGCGGACACATAATCCAAACGGTCGGTATAGGGAATGATCTGCGTATAGTTGAGATCTTCCGCGAGCTTCTCCGTCCCTCTGTGCAAATACCCAATCACCGGTGTCGCTTCCTTGATGATCTCGCCGTCGATCTTCACGACGATGCGGAAGACGCCGTGCGTGCTCGGGTGCTGCGGTCCCACATTCAGTAACAGTTCTTCCGTACGTATCGCCAATGCCTACACCTCCGGATCCAGCGGAACATAATCTTTGCGAAGCGGATGGCCCACCCAGTCATCCGGCAACAAAATGCGGCGCAAGTCGTGATGGCCCGGGAAGTCGATTCCGAGCAGGTCGTACACTTCTCTTTCCTGCCAATTCGCCGTGCTCCATACCGGCGTCACCGAAGGTACGCTCGGCGCTTCGCGATCCGTGCGGACCTTGATGCAGTATTGATCGCCGGTTTCCAGCGATTCGAGATGGTAAACGACCTCCATATACTTCTCGTAATCCACACCGGACAGACAGGCGAGAAACGTCAGCTTCAGTTGATCTTTCAATAACGCGGCCGTGCGGAACCAACGGTCGTTCTTCACCACGACGACCGGCAGATGAAGATCGGCCTCGTTGATATATGCCTCTTCCACCGCATCCATGCCGACATGTTCACGAATCAACGCCGTGATTTTATCCAACAGCGGCTGTTTGGGCGACGGTTCCTTCGGCTGCTCCGGCGCGGCCTCGGCGGCTTCCGATCCCGCCTTTCCGGCGCCGTCCTCGCCGCCCGCGCTTCCGCCTTCCCCGCTCTTCGCGGCTTTGGCGGCCGCCGCCGCCGCTCGTCTCGCGGCGCGTTCTTCCGGCGTCAATCTTGGCGCCTTCGGCACCGCTTTCTCCCCTGCCGCTGCTGCCGTCTGGCCGGATGCCTCCGCGTCGTCCGACTTAGATTCCGCTTGTTTCGTCGGCGCAGCTTCCGATCCGGATGCTTGCGGTGATGCGTCGGACGGCTTATCCGAAGATGTCTCGGCGGCCTTCGCCTGCGCGCCGTCATCAGCCTTGGCCGAAGCCGTATCGGATTCCTTCACTTGCTCACCGCCATTAACCGAAGGCGTTACGGGTTCCTTCGTTTGAGAGCCGTCACCGGCTTTACCCTCGGCTGCAGCAGGCTCGGACACAGACGGCTGCTCCGCCTGGGTTCCCTCCGTTTTCACTTCGCCCGTTTCGCCGCTTTGTTTTTGTTCTTCCAGCAGGTCTTTGCGCTCCTCACTCACGATCCGTCACCCGCTTTCCGGTCTTCGCTTCATATCGGATTTTCTCCTGCAGTTTATTGATGCCGTAGATAAGAGCAGCCGGGTTCGGCGGACATCCCGGAATATACACGTCGACCGGGACGATCTGGTCGACGCCCTTGACCACCGAATACGACCTGACGTACGGACCTCCCGCCGTTGCGCATGAGCCCATGGCGATCACCCACTTCGGTTCGGGCATCTGGTCATACAAACGGCGGAGAAGCGGCGCCATCTTCTTCGTCACCGTGCCTGCGACGATCATCACGTCCGACTGCCGGGGCGAAGCGCGGAAAATGACCCCGAAACGGTCCAGATCGTAGTGAGAACCGCCTGTTCCCATCATCTCGATCGCACAGCAAGCGAGACCGAACTGCAGCGGCCACAGCGAATGGCTTCTGGCCCAGGCTTTAATCTGCTCCAATGTTCCCAGGAAAACATTGCGTTCAAGCTGAACCTGTTCATCCAACGGAACCGTGCTCAGATCGAATTCCATTTCAGCACCTTCTTCTTCCATGCATATATTAATCCCACTACCAATAATCCTACAAAAATCATCATTTCAATCAACGCAAACAACCCGAGCTTGTCATATGCGACGGCCCAGGGGTACAAGAAAGCGGTCTCAACATCGAAAATTACGAACATCAGAGCGAACAGATAATAACGGATATTGAATCTGATCTGGCTTTCGCCGACCGGGATGTTTCCGCTTTCATACGTTCCGGACTTCGTCTCGTTCGGCTTGTGCGGACGAAGCAATCTGCCCAGCGAAAGCGCAACAATGGGTAACAGTATGGCCAACGCCAGAAAGATGATCACGATGACGTAGTTGTTGCCGAAGCCCATTTAACCGCCTCCTGTTCATATGTACACAAATTCCCATCAATTATATCAAATGATTCGCTTATGTGTCTAACGGATTTGTCACCAAATTGTCACGCATTCATCTCTTCCGGGACGACAAACGAATGATTTCATCGCTTTTTCATAATATTTTAATAATTCCAGCGAAATATTCGCACTTGCATCAGCCGCACAATCCCTTATCTCTTGAAAGCGCTGCAATCGCCATTTAACGTCGAACTTTTCAATATGCTATAATCGTAGTGACACAATCATTATTGGAGAGGAGTCGATGGTTACGAATGGGATCTGACCCCGGACCCCGAACCGGCAGCAAGGGTGAAGCAAAAAGGCAACTTATCTACCAAGCCATCAAACAACATTATGAGGTGAAAAAAAGCGATCCAACCATAAAGGATCTGCAGGAAATGACGGGAATTCGTTCGTTCAACACCATCACGAAACAATTAAAGCATCTCAAACAAGAAGGCATTATCGAATGGGATCATTTTTCACCGGTCGTAATATTGTTGGAGAACAGTCGCCAAAATTGAAAACATGATCGTCCGCATTCGCGGCTTTCATCATGGTTCGAATGAGAATGAACCTGAATCCATTGAACATAAATGAATTGGGACACACCTCTACAAACATATGATGATGGATTGGAATCATCACATGGGTCGATATGGGTTGGCGAAAATGTTTCACAGCAACTTCGACATCATGGCGGCCACACATCAAAGACGAATGAGATGCTGATTGAAATGGTTATCCCAATGTATATCATATCCCATGGCCGGTATATATCATGTGTTCTTATGTTACCTTGATCAAAAAAATAACCTTCTTGGCATACGCATGTGATTCGGCATTGCCGATTCGGGCATGAACGAGATTACGTGGGGGATACCTGTTCGGTATTCGCCACATTTTTTTGCTTTTTCCGTTCGTTTTTCGATTTTTACCGCCGTATTTATTCCCCGGTCCGGTTCCATGATGTTCGAACATCATCTGTGCCGCATCCCAGATCCGCACAAAAAAGGCGTTGTCGGGATGAACCCGATGCAACGCCATTTTATCGTGCTGTGTTCGTCGTGCCGATATGACCCGATCGGTTTTACGGTCCTTGTCTCCCTGCGACCCGCAGCCGATTGATGGCGCGTTGCAGCGCCATTTCAGCCCGATGGTAGTCGAGATTTTCTTGCTTCGCCCGACGCAATCTTTCTTCCGCACGTTCTCTTGCCCGTTCCGCACGATCCACATCGATCTCTTCCGGCAACTCGGCCGATTCCGCCAAGATGGTCACATGGTTTTGGTGAACTTCCAGGAAACCGCCGTTCACCGCGATCAAGTGCTCTTCTCCGCCCTCTTTCTTCACCTTCACGGGAGCAATCGCGAGCGGGGTAACGAACGGCACGTGATCGGCCATGATGCCGAGTTCGCCTTCGATTCCCTTGACGATGACGATGGTGGCTTCGCCACTATACACTTTCCGTTCAGGAGTGACAACTTCCAACTGAAAAGTTTTCAATGAATTGGCCTCCTAACGTTACATCATCTTCTTGGCTTTTTCCACTGCTTCTTCGATCGTGCCTACGTACAGGAATGCTGCCTCAGGCAGATGGTCGTGTTTGCCTTCCAAAATTTCTTTGAAGCTGCGAACCGTTTCTTTAACCGGAACATATTTACCCGGGATGTTGTTGAACGCTTCCGCTACGTGGAACGGTTGAGACAAGAAGCGCTGGATGCGGCGCGCGCGCGCAACGATCGTCTTGTCTTCTTCGGACAGCTCGTCCATCCCGAGGATGGCGATAATGTCCTGCAATTCGTTGTAACGGGCCAAAATACGCTTGACGCCTTGCGCCACTTCGTAGTGCTCCTGACCGACGATTTCCGGAGTCAAAATCCGCGAGCTCGATGCAAGCGGGTCAACGGCCGGATAGATCCCCATCTCCGAAATTTTACGCTCCAGGTTCGTCGTCGCATCCAAGTGAGCGAACGTCGTTGCAGGCGCCGGGTCCGTATAGTCGTCCGCAGGAACGTAGATCGCCTGAATCGAAGTAACGGAACCTTTCTTCGTCGACGTAATGCGCTCCTGCAATTGACCCATTTCCGTCGCCAGCGTCGGCTGGTAACCGACCGCGGACGGCATGCGTCCGAGCAGCGCGGACACTTCGGAACCCGCCTGAGTGAAGCGGAAAATGTTATCGATGAAGAGCAGGACGTCCTTGCCCTCCTGATCGCGGAAGTACTCAGCCATCGTCAATCCGGTCAACGCAACGCGCAGACGCGCTCCCGGCGGTTCGTTCATCTGGCCGAACACCATACACATCTTGTTGATAACGCCGGTCTCATTCATTTCATGATAGAGGTCGTTTCCTTCGCGCGTACGTTCGCCGACGCCGGCGAATACGGACAAACCGTCGTGCTCTTGCGCGATATTGTTGATCAATTCCTGAATCAAGACCGTCTTGCCGACGCCTGCGCCTCCGAACAGACCGATCTTGCCGCCCTTCGCATACGGCGCGAGCAAGTCGATGACCTTGATCCCCGTTTCCAACATTTCCGTTGTCGTAGACAGTTCTTCGAATTTCGGCGGAGTCCGGTGAATCGGCAATTTCGTTGCCGCTTGCACCTCGCCTTTGTTATCGATCGTATCGCCAAGCACGTTGAAGATCCGGCCCAGAATTCCCGATCCCACCGGAACGGAGATCGGCGCTCCGGTGTCGATCGCTTCCGCGCCGCGCACAAGGCCGTCGGTAGAGGACATCGCCACGCAACGCGCCACGTTGTCTCCAAGGTGCACCGCGACCTCAACGGTCAGGTTGATCGGACGTCCACCTTTCGTTTGCGGATCATATTGAATCTTGACCGCATTCAGGATCTCCGGCAAATGTCCGCGTTCGAACTCGATATCGACGACCGGGCCGGTGACCTGTATAACACGACCTTTGTTCATCTCTATGTTTCCCTCCTCGATAATCATGAATAGCTTGCTTTCGCAAATCCGGTAACCGGTCTAACGGGTAGCGTTGGCACCCGCCACGATCTCGGTAATCTCCTGCGTGATCGCCGCTTGCCGCGCCCTGTTGTACTCCAGCGTCAGCGTCGCGATCATCTCCGTTGCGTTGCGGGTTGCATTACCCATGGCGTTCATCCGTGCCCCGAACTCGCTCGCTTTAGCTTCCAGAAGCGAGGCGAAGATCAACGTCTCCGCGTAGCGGGGAAGCAGCACTTCCAGTACAGCTTCCGGAGAAGGTTCATATTCGTAACTGATTCCCGAAGCCTTTCCGATATCCGCAATCGGAAGCAGACGGCTCTCGGTCGGCTTGGAAGTCATCGATGTGATGAAACGGTTGTACCAGATATTCACTTCGTCGTATTTTCCCTCAGCGAACCCACGCACGGCGTTGGCCGCGATCGACTTGATATCCGAGAAGCGAGGAGAATCCGGAATGCCGGTCACTTCGTCCAGAAGCGGAATGCCGCGTCTTCTGAAGAAGTCACGTCCCTTGCGGCCGATCACCATCACCACGTACTCGTCGGGCGAAGCGTGCCGCGATCTGATCGCAGCCAATGCTTCACGGAGCAGGTTCGAGTTGTAGCCGCCCGCCAGACCGCGATCCGACGTGATGATCAGATAGGCGGTCCGTTTGATCGGCCGAACCGTCAGCATCGGATGCTGAATGCCCTGCGTGCCCAACGCGATGCTGGCGATCACCTCGCGCATTTTTTCCGCGTACGGACGCGCCGACTCCGCTCTCATCTGCGCCCGGCGCAGATTCGACGCCGCGACCATCTCCATCGCCTTCGTGATTTGTCGCATATTTTTAACGCTCTTGATCCGGCGCTTTATCTCACGTAATCCCTTTGCCATCTCTTCACCACCTTCATATTCGTGTCATTCTGGCGTTTGGATGCCGAACATCCTTACGCAGACGGTGAGAAGCCTTTCTTGAACTCGACAACCGCATCGGCAAGCATCTTGTCGATCTCGTCCGTCAAATCTTTCGTCTCAACAATCGCCTGCAAGATTTCCGGGTGGGAAGAATCCAAGAATGCAAGGAACTCGCGTTCAAAACGTTGCACATCCTCAACCGGGATATCGTCCAGATACCCTCTGACGCCCGTGTAGATCGAAGCGATCTGCTTCTCAACCGGCATCGGCTGGTGAACGCCTTGCTTGAGCAGTTCCATCATCCGCTTGCCTCGGTTCAGGCGGGCCAATGTGGACTTGTCCATATCGGAACCGAATTGAGCGAATGCCGCAAGCTCCCGGTATTGAGCCAGATCGAGCTTCATCGTACCGGCAACTTTCTTCATCGCCTTGATCTGAGCTGCGCCGCCGACCCGGGATACCGAGATCCCGACGTTAACGGCCGGACGCTGTCCCGCATAGAACAGGTCGGATTCGAGGAAAATCTGTCCGTCCGTGATCGAAATGACGTTCGTCGGAATATAAGCGGACACGTCGCCGGCCTGCGTCTCGATGAACGGCAGGGCGGTGAGCGATCCTCCACCCAGCTCGTCGTTCAGCTTCGCAGCGCGTTCGAGCAAACGGGAGTGCAGATAGAATACGTCGCCCGGATAAGCTTCACGGCCCGGTGGACGGCGAAGCAACAGCGACAATTCGCGGTATGCTGCCGCCTGCTTCGACAGGTCGTCATACACGATGAGGACGTGTTTGCCCTTGTACATGAAGTATTCGCCCATCGCGCAGCCCGCGTACGGTGCCAGATACAGCATCGGAGACGGTTCGGACGCGTTGGCTGCCACGATGATCGTATAATCCATCGCTCCGTGGCGGCGCAATGTTTCCATCACATGCGCAACGGTCGATTGCTTCTGTCCGATCGCCACATAAATACAGATCATGCCGTTGCCCTTCTGGTTGATGATCGTGTCGATCGCGATCGTCGTCTTACCGGTCTGACGGTCGCCGATAATAAGCTCGCGCTGTCCGCGGCCGATCGGAATCATTGCGTCAATCGCCTTGATGCCTGTCTGCATCGGTTCATGAACGGATCTGCGGTCCATAACCCCCGGAGCCGGAGATTCGACCGGACGGAATTCGGTCGTGTTGATCGGGCCCTTGCCGTCGATCGGTTGACCGAGCGCGTTCACGACGCGGCCCAGGAGCGCTTCCCCGACCGGAACTTCCATGATGCGTCCCGTGCGTCTTACCTGGTCCCCTTCATGAATGCCCGTATACGGACCGAGAATGATGATCCCGACGTTGTCCTCTTCCAGGTTCTGCGCCATTCCCATTACGCCGTTTTCGAATTCGAGCAATTCGCCGGCCATCACATTCTGCAGTCCGTGCGCACGAGCGATCCCGTCGCCCACGGTAATAACCGTGCCCACATCATATACTTCAGTAACAGATTTGAAATTTTCGATCTGTTGCTTAATCAGCGTGCTAATTTCCTCAGGTCTGATGCTCAAGAACCTCACCCCTATCGTTTAAGCGTTCTGCTTCAATTGGTTTTGCAGCTGCTGGAGCTTGCCCGCAACGCTGCCGTCATACAGCCGGTCGCCGATGCGCACGCGTATCCCGCCGATCAACGAACGGTCGATGATATTATCCACCGAGATCTGCTTGCCCGTAATCTTGCTGAAATGAGCCTCCACAGCCCGTTTATCTTCATCCGTAAGCGGATACACCGAATACACCTTGGCCTGTGCTCGTCCCGATCGCTCATCGGCGATCTCCACATAAGCCTGACAAATAGACGGCAGAAGCGCCAGTCTTCCGCGTTCGATCAACAGCTTCACCATATTGTATACCAGTTCGGACAACGCTTCGCCGAAAGATTGCTTGAACAAATCGAACTTGGCGTCATTCTCCACGCCGGGATGCGACAAAATCGCGCGGAACTGTTCTTCCTCTTTGTAGATCTGCGCTGCCAGCTGGAGCTCTCCCGAGATCTTTTCCACAACGCCCGCTTCTTCGGCGGATGCGTATAACGCCTTGGCGTAACGCTTTGCTACCACGTAATCACTCAATCGATTAACCTCCTACTTCTTTCAAGTATTGGTCAATCAGTTCAGACTGCGATTTTTCGTCGATTTGCTTCTCGATAATCTTCGAAGCGATCAGGACCGACATTGCGCTCACCTGATTGCGAACCGCAGCAATGGCTTTGTTCTTCTCGTTTTCGATCTCGAGCAAAGCGTCTTGTTTCAAGCGCGCAGACTCTTCCTTCGCCGCTTGGACGATCTCCTCCGCTTGCTTCGCAGCCGTCGCCCGGGCGCGTTCGATGATCTCGGACGCTTCTTTGCGCGCCTGCACGATCGCCTCGCGTTGTTCTTCCAGCAGCTTTTCGCTCTGCTGTTTCTTCTCCGCTGCATCCTTCAGTTGGGAAGCGATCAGCTCGCGGCGTTTCTCCATGACGGAAAACAGCGGCCCGAAGGCGTACCTTTGCAACAAAATGTACAATATGCCAAATGAGATGATGGACAAAACGACGGTCTCAAGATGGAACTCCATATCAGTCACTCCCTTCACTCACGTCTATAGGCTCATGCAAAACAAAGGCGCGGACGGCTCTTGCCTTCCCCGCCATATGTTTCGAATATCCGATTAAGAAGTAAACATGATCAAGAAAGCGATAACGGTCGCGGCAAGGGGAACGACCTCAACGATACCTACACCGATGAACATCGTCGTTTGAAGCGGACCTCTGGCTTCAGGTTGACGCGCGATCGACTCCACCGTACGGCTGACGATCATCCCGTTACCAAGACCTGCGCCAAGCGCACCCAATCCTACCGCTATTGCTGCTGCCAACATTTCCATTAGACATATTCCTCCCAGAAAGAAATTTATAGATATGAAATTTTAAATTGTTACTTCGTTCAAACCATCAGAAGTGACTGAGAAGATCAATGCTCCTCATGCGTAGTCGCCTGTCCGATGTACACCATCGTCAACATCGTGAAGATAAACGCCTGCAACGCGCCTACGAAGATACTGAAACCCTGCCATGCGGCGAGGAACGGAACCCCGAACAGGCCGGCTTTCAGAATCGCATAGATCAATACTTCACCCGCGAAAATGTTCGCGAACAAACGGATGGCGAGCGCTACCGGCTTCGCGATATTCTCGATGATGTTGATCGGAAGGAAGACCCAGTAAGGTTCAATGTAGTGCCGCAAATAATGCTTGCGGTTCAATCTCAACCCTTGAATGTGGATGATGAAGAAAACCATGAGCGCCAAACCCGCAGTAACGGACAGGTCCGCCGTCGGCGATTTCCACCACAGCACGTCGGAATGTTCACCCGGCGCAAGGTCTTTCGTCGGTTCGAGCACGACGCCGAAAACTTTCGTGTCCGCGGGAAGATCCGTCACGATCGCAAACGGCAATCCCAGCAGGTTCGCCACAAAGATAAAGAGGATCAGCGTTAAACCCAGCGAGATGTATGGTTTGCCCTTGCGCATATCCATCGCGCTGGCGACGATGTTATGAACGAACTCGACAACCCATTCCAGGAAGTTCTGAAGTTTCGACGGATTCTCCACGGAAAGGTTGCGAACGGCCAGCCGCGCGAGCACAAAGACGATCACGCATGTGACGGTCAACATGATGACGGCCGACAGGTCAATGGACAGACCGCCCAGCTTAATTATCGGTGAAGCGTGCATTCAACGTGTTCACCCCTTTCTGCGAAGTATGATCCATGCTCTTACTGCCTGATGCTGAGCAAGATGCTCACGGGAATCAACAGAACGGGCATGATGAACAAGCCGGCGATCGTCGCTCCCAATGATACTTCATCGAATTTGACGGCCACCATGATCACCAGCAGCCCGAAGCAGAGCCTTGTCACAAAACCGAGGCTCAATCTGCGCCGCTGACGGTTTGCGACCGATTCGGTAATCTGTCTGATTTTCAAAGCAAGATAGCGGATATTGATCAGACCGGTGAGAACCCCCAGGAGAAATCCCAAGCTGACGGGCCGATGCTGCGGCGCGAACGCCCATATGAACAGGGACGCCGACATGAGAAGAAAAGCCACCCTGGTAACCGTATTCACGATGGAACTCATGTCCGTCATGGATCTTGTTCCTCCAAATATCTCTTCACGAGCAGAACGGTGTTCACAATGCCTGCGGCGATGCCCGAGATCGCTCCGATGCCCTTCCAGGCAGGCGACAGATCAAACCGCTCTGCAATCCATCCTCCCAGAAAGTATCCGATTACAATACAGGCCGCGAACATCGCGCCAAGACCGCTGAAATACAGTGCGATCTTCCATAACGAAATATGTTCAGAAGGCTTTTTGGGATTCATAGCTTGTCCTCTCCGGCAGGACACTCGGATACGGCGCTCAACCGGCCTTATCGGCAGCTTCTGTATGTAACCGATGACGAATAGTCAGGTTGATGCCCGCAATCCCTACTTATTTTAGCGAAGTGCTGTCAAGTTTGTCAATTCAATGACCGGGCGGAATTTGTATAAGTATTGACAAAAATAAGCGCCAATATTTACATGCCCGCGTGACTTTTGTCATTGAACGTCACAGGGAGCGGCAGGGCTTCGGTTGAAACGGTTCCGGGGGGACATCGGTCCGGCCGAAATGATGCAGGATCGCATGCACAATCCTCGGCGAACACTTCCCGTCACCGTACGGATTGGCCGCGCGGCTCATTCTCGTATACAACGCTTCATTGGTAAGAAGCGCCTTCGCTCTGGCATACACATGATCTTCATCCGTGCCGACCAATTCCAGCGTCCCCGCCTCGATCCCTTCCGGCCGCTCCGTCGTATCCCGCAACACGAGCACCGGCACCCCGTACACCGGCGCTTCTTCCTGAATGCCGCCGGAGTCCGTCAGAATGAGATGCACGCGCGGGTAGAAATTATACATATCAATCAGTTCGAGCGGTTCGGTCAGACGAATGCGCGGGTGTCCGCCCAGCAGTTCCTCCGCCGGACCTCTCACCGCCGGATTCAGATGCACGGGATAGATGACCGCGATATCCTCGAACTCGTCGGCGATCCGCCTTACCGCCCGGAAGATCTGGCGGTGTTTCTCCCCGAGATTCTCCCTGCGGTGTGCGGTCATCAGGACAATCCGCCTGGAACCGGCCCATTCGAGCAAAGGATGCGTGTAATCATCGCGCACCATGTATTGGAACACGTCCGTGACGGTGTTGCCCGTCGTGTAGATCGACGACTCCGGCTTGTTTTCCCGCTTCAGATTTTCCGCCGCCCAGGCGGTTGGAGCAAAATGAAGATCGGCCAGCACGCCGGTGAGCTGCCGGTTCATCTCCTCCGGATAAGGAGACAGCTTGTTCCACGTGCGAAGCCCCGCTTCCACGTGACCGACCGGAATCTGCTGGAGAAACGCCGCATAGCTAGCGAGAAACGTCGTGCTCGTATCTCCGTGGACGAGCACGATATCGGGCCGGACCTCGCGATACACCGGCTCAAGTCCTTGCAACACGCGGACCGACAGATCGCTTAACGTCTGCCGATGCTGCATGACGTTCAGGTCATAGTGCGGCCTGATATGAAAAGCTTCCAGCACCGAGTCGAGCATCTCCCTGTGCTGGGCGGTTACGCAGACGATCGGCTCGATCTCATCCGGATATCGCCCGAGTTCCAACACGAGCGGCGCCATTTTGACCGCTTCCGGCCTCGTGCCGAATATCGTCATCACCTTTAGTCTGGACATCTTGTTTTCAGCCTCGCCTTCATTCCGTTCCGAACAAACGGTCCCCGGCGTCGCCGAGTCCGGGCACGATGTATCCGTGCTCATTCAGCCGTTCGTCAACCGCCGCCACGTAAATATCGACGTCAGGGTGAGCCTGCTGAACGGCCTGAATGCCTTCGGGAGCGGCGATCAGACACATGAGCTTGATCTGACTGCAATTCCGCTTCTTCAACAGCGAGATCGCGGCATTGGCCGATCCTCCCGTCGCCAGCATCGGATCGATAACGATCAACTCGCGCTCGTGCACGTCGGTCGGCAATTTCTCATAATATTCGACCGGTTGAAGCGTTTCCGGGTCCCGGTAGAGGCCGATATGTCCAACCTTCGCGGTCGGATGAAGCCTGAGCACGCCGTCCACCATGCCCAATCCGGCGCGCAATATCGGGATCAGCCCGAGCATGCGGCCCGCGATCACATACCCTTTCGCCGGGCTCACCGGCGTTTCGATATCGACTTCCTGAAGCGGCAGATCTCTTGTGATCTCGTAAGCCATCAGCATGGCCACTTCATCGACCAATTGCCGGAAGTCTTTCGTCTTCGTCTCCACATCCCTGATGAACGTCAGCTTGTGCTGAATCAGCGGATGATCACACACCACAACTTTTCCCATGATTGTTCTGTTGCCTCCGTTAAGGTTGAGTTATCCTTAGATGCTTGGTTGCCTGGCCGAGCTTCTATTAGCGTAATACACGCCGCCATGCCGCGCAACTGCATTTTTATGTTCGCGTAATAAGCCGAGCCTTCGATGCCATTTTTCTCACGACATGCTTCCGGCCGCTCAGCGTGATGGTTGCCGAACGCCGCTTCGTTAGTGTTGACTGATCATCTCCCCGATTGATGTTTATCTTATCAACCGTGTATGATGAGTTGTTTTCCACATTATATGATCTCGTCGGCTTGTCTCGCCCAAGCGTGACGCGCCGTGCTCGGAAGCGGCGGTGTCAGGCGCCGCGGTGGTTCGCGCTTTCGTCAGCATATCATGCCTGACCGTCAGGCAGGAATGGCGTCATCGGCGCATGAAGTTATTCATCCGGATTATTATCTTGTTCAAACAAATATTTGTACATGCCGTACCCTTCCTTCTCCAGATCCTCCTTCGGGATGAACCGGAGCGCCGCGCTGTTGATGCAATATCTGAGGCCGCCGCGATCCCGCGGGCCGTCGTCGAACACATGGCCGAGATGCGAGTCGGCCAGCCTGCTCCGCACCTCTACACGGATCATATTGTGGCTGAGATCCAGCTTTTCCTTGATGCTGAACTTGTGAATCGGCTTCGTAAAACTCGGCCAACCGCAACCGGCATCGTATTTGTCCCGCGAACTGAACAAGGGCTCTCCGGAGACGATATCCACATAGATGCCTTCCTCAAAATGTTCGTAGTACTCATTTTGGAACGGCGGTTCGGTGGCGTTGCGCTGTGTCACCTCGTACTGAATCCTGTTCAACCGTTTGCGCAGTTCCCTGTCGCCCGGCTTTTTCAGCCAATATTTCTCGAAAAATTGATCGCGCCCCGAAGCCTCGCGGTAACGCCGGTAATGCAGGGGATTTTTCTTATGATAGTTCTGATGGTATTCCTCCGCTTCATAAAACGTCGACGCGGGAAGAATCTTGGTGACGATCGGCTTGTCGAATCTTCCGCTTCGTTCGAGTTGCCGCTTCGACTCCTCGGCCAATTTTTTCTGTTCATCCGTATGATAAAAAATCGCCGTTTCATACGACTGCCCCCGGTCGTAGAACTGCCCGCCGGGATCGGTCGGGTCGATCTGCTGCCAATAAATTTCGAGCAGCTTGCTGTAAGGGAAGATCGACTCGTCGTATGTGATCTGCACCGCTTCATAATGTCCCGTCGTGCCGGAGCACACTTCCTCATAGGTCGGGTTTTCCTTATGTCCTCCGGTGTATCCGGACACAACCTTGATGATGCCGGGCATATCTTCGAACGGAGACACCATGCACCAGAAACAACCTCCGGCGAATGTGGCCAACTGAATATGAGAAGATGTCATCGCCATTCTCCTCCTTTCTGCATTTCATCATATCATGTTATCATGATTAACATCATGCCACAAAACACGTATGTCGAACAACATGAACTGTCACAAATCCTCCGTGAATACGCCGCAAGAGGACGCCGTCAAAGCGCGCGAACAACATTGAGGGGCTAAAGGTATCTTTAACCCAAGCAAGCGCAAAAGAAAAACTTGGCTTGGAGCCAAGTCCGTTCATGCAAGTCTATTGGGAAGCGGATTGAGACGCGGTTCCTTGCCCGATTCGTCAGTACGACCGCTTGCGCAGATCGTCCAGGCTTTTGAATTCGTATCCCAATCTTCTCGCTTCGTCGATGATGCGCTCAAGCGCTTCGGCGTTATCCTTCGATACGGCATGAAGCAAAATGACCGCTCCCGGATGCAACTGCGAGATGACCTTGTCATACGCGTATTGCGCGCCGCGGATCTGTTTCGTATCCCAGTCCGCGTAAGCGATCGACCAGAAAACGCTCGTATAGCCCGCTTTCCGGCTGACGGCCAGCACCCTTTCATCGAAAATGCCGCGCGGCGGCCGCAAATAACGCATTTCCTTCTGCCCGGTCAATTCGGCGACCGCCTGTTTCACCTTGTCCAGTTCCCTCACGATCTGATCATCGGATATCGTCGTCATGTCCGGATGGGACCACGAATGATTGCCGACGATATGGCCTTCGGCCGCCATGCGTTTGACGAGATCCGGCCGGCTTTTCACATAGTGTCCTGTGACGAAAAATGCCGCGGGCACCCGCTTCTTCGCCAACACATCGAGAATCTGCGCCGTATAGCCGTTTTCATATCCGTTATCGAACGTCAGGTACAGTTCTTTCCGGCTCGTATCGCCCAGGAAAATCGCCTCGTACCGCTCAAGAAGCGACCGGAACCCTTCCTGCCCGATCGACGGAAGAGAGCCGTTCACGCTCCGTTTGAAGCCGAAGTGATACGGTGAACCGGCCGCATTCGCCGCCTCATGATGCCGTGCGGAATACATGAGGACGAGGAATGCCATCGCCGCGCCCAACACCAGCCATATGCTCCAACGTTTCATGACCATCACTCCTCGCGCAAGAATCCGTTTCTGCAATCTCCTTATCGCCGTTGCTGCCCCTGCCGCCATATCCTTGTGGCTGTCCTTGCCGCCGTGCCGTACCGAACAGCGCGCTGTACCCAAACAGCACGCGACGCAGAACTGCACGCCGCACCGCGATCTTTCACAGGTTCTCACGCGCGGGCCGCGATTATGTAACGCCGCCGTTGGAACTTGTTGTTCGAAAAGGAAAAATGAAAAGGACTTCCTTCAGACGTCTGAGACGCCTTCGGGAAGCCCTTAATCCGTACACAATCCCACGTGCATTATCATGCATATGTTTGCATTCGATATGCATCACTGCGAACAGCAATCGAAGCGCGCATCCGGTCGATCGATCCGGTCGATGCTGCGTAATCCGAATGTTCGTCCGATAGGTTTGTCAGATGCGTTGCGCCAGGCTTTAGCCTTGAGACCGATTAATAGTTCAGTCCGCCGTACAGCGGGAACCGCTCCGTCAGCTCCTGCACTCTTGCCCGCGCGCGCGCCTTCACGTTCTCATCGTTCGGCGCCTTCAGCACGGACGCGATGATGCTCGCGATTTCTTTCATCGCGTTTTCATCCATGCCGCGCGTGGTGGCCGCCGGCGTGCCGATGCGGATGCCGCTCGTCACGAACGGGCTCGCCGTATCGAACGGAATGGCATTTTTGTTCACGGTGATCCGCACTTCATCCAGCGCGTGTTCCGCGTCCTTGCCGGTAATGTTCAGATTGCGCAGGTCGATGAGCATGAGATGGTTGTCGGTGCCGCCAGTGATCACGTTGATGCCTTCCGCCATCAGCGATTCGGCCAGCACTTTCGCATTGTTGACAACCCGCCGCATATATTCCTTGAATTCCGGCTTCAACGCCTCGCCCAATGCGACGCCCTTCGCGGCGATCACATGCATGAGCGGGCCGCCCTGCGTTCCCGGGAAGACGGCTTTGTCGATCGCTTGCGCCCAGGATTTGCGCGTCAAGATCATGCCGCCGCGCGGACCGCGAAGCGTCTTGTGCGTCGTCGTCGTCACGAAATGCGCGTGCGGCACCGGATTCGGATGCAGCCCCGCCGCGACGAGACCGGCGATATGCGCCATGTCGACGAACAACAATGCCCCGACTTCGTTGGCGATCGAGGCGAACGCTTCAAAGTCGATCGTGCGCGGATATGCGCTCGCTCCGGCCACGATCATACGCGGGCGATGCTTGAACGCCATTTTGCGCACATCATCGTAGTCGATCACGAACGTCTCAGGATGCACGCCATACGCGACGAAATTGTACAAAATGCCGGACGCATTCACCGGACTGCCGTGGGTCAGATGGCCGCCGTGCGCCAGGTTCATGCCGAGCACCGTATCCCCCGGTTTTAACGCGGCAAGATATACGGCCATGTTCGCCTGGGCTCCGGAATGCGGCTGCACGTTCACATGCTCCGCGCCAAACAGTTGTTTTGCGCGTTCGCGCGCGATATCTTCGACAATGTCCACATATTCGCAGCCGCCGTAATACCTTTTGCCCGGATAGCCTTCCGCATACTTGTTCGTCAGCACGGAACCCATCGCTTCCATCACAGCCGGGCTGACGATATTTTCCGAGGCGATCAGCTCGATGTTATCGCGCTGTCTCTGCAGTTCCTGCCTCATCGCGGCCAAAATTTCCGGATCGGATATACGCAAGTTTTCCATTCACATCACCCTCCGTATGATCAACACCATGGTTTCTAACTTCCGCCATCAACACACTGACGGCCAATCTCAACACACGATCTTCATGATTCCACCCGAGTCTTCAGCAGCGTTCTTCTACGGAATCGGCAAGCTTGTACACGGCCCGCTCGCCCCCGATCAACTTCGGTCTGGTGAACGCGGCGGTCACCCTCGCTTCGCCGACATACCGGATCGACGGCCGGAAAGGCACCGCAACCGGCTTTAGATGCATGCCGATCAGCGTTTCGCCGATATCGACGCCCGCATGCGCCCGCACCGCTTCAACCAGACAAGGCTGTCTGAACTTGCGATAGGCAAACGCGGCCATGGCGCCTCCGGCTTTCGGCACCGGCACGGCGGTAACCTCCTCGAACCGATAAGCGGCCATCGCCTCCCGCTCCATGACCAGGCTGCGATTCAGATGTTCGCAGCATTGGAAAACAGGCCAGAAACCAAACTGCCTGGAAACCGCCTCAACGCCGGCAAAGATCGCCTCCGCGATCTCGGTCGCGCCGGAAGTCCCGATGCGTTTGCCGATCACTTCGCTGGTGCTCGCGCCGATGACCAGCAGCTGACCGGGACCGATGCGGCCCGCTTCCGCGGTCTCGCGAACGATTTGCTCGACCTGTCCGGTAATGACCGATAAATCCAAATCCGACATCTGTTCACCGCCTTTTTCTCGAGAATGTCCGGCTTTTGGACCATGTCTGTCCGATTTTTATCCGTTTGAAACCGCCTTATTGGAAAGCTGCCTCACACTCCCGCGCTGTATTTCTCTTCGAGCGCTTTTACTTTGCCGATGCGATTTTTGTGGCGTTCGTCGTGCGAGAACGGCGTCGACAACCACACCTTGACGATCTCCGCCGCCAGTCCCGGCCCGATGACGCGCGCACCCATCGCCAGCACGTTCGAATCGTTGTGCTCTCTGGTCGCTTTTGCGGAAAACACGTCGTGCACGAGCGCGCAGCGAATGCCGGGAATCTTGTTGGCCGCGATGGACATGCCGATCCCCGTGCCGCAGATCAGAATCCCTCTGTCCGCTTCTCCGGACACAACTTTCAGACATACTTCCGAGGCATAGTCCGGATAATCGACCGAATCGGCGCATGTGCATCCGTAGTCCGTTACCTGGTGCCCCAGCTTTTCGATCTCGCGGATCAATTCTTCCTTCAGATGAAACCCTCCATGATCCGAACCGATAGCGATACGCATATACAATGACCTCCTCAGTATCCTTGCTGCTTATAGTATCAAGTATGCCCAGCCGGGCTGACCGGTCTTGCGGCTGACGACTGGCCGTGTTCAGTCCGTTCATCGTTTTCATCGAAAAATAGGCAGAGCAACTCGCTGATTCCAGCGAAATTGCTCTGCCCAGGCGACCGGCCGTATCGCTCGATGCTCCCTTGTGGTTCATTCCACTTCGTCGCCAGTCACATCGAGCCCTTACATGTCGTTTACATCATCATACTGCATTTCACATCGGCTGTAAAGAGTCAACGCCCCATCGGAGAATGCCGACGCGCGCTCATTCGGACCGCGCACTTGAATCCTCGTCGGATACGGTATCCGATCCTGCGCTTGAATCGGGCAATCCATTCCCGTTTTGGCGGGATTCGTTCATCAGCTTTTCGATGACGCGCCGCAGTTCCCGCTCGATTTCCTCCGCGCAGGCGATGTACCGCTCCAGACTGCCGCCGAACGGGTCCGCAACATCAAAGTTCGGAACCTGCTTCTCCAACTCCCGTAGCTTCTCCCTCAGCTCTTCCGAAATCGGCTGATGAAGCGCCATGTTCAGCTCAAGCTCCGCGATCAACGCCTCGCGTTGCCTGATGAGATCGAGCGCCTGCGGATCGTCCATCACGTACTCTTTTAACGTGTGCACCTTATGCATCTCTTCCGGAAACCGTTCGATCACCAACCGCTTATGGTTCATCGTCATCGTCAGGATGAGATCGGCCCATTTGACGTCTTCGTCGCTTAACGTCCTTGCCCGGTGGTCGCCGGTGATGCCTTTTTGCTCAAGCACGGCTCTGGAGTTGGCGGAGATCGGCTCGCCGTCGGCCGCCGCCACGCCCGCAGAACGCGTTTCCACCGCGAGATTGGCTTGCTCAGCCATATGTCTCAACATTGCCTCCGCCATAGGGGAACGGCAAGTATTGCCCGTACAGACGAACAAGATGCGTGTCACATTCCACTCTCCTCTCATGTATGCGACGAAATGCGGCGCTACCATAAAAACTTGATGCCGAAAGCGATCAGGATGAGTCCGCCGACGGCTCCCCCGTAATCGCCCAACATCCCGCTGAAGCGCCTGCCGATCAGCAGACCGCCGACCGACATGCATCCGCCGACAAAACCGAACAGCAGCACGGCCGCCACCATATCCGCACGAAACAATCCCAGCGAGATGCCGACGGAGAACGAATCGACGCTTACGCTCAACGCGAAAATCAAAAGTCCGGACAACGTTTGATGATCGAACGCCGGGATATGATCGCCGCGCAACGAACTGTATATCATATGGGTGCCGAGAATGATTAATAATATTCCGCCGCAAAGAATGGCGACGCTTCCCAACAACAGGCTGACATAACCTCCGGCAAACATGCCGCACAGCGGCATGAGAACATGAAACGCGCCTACGACGAAACTGATCTTCAACACATCCAACAGCCGGACACCTTTCATCCCGATTCCCAATCCTAATGAGAAGGCGTCCATCCCGAGCGCCACCGCAATGACCAGGAACGCAAGATATTGCCCCGCCTGAGCAGCCGCATCTGCCGCCATGCCTAGCATCATGGTTCTCCCATCCCCCTGTCCGCATATGTCTGTACAACCTTATGCGGACAGGTCGGGAAACATGCCCTCGAATCCGGAGGGCGGCGGGGAACCGGCGAATGGTCATCGCTCAACCCGGATTCGGAGATCGTCCTCCCGAGCGATGGCGCCGGCCGCTTTGACGACTGTATGCGTTACTTCAATCGAACCATTGGGAACTTTACATCATATCCAGCCTTAACTTATCCCGCCACATTTTTCAGCACAGCACGTTACCCGATCCGCTCGACGCGGTACGCGGCCGCTTTCAGCAATCGGTTCATGATCGCTTCTCCGACGCCCTCTGCCGGACAGCCCTCCGCTACGATATAATCGATCGCCGCTTCATCAAAGCTGCGAAGCGCGTCATACAGTTGCTGCGCCACCGTCGACAGATCGCGCAAACTTCCGCAAACGGCAACGCGGTCGACCCCCTCGTATCGGTCCGCGTGCTCGGCGTATGTCAATACGCCGGTGCGCCGGCCCTGCCGCTTCGCCTTCGCGAGCAGCGAGGCGGCATGCGCCGCGACGTCGCGCCCGGACGCCTTCGGGCCGGCGATGATGACGCGCATCTCGCCGCGCGGGGCGTAGTGCGCGTATTTCATGCCGGGCGAACGCGGCGCGGGCCCTTCGCCGGCTTCCTCCGCCGGCAATTGGCCGGATGCTTCGGCAGCCTGTGCATCGGCGCCGCTTGCCGCGCCGCGCAGCAATTCCGGCGCCAGCGTGAGCGGCACGTCCGGCACTGCTTCCCGCAGCTGCCGCTGTGTCACGCCGCCCGGCCGCAGCAACTCAAGGCCGCGTGCGCCGACCGCGACGACGGTCGACTCGAGCCCCACGGCCGTCGGACCGCTGTCGATGATGCCGGCTATGCGTCCGGCAAGATCCTGCACGACATGCCGGGCCGTCGTCGGGCTCGGGCGTCCCGAGCGGTTGGCGCTCGGCGCGGCGATCGGGCACCGGGCCGCGCGGATCAGCGCGAGGGCCACAGGATGATCGGGCATGCGGACGGCGACCGTCGCCAGCCCGGCGGTGACGCGCGGCGAGACCGCGCCGGGGCGCAGCGGCAGCACGAGCGTCAGCGGACCCGGCCAGAAACGGGCGATCAGCCGCTCCGTCAGCTCCCGCTCTTCGCTCGACATCGACTCCGATACAAGCTCATCGAGCTGCCGCCGGTCGGCGATATGCACGATCAGCGGATTATCCGACGGTCTGCCCTTTGCCAGATAGATGCCTTCAACAGCGTCGGCGGAAGTGGCATCGGCGCCAAGGCCGTATACCGTTTCCGTCGGAAAGGCGATCAGCTCTCCCTGCCTGAGATAACTCGCCGCCAGCCTGATATCGGGATGATCCTCCGTCGCCGCGCCGCTGTCGATAGTCCATATGTGCGTCTGTTTCATGTCATCTACGTCCTTTATCCTAACACCGGTCTGATCGATTCATTCCTTATCGGAACTCAAAACATCATCGGAACCATGATCCGATTCGACGAATCAACTCCTGCAACAGATCCCACAGAAAGAACCGAACTTCCTTCTCCTGATCGCCGGGAGGCTGCGCCGCGGCTTGCGATGATTCTTCATCTTGAGCCGCATCCGACGCCGAGGCCGTGATTGCTTCCGTCTTCCCGCCGGCATACGCGACGGCCTCGCGTCCGGATACCATATCGACGAAACAGAGCGGCGGGAACAGCACGCACCACCAGTTCTGTCCTTCGGCCTTGCCGATCGAAATGCGGAGCGCTTCGTATACGCCCGCGGGATATACTTGATTGCCGTAGATTTTCGCGGGAAACTCCACCTGCCCCAGTTCCACCTTGAAATCATAGTCGAACCCGTGAGCTTTGATCGTCTCTCCGACCAACCGTTCGATCTCGGGAATATTCGCCTCGATCATCGCCCGCGCCTGTTCGATATGGAGCGGTTCGGTCACCCATTCTCTCATCTGATCGACGATGACGTCGCGAATCCGGCGCTTCAACAGCTGATCGGCGGGGGAATCAGAATTCGCGAGAATGCGCAGTCGGATCGACTGCTCCGGGATCGTCTGCCCGGCGATCACCATATCCGCCGCGCCCGCTTCCCAGGACATCAAGAGCACCGCAAATGCGAGAATCATATAAATCATAGAACGACTTGCACTGTAAGACGAACCGAAGAATAAACGGCGATAAGTGCGCAATACGAGATCATGATTCCAATATAAACCGTGATTCAACATCATGAAAGATTCCCCTTTCTCCTCACCTACAACCCAGTATGGGCAGAAAGGAGAATCTATAAACCTATCAATCTCGTCACGAACCTATAAAATCAACACCCGCGAGAAGCATTTGGAACGGAATATGCGGATTCTTGTCCCCATCGCGGCCGCAAGCGTCTCAGGTATCACAAAGATGATGATTCCGCTGACGCTCCCCGGCGATGTCGACGCTCGCCGCTGACGGCGGAGTCTTCCGTCTTCCCGGCAAGTGAATACAGCCTGATCAAGCGTTATCGTGCCTTCACGCCTCGGTCCGCACCGCGACGACGTGGCGCATGATGCCCGCCAGATCCGGAACGACCGATATGTCATCCCATTCCCGAACGTCCTCCAGCATCCGCATCACCGCCTCATGCTGGTCTTTGCCGACCTCCAGCGCCACGATCCGCGGCCTTGCCGACAGCCGCCGCAATTGATCGATCAGCCGATCGTAAATGCGCAGGCCGTCGGCGCCTCCGTTCAGCGCCACATACGGCTCGTATTGACGCACCTCCACCTGCAGCGTCCCGATCTCATCTTCCGCGATGTACGGCGGATTGGAAACGAGAATATCGAACGGAAACTTCCCGTCGCCCCGCTCCAACCACGGAGCAAGAAGATCGCCGCATACCCAGGCGATGCGGTCGTGAACCCCGTGCCGCCGCGCGTTCGTCTCCGCGACGCGCAGCGCTTCCTCGCTGATGTCGGAAGCCGTTATGCGCCAGGTCGGACGATGCACGGCCAGCGTAACCGCGATCGCTCCGCTTCCCGTTCCGATATCGATCACTCTCGGCGCATCGTCCGCGCCGGCATACATCTGTTCTCCCCGCCTCATGACGGCTTCCACCAGCAGTTCGGTCTCCGGCCGCGGAATGAGCACCGAGCGGTTGACGTGAAACGGCAGCCCGTAAAACTCCTGCTCCCCGATGATATATTGCAGCGGTTCGCCGCTAAGGCGGCGGTCCAGCATGCGCTCGAGCAGGATTTCCTTCTCCTCCGGATACGGCTCGTCCCAGCGCAGCAGAAATTCCGTCCGATTCCAGCCGAGCGCGTGTTGGATCAGCAGTTCAGCCTGTCTCCTCGCTTCATCGATCCCGTTGCGAGATAACAAAGAGGAAGCCTGTCTGTAGGCTTCCCGAATCGTCTTGATGCTCATAATGTTGCCCGCTCCTTTTCGAGCATCTCCGTTTGTTCGGCGATGGTAAGCGCGTTGATGAGCTCATCCAGCTCACCGTCCAGTATGCGGTCCAATTTCTGCAAAGTGAGCCCGATCCGGTGATCGGTTACCCTGCTTTGCGGGAAATTGTACGTGCGAATCCGTTCGCTGCGGTCGCCGGTTCCGACTTTCGACTTGCGCGCATCCGCATATTTCGCTTCCTCTTCCTTCCGCTTCATCTCATAGATGCGGGCGCGAAGGACGCGAAGCGCCATTTCCTTGTTGGAGTTTTGCGATTTGCCGTCCTGGCACGTCGCCACGATGCCCGTCGGAATATGCGTCACGCGCACGGCCGACTTCGTCGTATTAACCGACTGTCCGCCCGCACCGCTGGAACAAAACGTGTCCACTCGTATATCCGAGTCTTTGATCTCCACTTCGATCTCTTCCATCTCCGGCAGCACGCCGACCGTCGACGTCGACGTATGAATGCGGCCGCCGGATTCGGTGATGGGCACGCGCTGCACGCGGTGCGCCCCGCTTTCATACTTCAGCTTGCTGTAGGCGCCCTTGCCCTTCACCATGAAAATAATTTCCTTGAATCCGCCGAGATCGTTCTCGTGCGCGTCCATCACTTCGATCTTCCAACCCTGCATCTCGGCATATCTCGAATACATGCGGAACAGGTCCGCGGCGAACAGCGCCGCTTCGTCGCCCCCCGCCGCGCCGCGTATCTCAACGATGACGTTCTTGTCATCGTTCGGATCTTTCGGCAGGAGCACGACCCTGATCTTCTCCTCGAGCTGGCGGGACCGCTCCGTCAGATCGGCGATTTCCATCTTCACCAGTTCGCACATCTCATCGTCCAGCTTCTCCTGCTGCATTTCTTTCGCCGCTTTCAACTGTTCCTGCACTTGCTTGTACTCCATATACAGATCATAGGCTTCCTGCAACTCCGCCTGCTCTTTCGAATACTCCCTCAGCCGCTTGCTGTCATTGGCGACGTCGGGATCGCACAACAGTTCGCTGAGCTTCTCATATCGGTCTACAAGTGCCTGCAGTTTATTTAACATCTTTGTTCACCTCTGCTTTGTTCGATGATGTTAATCGTTTCACTCCAGGACCAATAGACTGACACTACACATTGAAGCGGAAATGCATGATATCTCCGTCCTGCACGACATAGTCTTTGCCCTCAAGCCGCAGCAGTCCCGCTTCCCGCACAGCGTTCATCGAGCCATGAGCGATCAGATCTTCGTAAGACACAACCTCCGCGCGGATGAAGCCTCTTTCAAAGTCCGAATGGATCACGCCGGCAGCCTGAGGAGCTTTCGTATTCACGCGGATCGTCCACGCGCGCACCTCCTGCTCGCCTGCCGTGAAATACGTTTGCAATCCGAGCAGCTTATACGCGCTGCGGATGAGACGGTTAAGGCCGGGCTCGCTCAATCCGAGCTCCGCCAGAAACATTTCCTTGTCCTCGCCTTCCAGTTCGGCGATCTCCGCTTCCAGCTTCGCGCTGATCACCACAACCTCGGCATTTTCTTTTGCGGCGTGCTCCTGCACGATCTTCACATACGGGTTGCCGTCGTAGTTCGCCGCCTCGGCTTCGCTCACGTTGGCCGCGTAAAGCACCGGCTTCATCGTGAGCAGGTGCAGATCCCGCAGCAGCAAGCGCTCGTCCTCGGACAGTTCGACGGTGCGCGCCGCGCGATCGTTGTAAAGCGCATCGCGGATGCGTTCGAGAGCCGCCAACTCCACCTCGTACTGCTTGTTGCCGCTTTTCAGATTTTTGCGGGTGCGCTCGATGCGCCGGTCGACGGTTTCCACATCCGCCAGGATGAGCTCGAGATTGATCGTCTCAATATCCCTCAGCGGATCGACGCTGCCGGATACGTGCGTGATATTCTCATCGTCAAAACAGCGGACGACGTGCACGATCGCGTCAACTTCGCGGATATGGGAAAGAAACTTGTTGCCGAGCCCCTCGCCTTTGCTCGCTCCTTTCACAAGCCCCGCAATATCCACGAATTCAAAAGCGGTCGGCACGATGCGGCGAGGCTTGACGATCTCGGCGATCTTCGTCAACCGTTCATCCGGAACCTCCACCACGCCGACGTTCGGATCGATCGTACAGAACGGATAATTGGCCGACTCGGCGCCAGCCTGTGTAATTGCGTTAAACAAAGTGGACTTTCCGACATTCGGCAGTCCGACAATACCTGCTTGCAAAGCCATATTCGTGTGCGCTCCTTAATTATGCTGTATAGTCTCGTCCATTGAATGTTGCTTTATTTCATCATTTCATCGATGCTTCTGCGTCTGTTTCTGTGTTTATTCTTTATTTCTATGTCTGACGTTGTCTTTGATTTTGTGCTTATCCCTGCATTGGGCTCTGAGACTGATTCATTTTTACCTGCGTCCTCCGCCGTTCATTTCATTCGGAGGTTGGTTACCGTTTTTGCACTGCCGGCTCTCATTTCATTTTGCTGCTTATCCTGTTTCAGCTGTGTCGCCCTCGTACTTTCGTCCTACGAAACAGAAACATAACTCATCATATCCCGACCACGCGGTCAGGAAAAATCGCCATTCTTCATTATATAGCATCACACCAATCATGTCATCTATATGCGGCTTTACGCTTCCGGTCCCTTATCCTCACCATCCGCATGACGGTGTCCATCGGCTTGCATTCCGAGGCGCACTGATCCTACAATAGAGAAAATATGCCGGAAAACACACGAACCGATACGTGCAAAAACGCGGCAGACAACAAATGCGACGTTTCGTGATGAGGTTATCTCAACCGAACATCGTGTAAAGGGAAACGGTTTGGAGGAAAAGGCATGACAGATCATCGCATATGGATGGAAGAGGCGATCGCGGAAGCGAAGAAAGCCGAGGCGATACGGGAAGTGCCGATCGGTGCGGTCATCGTGCGCAACGGAACGATCATCGGCCGCGGTTACAACACGCGTGAAACATCTCTGGATCCGACCAATCATGCGGAGATGATCGCCATTCGCCAGGCGAGTCAAGCGATCGGAGCATGGCGCCTTCTGGATTGCACGTTATATGTGACGCTCGAGCCCTGCCCGATGTGCGCCGGAGCGATCCTTCAGGCACGAATTCCGCTTGTTGTGTACGGCACTCCGGACCCGAAAGCGGGATGCGCGGGCACGCTGTTCAATCTGTTGAACGATCCCCGCTTTAATCACAGAACCGAGATCATTTCCGGAGTGGAACAGGACCGCTGCGCCGCGCTGTTGACCAATTTCTTCCGCAATCTGCGAGAGATGAAGAAGCAGGATGCATCCTCGTGCAGTCAAACTTGAGATGAGAAAAAAGCCTTTGCGGGCTTTTTATGCTTCTTCCAACCGGTTGTGCGTTTCTTTTAGGTTACGGTTTTCTTTATGTTGAACCGCCATATTTGCGTTCATTCCACGAATTGAGCCTCATCGCCGAATTCATGCTCACTCCGCCAGATCGATCACTTTCTTGTGATCCGACGTGAACAATTCAACGGCCGGATTAAAGTAAACATGCGAAAGTTCGGGAACAAACACGCCGTGATCGAGATCCCATATGCCGGCATCGCGCGCCGTATCCTGGATCACCCATTGTCCGTCAAGATAGACTTCATTCCACGTATGATCGACCCATGTGTCGCCGATCAGCACCTCGCCGCTCACGATCTTGGCCGGGATTCCCGCCGCGCGATGGAGTGCCGCATTCAGTCTCGCGAATCCCTTGCCGCTCGTCACGCGATCCGTCAACACCGCGACCGCCGTCTCGTCCTGTTCTTCATCGGCCAGATATTTCGCCGCATCCAGCGCGATGTGCGTCGCCACCCAATCATGAATCGCCAGCGATCTGTCTTTATCGGAAGACAGTCCCTCCGTTATCCGCGATACGAGTTCGATGATCGACCGCTCGCCGCTTTGCACGGTTTCGCTTGGGATCAGATAGCGGTTTCGGGTATCCAGATTGTCCGCATAAAACGTTTCCGACGTAACATATCCGGTATTATACGGTCCATCCTGACCGAACTCGATCTTGATCAGATATTGTCCTTCCCCAAGATTCAGATGCAGCGGCTGATTGACCTTCCCATCGACAACCGGCACGAAAGCGTGGCGAATCAGCGAATTCGTCATGTTGGCGTACTGAATCCACATCCACTGCATGTCGGGAGACACGATCCCGCGCACGTGAAGAAGGCTGTTGTCGGTCTGCTCCTTATCCAGCTCGATCCCCGCGTTGCCTTCGTGGGTGAACGTCGTCGACTTGATCTGCTGGTTGCCTCCGTACCATTCGAACAGCTTCACATCGTAAACGCCGGGACCGAAGGCCAGATACACTTCCTCTTCGTATATGCCCTGCGAATCGATATCTTGCAAATTGATCTTCATGTGCGCTTCCCGATCCAGCTTCGTAATTTTCAACACGGCCTGTTCGGTTTCAGGCGATAACCGCATCATCACTTTGTACCGGTGCTGGTCTTCGTTCAGCGGCACGACGATCAGATCGGTATTTTCGGGATAGACGACCTTGATCGTGTCCGCAAGGCGGAAAGCGCCGTAACGATCCGTGCCGTTGGACGTGAAAATCCGCATCGTGTACATGCCTTTGCCGTAAGGCAGCGGAACGAGTGCATCGATCTGTCCATCCATCGGCTCCAGATATATTTTCCTCGTCTCGCTCGGCACGTCGATATTCATGATGTCCAAACGCACCATTCGTACGCGTTCATTTACCGTTCCGTTCAGCTGCACATACCCGTTTAACGAGATGGTCGAGGCGACGGAAAACCCTTCCGTATCCGCGAATCCGCTTTTAATATAGACAGAGGATGCGGATTCATCCCACACGACCTCATACCCGGCTTCTTCACTGACAAAACGAAGAGGAATCATCGTTCTTCCGTTCACCACGCGCGTATGTACAGGCAATGTCTTCACTTCGCCATTTACGATCGCGACAGCCTGGCCGATCGGAAACGCGATATGTTGCTCATGATTGAATCCGTAGGCGGTATTGGTTCTTGCATCCCATTCGACCTGATACCCCAACAATTCAAAAATGGAGCGAAACTCGACGAGCAGATGATTGCGGTCGGCAATCGGCGGTGTGTCAAATTGGACGAGCTCATCATCCACATAAACCGAATAAGGGGAGCCCGAATCTTGCGCCGATACCGACGTCGGCATCAGCAACAAAACGGCTAATATGACTATGGCGCCCGCCAATTTTCGCGAAAATTGGTTCTCCATAAAGAAAAAACCACCTTAACGCAGTCTAATCATTGCTTTGTACATCATTATACTCCAAAAAGATGTCGAGTGTTGCGATAATTTTGGCGGTGATGACAGGAAAAACTTTCACGCCTGCACCGAACCTTCTCTCAAACCGCGCAACCATGCGGTTGCCGAGCAATCAGACGTTCGTGCGGGACGTTGTTCCGGCAAAAACCTATTGGTGATGAGCCGATTTTTTTGTTATAATATATGCTGCATGCGCCCGTAGCTCAGCAGGATAGAGCGACAGTTTCCTAAACTGTGCGTCGTGGGTTCGAGTCCCACCGTGGCGCGCCAGTTACATAAACCCATGTCCCGCAAGGGTTTGCGGGTTTGAGGATCCGGGACTGTGCACTCGAAAGGCGCACAGTCTTGGTCTTTCAAAACCGTGAACTGTCGGTCTTGACTCGGATTGTTGGCCTGAACAAGCAATGAGACCGGAAAAGGCCCTCCTGCAGATCAAAATCTGGCAGGAGGGTTTTGTTATGGTTATGTCCGCTGATCCAAGAAAAGGCCGAAGGATCGTAAAGGGCAGAACGAGGGATCTGCAGCAGGTTCCGAGCGAAAACATGGTCACATTGGACCACGCTTTCCAAATCTTTTACTCCTCCAAAAAGGCCGAAGGAATGAGGGAACGAACGCTCGAGGAATACGTGAATGGTTGGCGGTATTTTCGGGAATGGCTTAACCAGTACGATCCGGAAATCCGGTTCATTCAGCAAATCGGAGCAGAACACTTGCGCTCCTATGTCGATTACATGGCAAACAAACGGAAATACTCGGAAGTGCCCTGCCGGATGCAGACCGAAGAAACTTTATCCCCCTATACCGTGGCATTCCGATTGCGCATTCTTCGTACCATGTTCAATTTCCTGCATCGGGAAAACATCATCGGGGACAATCCGATCAGCAACATAAAACAACCCCGTTTTGATCACAAGGAGAAAGACACGCTGACGGAGGAGCAGTTGGAGAGATTGCTTGCCGCTCCAGACACCTCGACCTATGCGGGATTTCGGGATCGAACCCTGATGATGCTCCTTGCCGACGGCGGTTTCCGGATTCACGAAGCATTGCGGTTGAAAGCAGAGAATATCGATCCCAAAACAAGATGCGTGCATTTGCCCGGCTGGATGAACAAAAACCGCAAGCCCCGCATGGTTCCCGTCTCTGTCCACGTGCTGCGCGAGGTCTTGCGGCTGATCGATGAGAACCAGCGTTATTTCAACTCCGACTACATTTTCCTGTCGAATTACGGCGAGCCCCTGAAAGCCGATCATTTTCGAAAGCGCCTCAAACTTTACGCCAAAGCGGCGGGCATTCCGAGTGAACTCGTTTCGCCTCACCGCTTTCGCAGTTTCTTCTGCCGGCAGTTCCTGATGAATGGCGGAGACTTGTTTACGCTGCAGCGGATCGTGGCTCATGCTAGCATTGAAACGACCAGGCGTTATGTTCCCATGAACGATGAAATGATCCGTTTGCAACATGAGCATTTTTCTCCGATCTCCCGCATGGGATGGAGCCGCATCAACAAACGGAGACTGTAACCGGGAGAACCCCGTTGCATAAAGGGAGAGGTGACGGACCTCTTCCCTTATCATTCCTCGTAGGGATCCGCAACGTGCGGTCCTTCGAAGACAAACACGTCCTCCGGCCGCATGACCTGTTTCCAGTCGCAGTCCCGGCACATGACAACCGGAACGGAGCCATCCGGCAAGGGATGGACAGCGACCTTGCCCTCTTCCGGCTCAATCACCTCGCCTTCCTTCGTCATCGCGCCCAGGAGCAGTTCCCCGAAGCAAACCGGGCAATACACATACTCCTCGGGTCCCGTCTCCTCATGGATTCGCACTGCATTCATGCACTTCATCTCCTTTGTCATCGGATTTTTTTGGTTGCATCTATAAAAAGCGTAGATCGTCCTTGACGGGAATTTCAAGTAAAATGCGGAAGACAGTGAAAATACGCCGGCAGCCGCGTTTTTTCGCATCTTCATGCGAATAAACCGGCTGCCGCAAACCGGGCGGGGAAAGGCAGCGCAAGGCGCGGGACCTGCTTGTCGCCTGCGCCTGAACCTTCGCTTGTCCCTATTCGTTCAACCCCAAAGGGGCCGCGCTGCGCATCTCCAACTTGAACTTCATCCAGCGCTTTGCCTGCTCCATATCTTCGGCGGTCAGATTGTCCTGGCAAAAACGATTGAACGCCGTCGTCAGAATGACGGATTTGGCCAGATCATACCGATGAGCCAAATAGTCCAGAATGATGCTTTCCTGCTCGTTCAGGTAAACGGCCACCTTCGCGTTCCGGCCTTCACCGTTCGTTTTCTCGCGCCGAACCGTCAAGTCAAAATGATGCAGATTGCGGCTTGCCTTCCGCTCCGCCCTCCGCTTCGCAAGACAAGGGTTGCAGACCGAAGGTCGGGCAACATCCCGGAAGTTTTCGGCTACGACTTGCCCGTGCGCATTCACCTCGCGCCGGGGTTTGGTTTCCCCGCAATCCGTGCACGTGAAGCATTCATTATGATCTGGATGATGGTACTGCGTCTTCAACGGCATCAGAGATCTTCCTTTCCATTTTTTGAATCGGAGCCGGCCCGGCTCCATAAGTCCGGCAGCCCGGACTAAGCGGAAAGGACACGGGAAGCAAGGCGAGCCGCCTCCGCATCAAGCAGGAACAGGATTGACCGGAGTTCGTCGCCTGCTTCATCCGGACTTGCTGACAGCAGCACGAAAAACTCAAGCGTGCACTCCGACTCGTTTTCGCAAAACGCTTCAAGGTGAACGTTTGAGCAATGCCGAATGACCTCTCCCTTCGCCCGCAAAAGTGCGGCGCGGGAGTCGGACGTTTCGGCGCGTTCCTTGACCAGAGCCGCGAAACGGGAGCAACCAAGTTGAATGAGTTCGATCCAAGACGTGGCGTTTTCATACGTGTCATCAGAAGAAACGGTGCAGTCAGCGGAATCAGAAAGATGCATGGATACCCTCCTGCGAAATGGTCAAGAATTGGCCCAAAATGTTGAGCCATAAGCAGTCGGGCTTTCACGACCAGAACGGGAAATAGAAAGTTGCGCAGAGGATCACAAAAGCGCGGGATGAATGGTTCAGGGGAATTTCTGACTTTATTTTATCCCAAGCCAAGCCGATCTTTCAAAGATTTGGAGACATAAACAGCAAATTTTTCCGGATACCTGGCCATGCCCGGGCACCGTGAAGCGTAAATCCTCAATCTGTTCTCGTGAAATATGTACTTCTTGGCGTGCACGCTGAACTGCTTTTGGGTGACCAATGGAAATGGTTCGATGTTGTCGCAGAAGCCTTCTTGCATATCTTTCGGCTGTCGTTTCGGGGGATCCGTTCATTGTTCGATTGATCCGGCCTGCCGGATTTACACGATTTTGAAAACGTCCGCCCCTTTTCTCGAATCCGCCCGCACACCACGAAATTCCTTCTCAGAGCAAGAAAATCGCTTGCAACGGACTGTAATCGTTGAAAGTCGCCCAAATCCACAGTTTTCCCGAAAAAAAGAAAGTAACCGTCCCCCCCTGCCAAGGTTGACGGTCACTTTCTCCCGAGTTTCATCCGGGGGAAGTGTTGACTCCCTCCAAAGATTATCTTACCGTTTTTTTACATCCAGTACAAGAGCCTTGAAAACTCCATTCTTATCGGTTGAAGGATTGGAGTAATCCCGCCATTGCAACGTATATGCGTCACGAAGATGAATGGGCTTCTCCCTGCCGTCGACCGTTCCTTTTCCCGCATTCTCCGACCACTTCAGCGTTCCGGAGACTATTCGACCATCAAAGAGCAGGAAATCCTCGTCAACGCTTTGAGATTTTGTCGGCTTGTCCCAGTACAGATGTTCATTTGTGATCATGACGGCATATCCATGGGTCCCTGGCCGGCTGGAGACGATCTGCTCCAACTTCTCAACATCGTGCAAATAATCGTACCGTGACACATCTTGAGCCGCTTGATTCTTCAACCCGAACGTTTCACCGTTCATGGTGCACGTTAGCCGCGAGGTTTTGTAGCGCACTTCAATAGCCATACCCGCGCGCCCTGCCCTTTCCGCCCAAATGTCCACCTTCAGGCCCTGACCCATTTCCCGGTTTCGTGTGACGTTCCACCCCAGATCCGACAGAACCCCGGCAAGCGCGTCCCGAAGATCGATCTGTGAGCGGAATATCGGGCGCCGCGCAGCCAGTTCGAGGATAGCGCTGTCCATCCCCGCCGGCTCTCCGTCGTGCTCCATTTCATATTCAGGGGTTGCCAATAGAACCGAAGGGAAATCCGGGATGCGATCGGTTTGGTCAAGCGGCCGGACCCGGACAATCAGCATCCGAAACTCTCCGTACGGAGCATCTATTTTGCTGTAAGGCTTCCAGTTCACCACATATTGCCCGGAAAACCGGATCGGTTCCTCGCGTCCTTTCGTCGTCCCCGGCCCGGCCGCTTCACTCCACTTGAGTTCGCCGGTTAGGACCCGTCCTTCCGTCAGCCGGAACTGCTGGTCAATGGTTTCTTTTTCTCCCTCATGGCTTGCGAAATAATGCGGATCGTTGGTGAGGAAGACCATGTATCCTTCATGAAACTGCTCCCCGCCGACGATCTTTTCCAACCGCTCGATGTCTTTCAGCACATCATACTTGCCGCAATCCTGTGCCCCCTGGTCGGCCAGCCGGAACGTTTCACCGTTCACCGTGGTATCCAACTTGCGGGTTTTGTATTTTAATTCGATGGCCGTCCGTTTGTTGTCCGATTCAACTACAATATCCAAATACATCCGGGTGGAACTTGGCCGATGCTCCAGGCGAATTTTCGCTGACGGATCTTGCAAATGCAACTGCCAGGCAAGCGCATGCTGAAAATCCGCCTCGCCGGAGAAGACCGGTCTTTCCGACGCCAGATCAGCAAGTGACCGAACGATATCCATTGCCTCATCCCTTCCTCGCCCATCCGATCATTATCCCAACAATTCGTCAGATGATGGTAATTTCCTGTTCTGGGGCATGGAGGTAATTTATTCTCATGCTCCCTTCTCACATTTGATATCAAAGTTTTATGGCATGGGTCAATATTGATTTCAACCATGGGAATCAAACTGTTGTTTCAAATTCCCTAGCGAAACTCTTTCCTGGGACACGCGTATATTTCAACACAAAAACTGGAATCGATGATGGAAGGAGAAAGCCCGATGAAGTGCACATGCGGAGCCGAATGCCAAGAGCAAAGAGGAAACCTGTCCTGGACGAGTCCGATCGGGCCGGACATTATGCATCAGATAACATCCGGTTATTCAGGTTTGATCCCGAAGTCTCGCCAATGTCCGGATAGGGTTGTACGTTCACCCGATATTTAAGGACATATTGGATAGATTCGTTTGGACATTTACCAGATTTCTTTAGTCATATGACCCGAAATCCATGGAAATGTAGGCCTAATAAACCGGACAAATCATGCCACTGACGGGATTGATCGGGCGTATACCCGATATTTATGGACATATTAACCCGAATGATCTGATCTGGACATATGGAGTTTGTTCGACCAGAAGGATCCGGACATATACCTCAACTTCGAACCACTTCACCATTGTTCCGGAAATATCCTGTTCCTGTTCCAAAAAACAAAAGAACAGACCCTACTGCAAACACTTCCTGAATCACATGAGTAAACAGTACCGACCTAATTTAAGCAGAACTACATGGGACACCTTAATCGGCATAAGCGGGCGATCGCCGCCCGCCTGTGATTACGCCTGTTTCATGTAACGCTGAATGGCCGACTTGGAGAATCCTGTCATTCGGCTCAGCCCGCGTATGGACAAGCCCGGGTTTCCCGCCAGAAGCCGGTGTATCCTTTGGATCTTTTCCTCCGCCCCTTGTTTGATCATCTCGCGAGTCGGCTTTTGGGCTTCCCTTCTCCGGCGTTCTTTCCTTTCCCGTTCCCGGCGATTTTTCTCCTCTTTTCCGATGATCGTCACAAGTTGGCGTTGTTCTGCGGGCGTAATGTTGAGGTGCTTGATGATGGTTTGATTGTTGTGAAAGTAACCAACGGTTTGGTATGCATCGGGATTTTTGCGGGTAATCGAGAGGTCTTTTTGCCCCGTTTGATGCGCCCACATTTCTTCGGCGCTTCGTGTCGCTTGTTCCACTTCGTAACGGGACAGAGGGCGGGAGAACCATTCGTTGAGCCGATGGGTGTTCTGGAGAGCCGTTTGGGGATTGTGAGTGAGGAAAAGCATGAGATAGCGATACAGAAACAACGTATATTCCCTGCAACCGTCCATCTCTCCCCGGCGAAGCCGTACCAGTTTCTCCAGATCCCTGGCGCGGGCCAGATGAAGCGTATACGGAGTAAAAGCCGTTTTCGGCCGGACGCCGGGCTTCTTTTGCTTTAAAATCCGTCGGGGAGATGGTTGCGGCTTATGACGGGGGGGGCGGCGGAGGGAGCCATCCGGCGGCGAGCATTTCCATTGAGTAAGGCGCGGTCAAATACTGAACAAGGTAGACCTGCCGACCGGTTTTGGAATTGAAGGTGCCGGCGAGACGAAATACGCGGGAAAGATCGGTGCACACCGAGTCGGCGCCGACATCCCGGAGCGTTTCGACGAAGTGTGACTGCAATCTTTTCCACAACAGGTACGCTTTCCTGTTCATATAGGCAACAGGTTCCAGAAGGAAAACCAATTGAATGCCGCTGCCGGAGAAAATGACGTATGACGGCATCGGCAATCGGCCTTCGTCCACATACTCCATCCGGATGTAATCAAACATCGCTTCCGGGCTGTAGGGTTTCCACCTGTCCAACTTATAGTAGTCGATGTCCACGTAGAGAGCCCGGATCTCCCTGGTCCAGTTGGACGTTCTTCTGGGAAGGTAAAAGTTGTTTAGCGAAAAGTATACATCCTTCCAGTCCACCCAGTCAGGATCCTGCAGGGCGGCCGGCAACTCCTTCGGGCTGAAAAGGCGCTGAAACCAGCCGTTTCGGGCGTTGGAATCTTTTTTCCCAAGCGCAATATAGCACTTTTGATCTGGCGCGCCGTGATGATGCAAATGAACGAGTTGGTACAAGGGGTCATAGACAGGCTCCAGTAAGTGTGGGACAACTGATCCTCCCGAGGGGAACATGGGGATTGAATGGTTTTGCATGTGTGGTACCTCCGTTGGAATTGATACCGGCAGTCAAGACTGCCATAACGGAGGACCAGGTGTCCCACACAGTTCTGCTTAAATTAGGTCGGTAATGCTACTCAATGCTTTTGTACGTCCCCTCCTTTACGATTCGGAATCGAAAACCTGTGTTCACGATCGGATTTAAGAAGGCCACTTTTCTGTCGCAAGATCGTTCTGACGGCGAATAAGAAAACAGAAGGGCGTTCAACACGGAGTGGTATTCAAAGGGGAGCGAGGGTTCCTCGCGCACGGAGCGTCTCAAGGGGGCAGGGAGGGCCCGGAAGCCGCAATTCTTGCGCCGGGATGGAGGTTTCCGGCTGAGGCAAATCATGTACCGATACTATTTTATAGCGTGCAGAATCGAAATTTCCAGAAATTATAAGGCTTTTTTTCAAAATCTCATGCGAATCAGCATTCTGTGTATACCCGTGTATACTTGTATACGAAACGTATACAGGGGACGGCGTTCCTTTGCCGCGGTAAAGCCAGTCAATCTTCCGTGAGTTGCACGAGATGGAATATGATACAAGAAAGCAGAACTTTCATGAGGAGGAAGGATATGCCCATTGACAAAGCAAAACTCATATCGTTGCTGTCGGCACCTATTACGACTCCAGTCGCAGTTAATCCGGCGGTGAGAACCGAACTTGCGAATGTGTTGCAAGACACAAGAACGTTGGTGGAACCGCAACCAGTGAGTGATGTTATCCCTTTCATCCTTTGGCAAAACCAATGGAATGACATCGGATTTTTCGGTCCCAAAAAGAATGCCAGATATCGCAAGGAAGCGGAGCGAAAGTATTCGCGCGGACGCAAGGTATTTGTCGATTTGGGTTATAACATTGGACAGGAAGGAGCGATGCCTCACCCGTGCATTGTGTTATATAACTTCATAGATTTGCTGATCGTGGTTCCCACAACAAGTAACACAGGCCATAAAATATCCAATATGGAACCGGACATTCAGAAGGTTAATCTGGTGGTGCCAAAAGACGGGATCATTTTCCCGAACGAGACCATCATCCAACTGCACCAGATTCGGGTGGTTTCCAAAAATCGCATCTTAAAAGATCTGAACTGCAATGTGAGGGATTACATACCGATGAATGAATGGATCGATCAGGTGAATGTCGGACTGAAGGCCCCGGGTCTCATTCCGTATGGTACGGATCTTCAAAAAGTGTTGGAGATGAAAGTTTGCTTCCACTATGCACCTGACGTGTTCCATCAAATGTTGCGGCTGCGCCAGCAAGTCGAAACCCTGGAGCAGGAGAAACGGACGCTTACCCATCAACTTGACGAATTGAGGAAGACCTATGAGCAAGTAGCGCCCTGGAAAGAATGACCCCTTGACACCTCTTGATTCCACTCGATACAATAGAAACAACAAGATCTGTCTATGCTGCCCTCCAACCTGACGGTTTGATCCGGCACGGGTTGGTGTGGTCATTTCGGACTGATGCTGCCCTTGAACCGGGATGGTTCATGTGGTCAGGAGAGCCTGCCAGGAGGCAGGCTCTCTATCTTTTTATTCAAAGGAATCTGATCACAGGAAATTTCACTCACGCCTCCAATGGCCAATCCTTGTATTTGTCCTTCGCCTTCTCCACGATGGCATTGGTCAGAAAGCGCAGTTGCTCCCCCTTGATGTTTTCCCGCATCAGCACCATTTTCACGGCAAGCGTCACCTTTGCCAGCACGTCCTGCCGGTGTGGGTTCGTCCAGTCGATCTGGAACTCCTTCTTCATGGCGGCCACGACTTTCCGGACCAATCCCGCCAGAAACTCGTTGGAGAAGACGCCGTCTCCCATGTGCTCGATCAGGTCGTAGAATACCATTTCCTCTTCCGTCAGGCCGAGGGCTTCCTTTTTCCGGCGCTCTTCCAGAAGTTTCCTGCGGGCCTCCACCATCATCCTGGCGACAGCCGCGGCCGTAATGACGCGGTTGTGGTAGGCCTGGATCGTCTCCCGCAACTTCTTGCTCAGTTCGATGCCGAGCGGATGCCGCTGCCGTTCGAGATAAAAGATTTCCTCCTCCAGCAACTTCTGCAGCAGTTTGAGGCGCAGATCCGCGTGGGGTTTCTTCTCAAAATCAGCCAGAAAAGCCTCGTCCAGGATCGAAATGTCCGGTTTCTCAAGCCCGGCCTTTTCGAACAAGTCGATCGCCTCTTCCCGGGCGCCGACGCTGCGGTCGATCAGTTTCTTCAGTTCCTCTTCGAGGTTTTTGGGCTTCGGTCCGCCTCCGACCGTGCCTTTCAGCCGTTTGATCTGGATCGCTGCGATTTCGTACAGCAGCACCTCATTGGCCAGCGGCAGGACATTCGGCAGGTGCTTGACCAGTTGATACGCCTTGTCCAGCCTGGCTTGCGCGTTCAGGAACGCATCCTCGTCGGGCCCCATGAGGTGCCCCACGAAATCCGCAAGCCAGTCCTCGCGCTCCACCTTCGGCTTCGCCCGCCAGTTGGAGATGTCCACGCCCGGGGGAACGAATTTCCGGACGGCTTCCAAGGCTTCAAAGAAAATCGGCACTGCTTCCTCGGAAAGATCGCCGATCGGCTTGCCCTTGCCCCCGCCCTGGGTGTACTTGTGCGTCGCTTCCTTCAGGGCGTCGGCAATGCCGATGTAGTCGACGACCACGCCGCCCGTCTTTCCGGGAAAGACCCGGTTGACGCGGGCGATGGCTTGGATCAGCCCATGCCCTTTCAGGGGTTTATCCACATAGAGGTACGTCAGCGGCGGGATGTCGGTGCCCGTCAGCCACATGTCCCGGACGATGACCAGTTTCAGCGGGTCGTCCGGGTCGCGCAGTTTGGCCTTGACGGTTTCCTGCTCTTCTTTCGTCTTGATGTGGGCAAATTCGCTCCCCGGCTGCTTCTCGCGCCACTCTTTGGGGTCCTTGTCCACGTTGCCCGTCATCACGATCTCCACCGGCGGACACCCTTCGATCGCCCGCATCTTCTCGTACAGCCGCACGCAGATTTCCCGGCTCATGCAGACGATCATCCCCTTCGCCTGGGGAGACGCCGACCTGGTGAAATGCTCGATGATGTCCCTTGCAAGCGTCTCCAGGCGCCTGGACGTACCCACCACCTTCTCCAGGGCGGCCCACTTCATCCGGTGTTCTTCCCTCTCGCCGTCGCCGACTTCATTGATGATCTGCCTGAACTCTTCATCCAGATTGGGGTTCTCCAAATCCAGCGGGATCAGGCGGGATTCATAGTAAATGGGAAGCGTTGCACCGTCCAGCGTGGCCTGCTGCATATCGTAAACGTGAATGAGATTGCCGAACACCTCGTAAGTATTGCGGTCGGAAAAGGTGATCGGCGTGCCGGTAAAGGCGATGTGGGACGCGTTCGGCAAAGCGCGGCGCAGGTTG
>Ga0310827_100233_pt1 | contig 58897 bp, 58 predicted proteins | sample WT_ome_2_FD_201309 | JGI IMG/M metagenome (GOLD analysis project Ga0310827, IMG submission 201309) | Sorghum-adapted microbial communities enriched on wild type (WT) sorghum from Joint BioEnergy Institute, Emeryville, California, United... ... | reverse complement strand
TCGATCGATGAAGACGAAGAAATTGAGTATACGGTGGACCTGTTGATGTATGGGATTGCTGGTCGTCCCCGATAAATTAAATAGAACTTAAACCCGTTTTAGGCTGAGCCTGAAGCGGGTTTTGTTATTTTCTTGGGGGGTGTAAGACTTTCGTAAGACTTTTCTAACACTTTTGCAAGTGGTTTGTTCTTGGATGGTTAGCATTATTCGCTAAGATAATGGGCGAACCAAGTTAAATAATGAAAGGAAGAGAGAAATGAAAAAATTTGGATTGATTCTTATGCTGGGGGCCATGTTGACGTTAGCCGCATGTGGGGCCAAAAGCAATGACATGAACAAAGAGAACATGATGAATGACGGGGGCAACGCCTCCACGGAGATGAACAATTCCTCCGGCAGCGGTGAGATGAACCAAGAGATGATGGGTGAAGAGATGAAAGAGGGCGATATGGACCAGGACATGATGGGCGATGAGATGAAGGATAAGGAAATGATGGGCGATGAGATGAAGGATAAGGAAATGATGGACAATGAAATGATGGATGATATGGGCAGCGAGATGGGCAAATAACTTAAAGTTCGTAACCAATCAAACTTCAAGGTATAATGTGATTAACATTGCAGGGAAGACTTACCATATGCCAGGGGGCCATTGTTGTGAGCGCCAAAATTGTAGTTGCCGACGATGAACAAAATATAACAGATGTCTGCCGCCGCTATCTTGAGCGAGAGGGCTGGACGGTTTGGGTCGCCTCAGACGGAGAGGAAGCGCTGCGCCTTTGGGAAGAACATCATCCCGATTTGCTGGTGCTTGACCTCATGATGCCAAAGCTTGGCGGTCTGGAGGTGTGTGATCGGATCCGGCAGCAGGAGGATACGCCGATTATCATGCTAACGGCCCGAGGGGAGGAAGCCGACCGTTTGCTGGGACTCACTATGGGAGCGGACGATTACCTGACCAAGCCGTTTAGTCCACGCGAGCTGGTGCTGCGAATCAAAAACATTTTGCGTCGCACAGGCGTTCAAACGGGTAAAGCCGCTGCAGCGGTCCCCTCAAATTTATCGATGGAAGAAGAACACGGGCCGGCGATTGCGTTTGACGGTCTGGAAATTTATCCGCAGGAGCGGCGGGTGCTGATCAGGGGAGCAGAAGTGGATTTGACGATGAAGGAATTTGATCTTCTGCATCTGCTTGCGAAGTATCCGGGGAAGGTGTTTTCCCGCAGCCAGCTGCTAAACCAGGTGTGGGATGTGGCCTATGACGGTGATACTACAACGGTGACCGTGCATATCCGCCGGCTGCGGGAAAAAATCGAGACCAACCCATCGGCCCCGGACTGGATCAAAACGGTCTGGGGAATTGGTTATAAGCTGGAAGCGAGGGGGCAGGAGCGATGAAGCTGCGAACCTATCTCCTGTTGGCCAACCTGCTCAGTATCGCGATGATCATCCTGTTGTTGCTGGCATTTTATCGATATATGTTGTTGAACAAGGAGCAGTTTGTCTGGCTGACCGTCGCCTCGATTGGTGCGGGGCTGGTGTCGGCGCTGCTTCATTTCGTGCTGGTACGGCCGCTGGAAGCTTCGGTGAAACGAATTGGCGAAGGGGCCAAACGGATTGCCGAAGGCGATCTGAAGGCACGGGTGGAGTACACGGGGTTGAAGGAGTTCCGTCAACTCGCCGATCGGTTTAACCATATGGGCGACAGCCTGGAGGCCAGCTTCAAACAAGTATCGGCAGCGGAAGCCGCCCAGCGTGAGCTGGTCGCCAACATGGCTCATGACTTGAGGACACCGTTGGCATCGGTTCAATCCTATGTGGAGGCGTTGGAGGACGATGTCATCCAAGATGAAGCTACATTTCGGCAATATTTAGCGACCATTCGGACGGAGACGGTACGGTTGGGGGAGCTGATTCAGGACTTGTTTGAGCTGTCAACGCTTGAATCGGCCAAACAGGAAACAGAAGAATTCAAGATTTCAGTCGCAGAAGATGTGCTGATTGAGCTGCTGCCGCGATTCGTCAAGCCGTGCGAAGCGAAGTCGCTGCAACTGAAGGTAGAGCTGCCCGATCGTCCGTTAAAGCTGCGAATGGCCCCCCGACACCTGGAACGAGTGCTGCAAAATTTACTGGAAAACGCCGTCAGGTATTCTCCCAAAGGGGGGACAATTTCATGCTCGGCTGTGGAGGTCGACGGCGGTCCTGCAAGTGGTTGGATCCGTTTTGCGATCGAAGATCAGGGACCGGGTATCCCTCCCGAAGAGAGGGAGCGGATCTTCGAGCGGTTTTATCGTTCGGATCGATCACGCAACCGAGAAAGCGGGGGCGCCGGTTTAGGGCTGTCCATTGCGAAGCGTTTAGTGGAGCAATACGGCGGTGAGATCGGCGTCGTTGAATCGGAGACAGGGGGCAGTACGTTTTGGTTCACAGTACTAGAAGCGAATGATGGCAGGCATGCTGAGAATATACAACTAAAATAAGGAGGAGGTGGAGGTATGAAGGGGGTACTGGAGCGCCTGCGCAAAGGGTATGGCAAGAAACTCGTAGCCCTGCATACCTGGAACGGCTGGATCATTGTGATCCTTGCACTGACGGGGCTGCTGCTGGTTGGCGGGTTTTGGCGCGGTTTGCTTGGCGAGGGCCGGGTTTGGCTCAAATGGCTGCATATTGCGGTAGGCGTTGCTTCGATCCTTCCGGTCATTTATTACTTGCTGTTAGCGGGGAAGCATTGGAAGCAACTGAGACAAAAGCCTTGGCAACGGTTGAATGTCATCGTGGTCCTAGCCATGTTGTTAGGCTGGTTTGGCTCTGGCGTGCTGCTCTGGCAGTTCAAGGCCGTGGGGCCGAGGGTGTCTAATGTCGCGCTCGTCGTGCATGATCTCTTGACCTGGATTGGCTTGCCGTATATCATTTACCATTCCATCACCCGAACCAAATGGTTGAAGGAACCGGCCCGACGGTCAATTAAACCTGAGGCTCGCCCAGCCGCTGCAGGCAAGAAGGCAGAGGTTGTGGCGGCGGGAGGCGCTGGATCCCAGCAAGGTCCCTCATCTCCTCAGCCGGTCTATACCCGCCGAGCGTTTATCCGCGGAGCTATCGGCGTAGGGTTGGCGGTCACGGTAGGGCCAACCTTTCTGAAATGGTTGGGGGACTCCTTTGGCAGCATCGGCGGTACGACAGCGGTGGATAAACTGCTGGAGGAGAATGCGAACAAGCTCGTCCCCAATCCGGTGCCGCTGCCGGACTCCGCACAGGTGGTTGGCGGCGGAGCGCAGGGGCGTTTCCGGATCTATACGGTGACGGATATTCCTACTTTCACCAATGAGAACTGGTCGTTCACGATCGATGGGCTGGTGAACAACAAGTTCAAGTGGAACTGGGAGGAATTCCTTAAGCTGAAGCGTAAGGTGCAGGTCAGTGATTTTCACTGTGTGACAGGCTGGTCGGTGTACAACAATACTTGGGAAGGCATCCCGCTGCGCGAGTTGCTCCAACAAGCCGGCGTGAAGCCAAACGCTCAAACGGTGAAGTTCTACTCGGGGGACGGGGTCTACACCGATACCCTCACTTTGGATCAGGCGAATATGGACGATGTGATGGTTGCGGTGATGCATGATGGCAGACCGATCCCAAGCGATTTGGGCGGCCCGGTAAGGCTGATTGTGCCGAAGATGTACGCCTACAAGTCGGTGAAGTGGCTGAACCGCATCGAGCTTATCGAAGGCGAGCATGTCGGATATTGGGAGCAGCGAGGTTACTCCAACGATGCGTGGGTAGGGCTGAGCTGATGATTCATATCGTAAAAGAAGAAGCTGGATACTCCGTTCAGGGGCTCCGGCTTTTTTGGTTGGTGTTTTTTTACCCCCTCTTTTTGAGGATTATCCCGTTGCATCAGATCGGTCGCGGGAAACTTATGAAGTGAAGTATAATCCCAAAACCCGACGATCCCCAGTTCTGATCCAAAGGGATAATCTTGAGATGAGGTGTGCGGAAGATACAGATCACCATTTTCATGCCCCGTTGCTGAGTGTTTTTTTGGTGTAGGGTAACAAATTTTGGAGACGGTGCTTTATGTTCCGGCTGTGGACGGCTACAATAACAGAAAAGAGAGAACGCGACAAGGAGTGCAAGAGCCATGAATATCCACGAACTCAGAGAGCACCGCCAATACCCGGACAATATCGGACATGAAAATAACCGCGCCACCTTCGAACGCGATTATTCACGGCTGATCCATTCCCCGACCTTCCGCCGGCTGCAAGGGAAGTCGCAAGTATTTGGGGCCGGCACAGGCGATTATTATCGAACCCGGCTGACGCATTCGCTGGAGGTCGCCCAGATTGCCCGGGAAGCGGCGCGCAGTCTGCTGCGCACGTATCCGGAGCTGGCGGTTGACCGCGCTCAGCATCCTGGATTGGTTATCGATCCGGAGGTAGTGGAATGCGCCGCCATCTGCCATGATTTTGGTCATCCCCCGTTTGGGCATAAAGGCGAAGAGGTACTGGATCAAATATTGGAGAAACTTATTGAGGAGAAGGTACAGGCAGCTTTAAAAGGCAAACAACCGACTCCGGAAGAAGAGCAGCAAACGAGGGCCGCCTTACGTCAGAAATACGAGCATTTTGAAGGCAACGCCCACAATTTCCGGCTGATGATGTTCCTGGAGAAGCGGGAAAACATCGATGGGTTGAACCTATCCGATGCGGTGCTGCTGGGAACGAATAAATACCCTTATCCCGGCACGGTCAACAAGAAAGGGTTATATCTGCATGAATGGGAGTACATCTCTTACATACGCGACCGCTGGGGCATTCCTGAGGGCAAGAAAACGTTTGAGGCGCAACTTATGGACCTGTGCGATGACATCGCTTATTCTGCCCACGATCTTGAAGATGGCATCAAGGCGGGAAAAATCGAGGTGCATGAGCATTTCCTCAAGGACTCGCACATTCAGCGGCTGATTGTCGAGAAGATCATGACGTTGGAGGACGCTTGCTGGACGGGATGGCAGCCGCCACAAATTCAGGTTAAGGTGGCCGAGGTGCTGGACGATTTCCTGCGCATCTGGAACGTTAAAATGCCGGTGTGCGATCATGACTATTCCCGCACGCGTCGGGAAGTCAAGGCTTATTGGGTCAGCTTGTTCGTTGGCAGCTTGGGAGTGACCGACGACGGCGATTGGCAGAAGGTTACGTTCGTGAAGGACGGGCAGGAGGACATGGATATGCTGCGGACGGTGAGCGTACTGAAGAGCTTCGCTTGGGTGACGATGATCCGAGATTTGCGGGTTCAACGGCTGCAGAAGCGCAGTGCTTGGATTATCAAGCGGTTGTGGGATGCCTTTGTTGATCCGGAGACTAGCAAATCGATTATCCCCGGCGACTGGCTGCGCAGATTTGATCGGGACCAAGCTAGACCTAAACCAATCTGGACATGGGAGCATATGATCATCGATTATATTGCCGGCATGACGGACGCCTACGCGGAAAAGATCTACAACGAGCTGTACGGACTGAAGGTAGGTACGATTTACGATATGGATTAGAAAAGACAAACGGACCGGCGAAATGCCGGTCCGTTATTTTAGATGTGGAAGCTTTATAGCGGCGGGTTGGCGTGGCATTTCCGGCACACCGGATAATACGACTCGTTGCCGCCGATTTGGATCTGTTCGCCGGTGTAGACGGGTTTACCGTTCTCCACCCGCAGGTTCATTGTCGCTTTGCGTGCGCAGAACCAGCAGATCGTTTTCATTTCCTCGATTTTGTCAGCATAAATCAGCAGCAGGCGGCTGCCCTCAAACAACTGGTTCTGGAAATCGTTCTTCAATCCGAACGCCATTACAGGAATATCCAGCTCATCAACGATACGGACCAGCTGCTTGATATTGCTCTCATTCAGAAATTGGCATTCGTCCACCAATACGCAGTATAGGCGCGGGGTATGATTTTGGACGATTTCAAAGAGGTTCGTATCTGGATAAATCGGAATCGCCTCTCGACGCAACCCGATCCGCGAGGAGACATAGCCAACCTCATCACGGTTATCGATCGCCGAAGTAAAGAGCAGCACTGGTTTGTTTTGCTCTTCATAATTGTGGGCAACCTTCAAAATTTCGATCGATTTGCCGCTGTTCATTGCTCCGTACTTGTAAAATAATTGTGCCAACGATGACGTCCCTTTCTATTCGTTCTATCGCAAACCATGCTCTTTATTCTAGCATACTTCGCTTCGGTTGTTGGATAGGCTGGCGCGAAATTTGGAGAAAATCAGCGTCTGGAAAAAGTTACATCGCTGCTTCGGCCGCGCGGCTGTGCGTTTTGCGGATTTGCATCGCCATCACAGATCCATACCCCGCATGCTCCAGCAGGTGTATAATGGAAATTGGGTAAAAGGCCCAATGAAGGGAGAGGTGTATATGTCCGTCCATACGGAGAAATCGCTGCCTAGAAAAAGCCTGAAGGAGCTGGGGATCTCGGCTCGGAACGTGATTCATTTTTTGGAATATTTGAAAGCGCATTCGATTGAATTGCATAGCTTCATGCTCGTGCGGCAGGGGCATGTTGCGGTGGAGGGCTGGTGGGCGCCTTATGGGCCGGATCTGCCGCATATGTTATTTTCCCTGAGCAAAAGCTTCACCTCAACCGCCATCGGCATGGCCGTTCACGAGGGCAAGCTGAGCGTGGATGATCCGGTTGTTTCTTTTTTTCCGGAAGAAGTGCCGGAGGAAGTATCGCCGAATTTGGCCGCCATGCGGATCAAGCATCTGCTGATGATGGGGACGGGCCATGCGGTGGATACGATGGGGGCGCTTGCTGGAGCGAAGGACGGGAACTGGGTGAAGGCGTTCTTGGCCTTACCCGTCGAGCATGACCCGGGGACGGTCTTCGTCTATAATACGGGAGCGACCTACATGCTGTCTGCCATCCTGCAGAAGATCACCGGGGAAACCTTGCTGGAATATTTGCAGCCCCGTCTGTTCGAGCCGCTGGGTATCGAGAATCCGACTTGGGAGAGCTGCCCGCGCGGCATTAACACCGGGGGATTTGGACTCAAAGTAACGACAGAGGATGTTGCGAAATTCGGCCAGTTGTACTTGCAAAAAGGCGTGTGGCAAGGCAAGCGCCTGGTGGAGGAGAGCTGGATTGAGGCCGCAACCTCCAAGCAGATCTCCAATGGAAACGGCGGAGACAGCGACTGGGCGCAAGGCTACGGGTACCAGTTCTGGCGCTGCCGCCGCGGTGTATATCGGGGGGACGGAGCGTTTGGCCAATTTTGCATCGTTCTGCCGGAGCAGGAGGCTGTGCTGGCGATGACGTCCGGGACCAACGATATGCAGGGGATTCTGAACGGCGTATGGGAGCACCTGCTGAGTGCCTTCTCTGAAGGAAATGAAGGCTCTTCCGAAGAAGATGCGGCGGCGGAGCAAGAACTGCGTCATGTATTGGAGGGGCTGGTCTTGGAGCCGCCTCGATTGCAGGCGGATTCGGAGCGGGAGGCTGAGCTTGGCAGCGGTAAAGAATGCGTGCTGGAACCCAATGACTTGGATCTTCAAAGCATGAAGATCGAGATTCAAGGGGATACGGCTGTGCTGACGGTTAAGAACCCGCGCGGTGAGCACCGGATCGAACTAGGGCGTCATACGTGGCGATTGGGGCGGACGGCGCTGTTTGGCGGGGAGGAGCAGATTGCAGCCTCCTTCACCTGGAAGTCGCCGGAAACGCTGCTGCTCACTATCCAGCGCATCGAGACGCCGTTCCGGTCCAGCATCGACATCGAATGGCTGGACGAGGGCGTCGAAATCCGCCATGCCATCAACGTGTCCTTCGGGGAGACAGCTTCGCCTCCGATCCGGGGGCACGAACAGTAACCGCCGAGGGCAGTTATTCCTTTGGGTAACGTTCCGTCAGCAACCGATTCACCAAGTCGCTCATGCCCTCCCATGAATCCTTCATGAGGAATTGCTGCTGAATCGGGGCGTTCCACGGGCGCGGGATCCCGATCGTGAGCCGCCCGGCTTCCTTGGCTGGCAGCAAATTATGCGGACCGTCATCGATGAGCAGATCGAAGTCGAGTAATGTTTTTCGCTTGGCGACGAAGAAGTTTTCAAACGGGATAAACGGCATCCAGCGTTGCAGCCAGTTCCATTTTTCCTGTACAGATGAAGGGCGGGCGGCGGTAACGATGATGACATCATGGTCCTGCGTCATCTTGCGTACTTCCTCGACGGTGTGCTCATCAAAGATCTCCAGCTCCTCATACAAGCCGGGGCGCCCGAAGAAGATGTCTTCATTGCACTCGGGATGCCAAATTTTCGTCATATCGAAGCTGATCATTTGATCCATCGTGAGCGGGCGGTCGGGGAACTGCAAATTATGATAATAGATCGCCTTGGGCACGAGATGACAGAGGGTATCGTCCATATCGATGGCTACAATGTGTTTGCGCATGAGGGAAATCTCCTGATTCGATGTATTCTTGGATTGGTATGACTTCCTCTAAGATATCAGAAAAATGCAGTTTTGGGATACCGTAAGGCCATGTAAAAAAAGAACCCGGGCTCCGTATCAACGGAACCGGGTTCTTCTGCATGAACAGCCATAGGAGGTTTACAGCTTTACTTCATGCGCAGCGGGAATGGCAGCGAGATGAACAAGCGCGTCCGCTCCGGCCAGCGCACTGTAGCATTCGCCAAGCTGCTCCAGATCGGCGATCAATGTCGGACAGACCGGGTCTTCTAAATGGACGGATGTCTACGTTCAGCACGTCATATCCGTGTTCGACGAATTCGCGTACCACATAGCGTCCTAACATCCCGCTTCCCCCGGTAACTACGACTTTGGCCATGGCTGCTTGGACTCCTTTTTAGTTGAGAATCTCTTCGATTCGTGTCAACACGTCTTCGCTCAGCTTGATGCCGGAAGCTTTGGCGTTCTCGATCACCTGCTCCGGACGGCTGGCGCCAACCAGTGCACTGGCCACGTTGTTTTGACGTAAAATCCAAGCCAGGGCCAGGTTACCTACCGTGATTCCAAGTTCAGCAGCAATTCCCTCAAGCTGCTTCACCTTGGCAATGTTCTCTTCCGTAATTCCTTTGCGGACCCATTCCAGCTTAGCTGCACGGCTGTCCTGCGGAATATCATTTGCCGATGTATATTTACCGGTGAGCAGACCTTGAGCCAGCGGGGAGAACACTACTTGGCCGATGCCGTGGCGTTCGCTGACCGGAATAACTTCCTTCTCGATATAACGATTAAACATGTTATATACCGGCTGGTTCACAACGATGCGATCCAGCAGGTAACGATCCGCCAAGCCAACGGCTTCCGCAATTTGCGAAGCTTGCCATTCGCTGACGCCGGCGTACAGGATTTTACCCTGGCGAATCAGATCATCGATCGTGCGCAGCGTTTCGTAAAGCGGTGTTTCCGGATCATGACGGTGGCAATAAAAGATATCAATATAGTCATGGCCTAGACGCTTCAGGCTGGCATGGACTTGCTCCATCACGTGCTTGCGCGACAAGCCGCGATCGTTAGGTCCGTCCCCCATCGGCCAGAACGCTTTCGTAGCGAGTACGTAGGATTCCCGCGGATAAGCTTTCAGCGCTTTGCCTACCAGCTCTTCGGCAGCTCCTCTTTCATATACATTGGCGGTGTCAAAGAAGTTGATCCCTAGATCGTAGGCGGTTTTGATCGATTTCTCCGCATTTTCACGTTCGACATACCCGCCGTAAGTCAGCCAGCTTCCCAAGCTGATTTCACTGACTTTGAGGCCGCTTCCGCCTAGTCTTCTATATTCCATGTTTCGTCATCCTCCTTGAGCATTTGAATTGTAACCATTTTCATTCTATAAAAGTTCATATACAATTGAAAGAAGTGAAAACCCCTTCACTAAATTATATCCATGTTACTTACTATACAAAGTATAGTTTCCTATATCGAATCTATAGGATCTGAGATAGCATCATGAATCCATCATACGAAACCATCGATTTCAGGGGAGGATATACCGAATGAACAGCATCCGTAAAGCAAGCAATTACATTCCGAAAACACCGGAGCATATCGAATGCAATATCGAAAAAACGTTGGACGTCCTTGGTGGAAAATGGGCGTTTCTGGTGATTCGCGAGCTGTTTGGGGGGACGCTTCGTTTCGGGGAGCTGCAGCGCCGTATCAAGCAAGTGAGCCCGCGGGCGTTAACCAGTACGTTGCGTCATCTGGAGGAGAAGGGCGTACTGGAGCGGACGGTGTATCCTACCGTTCCCGTGACAGTCGAATATACACTTACGCCGAAGGGGATGGATTTGCATGTGATCTGTCATGAGATGAAGGTTTGGGCTGCGCGGTGGACCTAATGGAACAGGGAAGGGGGTCCATGCTTAAACTGATCGGCAGAAGTATCCGTGACTTCCGCAAGTATTCCGGTAAGCTGCTGCTGTTTCAACTGCTATATATGCTGGCTACGAGCGTCTTTGTCCTGCCGGTGACGACGTTTCTGTTCAACCGCGTTCTCCGGGTCGTCGGCTCTGGTTCCCTGTTGAACGGGGAGGTGTACCGGCTCGGGTTGAGCTATAAAGGTGTGGCAGGACTGATTCTCATCGGGCTCGTTGCCTCTTTTACCCTGCTAATTGAATTGTTGGTCCTCATCGTGCTGATTCAGCAACGCTTTTTTGGCAAATCGATTCCCATTTCTGACGCCGTGTTGACCGTGCTGCATAAAATGCCCAAGCTGTTCGGGTTTGGCGTATTCCAACTGCTGTTGTTGTTGCTGCTCTTGATTCCGTTTGTAGACTCGCCGTTGTCGGCTTCGTTTTACGCGTTGTTTAACGTGCCGATCTTCTTGAACAATCAAGTGCTGGATGCTTCATTCACGATGACCGTAGCTTATCTCATGCTGATCGCAGGGCTGCTGTATACTTTGCTCCGCTGGATTTTTGTCCTGCATTGCATCGTGCTCGAGGATATGAACCTCCGGCAGGCGGTTCGCCAAAGTCATCAGTTGACACAAGGTCGGCGGTGGCGGCTGTTTGGAACGCTGCTTCTATTCAACTGCATGGTGGTGGGTGTCACCTCTGCGCTAGTAACTGCGCTAGGGCACATTCCTTCCTGGCTGGACCTGGATGTGCTTGCGCTGGTGTCCCAGCACTATTCCCTGACCGTTTCGACGGTACTGGCTTATCTGCTGGAGCTTCTGTTGCTGCCCATCAACCTGTTCGTGCTGACGAGGCTTTATTATGCGTTGGGCCGCTTAAAATGGATTCGGCCAAAGGATCAGCTGCAAGTGCGCCGCAGCCGAATCGGTCGTCTGGAGGACCAGATCATCGATTGGTGGAAGGGGCTAAAGTGGAAAAGGATGGCGTACGTCCTGAGCGCCGCCCTTTATATATCCCTTGCGTTGCTGATCGGTCTGCGGGCAAACGAGAGCCTCGTCTACGCAAAATGGAACGTGCAGATCGCAGTCCATCGCGGAGATACGTCGAACGCTCCGGAAAATTCGCTGCCTGCCCTGATCTCGGCAATTGACAAAGGCTTTCAGGTTGTGGAGTTGGATGTGCAGTTGACCAAGGATGGCGTCGCCGTGTTAAACCACGATTCTGACCTGCGGCGGATGACTGGCTTGAAGAAGCGGGTCGCGGATATGAACTTCAATGAAGTGCAGCAACTGTACATCGGGATGGATGCGAACGGTTATCCGATACATATTCCCTCGTTATCCAGCGTGCTCGCTGAGGCGCAAGGGCGCATTAAGCTGTTGCTGGACCTGAAGCCTAACGGCGCGCCGAGTGAAGCGCTGGCGGAGGAGGTTGTCCGCCTCATCAAGGAAGCGGGAGTCGAGGAAGAGGTAAGGGTGCAATCCTTCGACGGCGAAGTGCTTGGCCGCATCCGTGAATTGGCTCCCGAGATCAAGATCGGGCGCATTCTGTTCTTCGCTCTTGGAGATCTATCGGTGCTCGACGTTGACTTCTATACGATCGAGCAGGTGATGTTAACCGATTTTCTCGTGGACCAGGCCCATGCCGACGGCCGCGAGGTTTGGGTGTGGACCGTCAATTCCCGAAGGGATATGAAGGAAGTGCTCAAATATCCGATCGACGGCATCATCACCGATTATCCGGAGACCGCCCAGTCGATGGTAGAGGTGGATTTGTGAACTGAATAGATCAGAACCCAAAAAGCGCCATCCCGTTGAAGGGATGACGCTTTTGATTTCATGCTGACTGGCCAAGTATGGAATTCTTCTACTCTTCTCCCGTTGCGATCGGGTTCTCAGGGTAAGAGATCCAGTCGCTCCAGCTGCCGGCGTACAGCTTGACCTGCGGGTAGCCGAGCCGGTAGAGGGCGAGCACGTTCGGGCAAGCGCTCACGCCGGAGCCGCAGTAGACGATGGCTTCGCGGCCTTCGTCGAGTGCGGCGATGACCGGCGCCAGCTGCTCGCGCAGCTCGCCCTCGCTTTTCCAGGAGCCGCTGTCATCCAGCACTTGCTTCCAGAACCGGTTGATGGCCCCGGGAATGTGACCGGCTTTGGCGTCGAGCGGCTCCTGGCGTCCGGCGTAGCGATCCGCGGCGCGCGAGTCCACCAGCAGGACGCCGGGATCGCTGAGCGCCCGGCGGATGTCCCGGACCTCGGCCAGCAGGTGCGGCCGGGGGGAGGGGGTGAACGCGGCGGGGACGATGGTCCGCCGCTCCGAAGTCACGGGATAGCCGCCGGCTTGCCAGGCGGCGAACCCCTCGTCCATGACGTAAACCTCGTCATGGCCCAACCAGCGCAGCAGCCACCATAGGCGGGAGGCGTTCATGCCTCCCTGGTCGTCGTAGGCGACCACCCTGGTGGCGTTGCCGATGCCGGCGCGGGCGAAGCGCGCGGCTAACTCGTCCGGGGCGGGCAACGGGTGTCGCCCGCCATGCGTGGTGACCGGTGCCGACAGATCCTGCTCCAGATCGAGATAGACGGCACCGGGAATATGCGCAGCGTCATAAGCCGCGCGCCCGGCCTCCGGCTGGCCCAGCTCAAAGCGGCAATCGACGATCACGAGATCCGGTTCATACATTCTAGCTAACAGCCAACGTTTGGATACGATTGGTTCCATAAGGCATACACATCCTCTGCACACATCATATGGAACCATTATAAGCTTAAAACTTAGATCAGGCGATATCCGCTAGGCAATGTTCCGCTGGTGCGAATTTGCCGAACTTGTTCTACCGTGAGCCGTTGGTTGGTCGCAATGAGAGACTCTACGTCTTCGCCGCCGATCAGATCATCTAAGTCATTCAGGCGCCGGCTGCCGCGGAGGATCCGGAAGTTCCCTCTAAAGCGGGGCCGCGTAAAGAGTACAAGCGTTGCGTTAGGATTGGAAGAAACGAAGCGCAGGCTCTCGATTCCGTCCAAAATAGCATCGGTGTTACGGATGCCGAGGTTCCCGGTATAGACACGGCTTCTTCCCGTCAGATTTTCCTCGGAATAAACCGTCAGCCGGGGGGAAGTTTGAGAGATGTGAACCAGCTTTTTCATAGAAAGCTCCTCCTTATCTTTTTTGGCGATAGATTGGGGCTGCTTCTAATAGATCTTAAGGGTCTATGAATATTGCATATTACTCTATTCTTTTTAGTGTTGAGGGGTGTAGATAAAAGTAACCCCCGGCAGCCCGATTCTATAAAATTCAGGCCAAAAGAGGAGAAGGCTATGGATAGACAGGTGCGGAGGAACAAGCTTGAAACACAGCTATTTTTCGATTGAGGAACCGCCATAACTTAGCTATAATGAAGTGGTTTGCAGCCCGAAAGGGTGACAAAATTTTTGATAAGAAAGCTGGGACCTTAACACAAATGCATACCAACACGAAGTCCATGGGGAAATACGAAATCCTCTACGTGATAGGCATTATCGCCATCTCGTTTTCTTCAATCTTCATCCGCTGGTCTAATGCCGAAGTGTCGGTGATTGCCATGTACCGGATGTATATCACGAACATCTTGATGCTGCCGCTGCTGTGGCGCTATCGGGGAGAAATTGTGCAACTAACGGGCAAGCAATGGGGGCGTCTTATGTTTTCGGGGCTGATGCTGGGGTTGCATTTCTTGCTTTGGATGGGCTCCCTGCGCTTGACGACGGTCGCAAGCTCCACGGTCCTCCTGACCTTGGAGCCGATCATCGTGATGTTTGGATCGTTCTTCTTATTTGGGGCAAAAATCAATAAAGCGATGATCCTCGGCATTACGCTGGCATGCATCGGTTCGATTGCGATCGGCTCAGGAGATTTTGCCTTATCCGGTAAGGCGGTGAAGGGAGATTTGCTCTCCCTGCTCGGGACAATTGCGGTCGCGATTCATATTCTGGTCGGCAAGCAACTGCTGCAGACAATCAGTGCGTTTGTTTATAACTTCCTCGTGTTTGCCGTGGCAGGAACGTCGATGGCGGTATACAATGCAGCTGCCGGCATCCGGTTTACCGGCTATGAGCCGCGGGAATGGGGCATTTTCCTCCTGCTGGCGATCGTCCCTACGTTATTTGGCCATTACCTGTTCAACTGGCTGATGAAATACCTCAGCGCTTCGGCGGTGTCGATGGCCGTTCTCGGCGAGCCGGTATTTGCCTCTCTGCTGGCGTGGTTGCTGCTGAAGGAAAGCTTAACTCCGCTGCAGCTGTCAGCAGGCGTGCTCATCTTGTGCGGGGTATGGATCTTTATTCGCTATGGCAAAGAAACGCCTGCCGTAACTATGGAAAATCCAGTCTTACCGACAGGGCAGGAAGGGAAGGCAAGTTAAGGTCGGGCGAAGGGACATAAGAACAAAGGGACGAACCCGGAGAAAGCTCGCTTGGTTAACGTCCCTTGGGGTTATTTTTTTAGTTCAAAAAATTGACATTCGCGGCGCGGATGATAGGACAACTCGTCCACACCCGCCTGCGTGATAATGGTGTCCTCGGTGAATCGGATAATCATGCTGCCGTTGTCGATCATATGATCGTCGCGGAATACGCGAATGCGCAGCTTCCGGTCCAACGCTTCCTGAAAGTCCTGATCGGTAAACAGTTCTCTGAGAGTAGGCATCGTACGATATCTCCTTCGGTTACTAGATGGGCGGATCGGCGGATCGTAAAGAATGACTCCTGTTATTGTAACTGGAAGCCTGCTGGTTGAAAAGAGAACCTCTCCGACGCGGGAGATGTGGAGATAACAGAGAGGCATATGTGCAGTAGATACAGAAGTGTCGAAAAGTAGAGGTTTCTCCTCTCTCGGCCGGCGCTTTTGCATGATTATCCCGTTCGTTCAGAATAGAGTGATTTGAAGCTAAACCCAGGTTCTGCTCCCTTATCGAAAGGGATAATGACGTAAAGGGCGTGCAGACAGACATATTGCGCGTTTCCACACCCCACACGTTTCGAAAAAAGTCGATCAGGAATTTTACCTCCTGATCGACTTTTGTTAGGTTTGCGGCAAATCCGGTACAGCCCAGCGCAGGATTAAGCCAGCGTGGGTTAAGCCGCTGCCAAAGCCGTACACCAGCACGCGATCGCCATATTTCAAGCGGCCTTTGTCAACGCCAGTCTGGAGTGCCAGCGGGATGGAGGCAGAAGACGTATTTCCCATGTCCTGCACGCTTTGCAGGGTTTTGGCCAGGGGGAGATCCGCTTTCTCGCAGATCGATTCGATCATGCGCAAGTTGGCACTGTGCGGCACAAACCAGTCGATGTCCTCGCGAGCCAGACCCGCCTGCTCTAGCAGTTGCTCGATCCCGGCGGTCACGGTGCGGACGGCCCATTTGAACACCTCGCGGCCGTTTTGCACGATTTTGCCTTTCCCTTCAAGGGGCTCTCCGTTCATTTGATCCGACAACCCGGTGCGATACACATGGATGCCGCCGGAACCGTTCGTTCCTAGAATAAACGATTCGAATCCTGGCCATTCGTCTTCCGCCTCAGGGGTTGCCTCGACCAGCACGGCCCCGGCTCCATCCCCGAATAGGATGCAGGTGCTGCGGTCGGTGTAGTCGGTAATTTTGGACATCGTTTCCCCGGCCACGACCAGAATTTTGCGATGCAGGCCAGCGCTGATCATGCCGTTCGCCAAATGAAGTGCATAAGCGAACCCGGCGCAGGTTGCGTTCAAATCAATCGCCCCTGCCTGCTCCATACCAAAATGCTCCTGAATCCGGCAAGACACGGTCGGAAACGAATAATCCGGCGTTGTCGTTGAGGTGATGATGAAGTCGACGTCGTCCAGCGAAGTCTTGTATGTCTTACGAAGCCGTTCTACCGCCTGAATGCTCAGATGGGAGGTGAATTCATTCTCCGCAGTAATATGTCGTTCTTTAATTCCCGTGCGCTGCACAATCCACTCGTCGCTCGTATCCACGAGCTGCTCCAAATCCGCATTGGTCAGGATTTTGTCCGGAACATAGGTACCGATTGCGGTAATGCGGGCCTTGGATTGCGGTGTTTGTACGGTCATCGAAATCACTCCTTTGTCGTGAAGGTTATATTTTTATGATCTGGTATTAGTACCTGGTGATAAATTGAGTATATCATGTTTTCAATTTCAAGCAACTGTGACTTGAATGCTATAATGGTTCAGTGGAAAGGAGTGTTCGATCGAACTTATGAAGACATTGGTGTTAGCCGAGAAGCCCTCGGTTGCCAGAGAGATCGCGCGAGTGATCGGCAGCCGAGATAAGCATAAAAGCCATTTTGAGGGACCTCAATATGTGGTGACCTGGGCATTAGGCCATCTGGTGGGGCTGGCCGAGCCGGAGGATTATGATAAGAAATACGCGACGTGGGCGCTGGAGGACTTGCCGATTTTGCCGGATAAAATGAAGCTTAAGGTACTGCGCGAAACCAGCCACCAGTTTAAGGCGGTGCAGCAATTGATGCGCCGTCAGGACATCGGCGAGTTGATCGTGGCGACGGACGCCGCCCGCGAAGGGGAGCTGCTTGCCCGCTGGATCATGGATATGGCCAAGTGGAACAAGCCGTTTAAGCGGTTATGGATTTCGTCGCAAACGGACAAAGCGATTAAGGAAGGGTTCGCGTCGCTGAAGCCGGGCAAGCAATATGAACGCTTGTACCAATCGGCGCGCTGCCGGGCGGAAGCCGACTGGATGGTGGGACTGAACGTGACCCGGGCGCTGACCACCAAGTTTGGCGCTCCGCTCTCCGCGGGACGGGTACAGACGCCGACCCTTGGCATGATCATGCAGCGGGAGAACGAAATTCTTCGCTTCCGCTCAGAGGAGTATCATGTGCTGCGCGCGGACTTCGGCAAGTTCGAAGCGGTATGGCGCGGTGGGAACGGCGATGCGCGTATTTTTGATCAGGACAAGTTAAATGCGTTGAAGCAGAAACTGGAGGGCGCTTCCGGCCAAATCGTGAAGCTGGTGAAGCATGAAAAATCGGTGCCTCATCCGCTTGCTTACGATTTGACCGAGCTGCAACGGGATGCCAACCGGATTCTGGGCTTTTCGGCGAAGCAGACCTCCAACGTACTGCAGCGGCTTTATGAGCAGCATAAGCTGGTGACGTATCCACGGACGGATTCGCGGTATTTGACCTCAGATATGACAGGTACGCTCAAAGAGCGCCTGACGAGTGTCGCTGTCGGTCCTTACGCAAGTTTGGCGCGGCCGTTGCTGCGAGGTTCACTGCATCTGAGCAAGCGAGTGGTGGATGACAGCAAGGTCACCGATCACCATGCGATTATTCCTACGGAACAGACGGTGCTGTTGAACGCGCTAAATACGGATGAACGCAAGCTGTACGATTTAATCGTGCGGCGGTTTATCAGCTTGTTCTATCCTCCGGCAAGGTTTGATCAAGTTAGTGTGACAGTGCAAATTGCCGGGGAGACGCTGCATGCCAAGGGGACGACGATTAAGGATGCCGGATGGCGGGCAGTTTATGACGGGCAGGTCATGGAGGATGAAGAAGGCGGCGAGGACGATGCCGAGAGCGGCTCCGTGCTGCCGGAGCTGACGCAAGGTGAGGCCGTGAAGGTACAACGCTGCCGCGTGACGCCGGGGCGGACCCAGCCGCCGAAGCGCTACACGGAAGCCGCCCTGCTAACCCAGATGGAGAAGCATGGGCTGGGCACGCCAGCTACACGGGCGGACATTATTGAGAAGCTGATCAGCTCCGATACGATCGAGCGGCAAGGGAACTACCTGCACCCGACCGGCAAAGGGAAGCAGCTGATCGAGCTGGCACCGGCCGATTTGCGTACGCCGGAGCTGACAGCTCGCTGGGAAGCGGAGCTGGAGCGGATTGCACGAGGGCAAGGCCAGCCGGGACCGTTTTTAAGTGGAATCCGTGAGATGGCGACCAACCTCGTGCAAGGTGTAAAACACAGTCAAGCGACATATAAGCCGCATAACGTCTCCAACAGCCATTGCCCGGAATGCGGGACAAGGCTGCTTGAGAAGAAGACCGGGCGCGGCTTGATGCTGGTCTGCCCGAGCGAGGATTGCGGCTATCGCCGATCCGGCGAGAAGCGCCTGTCCAACCGTCGCTGTCCGCAATGCCACAAGAAGATGGAACTCAAAGAAGGCAAAGCCGGCAAGTATGTACAATGTCTGTCCTGCGGGATTACCGAAGTGTTGGGGAAAGACAAGGATAAGCATATGAGCAAGCGCGAGCAGCAACGCCTCGTGAAGCAGTATACACAGAAGCAGGAGTCCGGCGGCATCAATCTTGGAGAACTGCTGAAGGCAGCGTTGGAGAAGCAGAGCGACGATTAAGCTCGATCCCCAGATGACAGCAGCCTGGCGATGATGGCAGAACCGGCTGATTAGGGCACGGTCACGGCATGGAGGTGCGGTGCAGGCTTTGGCGGCATGCCATCACCCGATAACGCCGAATAAATCGGCAGCTTATTCGAGACGCTAAATAGCGGAGGTGATGAAGGTGCCGCATCATAAAGCGCGGAAGACCGAGAACCAGCAGAATAAGTCGAGCATTATGGAACCATCCATCGCGGCTAAGCCCAAGAAACAGGCGGAAGTTGCGCCCAATCTGAACGGAATTTCAAAGAACGAATCTTGATATGGATGCGTCTGCAGCTCCCCGTTAGGGGAGCTTTCTTTTGTATGAGGCGTATGGGCGGCAAGATGCGGAGGGCGGTTGGATTGAGGTATAATAGATTTATCTATTTGGTGGAAATACTAAGCAATAATCGAGCCAGGAGCTCGAAGGGGGCGGCGAAGATGAGGACGGGCTTACTCGTATGGTTTCTATTTATCAATGCGGTCGCCTATCTGGTGATGTCCGATGACAAGAGGCGGGCGCGGCAGAGGCGGGATCGGATCCCGGAGCGAACGCTGTTTCTGCTTGCTGCGTTGGGCGGAGCGCTGGGGGTCCTCATTGCGATGAACACGAAGCGCCATAAAACGAAGCACCTCAGCTTCCGGGTAGGCATCCCCGTATTGCTGGTTTTCAACGCCGTACTTTATGGGTATTTTATGATATAGACTCTTGGGACAAGTGAGGTGCTTTCCATGCTATTTCAAAAAATATTAGCCGCGTATGACGGTTCGAAAGCAGCCAACAAAGCGCTGGACAAAGCGATTGAATTGTGCAAAACGACACCCGAAGCCCAGCTGGAGGTCCTGCATGTGTACGACTTCCCGCGATTTTACGTAGCCGAGGGCTTTGCGCCGGTCCCCGCTTCGATGAATAAGGATTTCTATGAGCTTGCAGAGCGAACGGCAGAGGAAGCGAAGAAACGCGTGGAAGCTGCAGGTCTGGAGCCAAAAGTTGAAATGGTTCAAGGCCCCCCAGCCGAGACGATTCTAGAGCATGCCCAGAAGAGCGGAGCCGATCTGATTGTCATTGGCAGCCGCGGATTGGGCGGCATTCGCGAATTTGTTCTTGGCAGCGTCAGTCACAACGTCGTCCAGCATGCCCGGATCCCAGTACTCGTTGTCAAATAAAATAAGAGCGAGTTTATACCAGAAAGCCTGACCGATTGATTTCGGTTGGGCTTTTTTTGCTTGTGGGGAGCATGTTGGGAGCAAGTAGAGAGCATGTTTGGTGCATGATTGGAGCGTGTCTGGCATGTTGAGGGCATGTTTGGTGTTGTTCAGAGGCTCATCGATTCTAACGCTTGCCAGAAAGCTTATTGCGCCCCAAAACAGTAATTTTCATTTCTAACGCTGATCAGCGTTCTTATTTGGGTTGGGAGCCGCCTTTTTCGGGGGAAAACCGCGAAATAAGATGTCCCATAAGCGTTACAAGTTGCACGTACCGATTTTAGCCCAAATAGCGTTCCACCCAAGCGTTAGAACTTTTTGACAAAGCTAGAACATGACTCCCCAATTGTAGAACATCACTCCTGCACCTCCACCAAGGGAGATTTCTGTAAGGGAAACTAACGCTTGTCCGACAAGTTTGGGGAATATGCCCAAATTTTTTTTGGGCGTTTTTCTGGTTGGTGTGTAGGGAACTGTAGTTTTTTATAGTCTCCAAAGTAAGGTTATGTTCAAATGTTACGATTACTCACATCGAATAGAGGATGTGTTTAGTCGCAAGGGCATGAAGGGATAACGGAAAGAGGTGCGCCCGCAGGCACATCCAATAACCGAACGCGGAAAGGAGGGCTGCCGTTGATTCGTTTTCGACAGGTAGATAAGCATTTTGGTCATTTTCACGTCCTGAAGGGGATTGACTTACAGGTTGAGGAAGGGGAAGTCGTCGTCGTTGTTGGCCCGTCGGGCTCGGGAAAAAGCACGATGCTGCGCTGCATTAACCGGCTGGAGACGATCACGAGCGGGGAGCTGACGGTAGGCGGCCTTCCGGTCCATGACCGCAAGACAGATATCAATAAGCTGCGCCGCGATATCGGGATGGTCTTTCAGCACTTTAATTTGTATCCGCACAAAAAGGTGATCGACAATATCACGCTGGCGCCGATTAAGGTGCTGGGCATCTCCAAAGCGGAGGCGGAGCAGACGGCGATGTTTTATCTGGAGAAGGTGGGAATCGCCGATAAGGCGTCCGCCTATCCGTCCCAGCTGTCTGGCGGGCAGCAGCAGCGGGTGGCCATCGCCCGGGGGTTGGCGATGAAGCCGAAGATCATGCTGTTTGACGAACCAACCTCGGCGCTGGATCCGGAGATGGTCGGCGAGGTGCTGGATGTTATGCGGACGCTCGCCCGCGAAGGCATGACCATGGTTGTGGTCACGCATGAGATGGGGTTTGCCCGCGAGGTGGCAGACCGAATTGTGTTTATGGACCAGGGGCAAATCGTGGAGGAAGCAGGGCCGGAGGAGTTCTTTGCAAATCCGCGAGAAGAGCGGACGCGAACGTTCCTGAGTCGTCTGTTGAGCCACTAAATCAATCGATAATCAAGGGGAGGAAGAGAAATGAAGAAGCGTTGGAGGCTAATCAGTATTGCGGTGGTATGTGCGTTGACGGTGCTGGCTGGATGTGCCAGCAACGGGGCAGGCGGCAACGCAGCAGGGAACGGCGGGAATGCTGCTTCGGCAACCGGGGAGAGCGGAAGCGGGGCCTTGGCGAAAATCAAGGATCGCGGCAAATTGCTGGTTGGCGTGAAGTATGACACGAAGTTGTTTGGTCTTAAAGACCCCTCCACCGGGAATGTCGAGGGATTTGATATCGATATCTCCAAGGCGATCGCCAAGCACATTCTCGGTGACGAGAATGCCCTAGAACTGAAGGAAGTGACGTCGAAGACGCGGATTCCGATGCTCAATAATGGGGAGATCGATATGATCGTAGCTACGATGACGATTACCGAGGAACGGAAGAAGGAAGTCGACTTCTCCGATGTTTATTTCCAAGCGGGTCAATCGCTGCTGGTGAAGAAGGGCAGCCCGATCACCGGCATTGAAAGTCTGACGGCTGATTCGACGGTGCTGGGCAGCAAAGGCTCAACCTCGGTGAAAAATATCCGCGAAAAAGTGGAAGGCATCAAGGTGCTGGAGTTCGACAACTATCAGGATGCGTTTAACGCCCTGAAGGCGGGGCAAGGCGACGCGCTGACGACGGACGATGCGATTCTTTACGGGATGGCGGCCCAAGACCCGAATTATGAGGTAGTCGGTAAGCCGTTTACCGATGAACCTTACGGCATTGCGGTACAGAAAGGCAACTCGGACATCGTACAGGCGATTAACGATACATTAAAAGAGCTTCATGACAGCGGGGAGTACGACAAGATTTACGAAAAATGGATCGGCAAGAAGCCGGGCGAATAATTCGTGATGGATTTTACGATTCTAACTGACTATTTTGACGTGTACCTAGAAGGGTTCCGGGGAACGGTGTTGTCCAGCTTGCTGGCGCTGGTCGGAAGCTTCGTGCTGGGCGCCTTGATCGCGGTGTTCCGCATCGGCCCCGTCCGGCCCCTGCGCTGGTTCGGAACAGGTTACGTGGAATTTATCCGCAATATTCCGTTGCTGCTTGTCGTATACATTTTCTATTATGGACCAGCCGCTTTAGGTTTACCGCTGGACGGTTTCACGGCGGGGACAATCGGGCTTGCGGTATACACCTCTTCGTTCATTGCTGAAGCAATTCGTGCCGGGATTCAAGCGATCCCCCAAGGGCAAACGGAGGCGGCTCGCTCGTCCGGGTTGAGCTACGTGCAAACGATGCTGCATATAATCCTGCCGCAGGCCATCAAGCTGGTGATTCCGCCGCTCGGGAACCAGTTCATCAATTTAATCAAAAACTCATCAGTTTTAACGATTGTGGCCGGGCTTGACCTGATGTATTTTGCCGACATCGTAAATGCCGATACGTACCGGACGTTTGATACTTATATTTTTGTCGCGTTGTTCTATCTGGTGCTGACCTTGCCTTTAAGTTATGGCGTAAGGGTGTGGGAGCGAAGACTTGAGAAAAAATACTGAAAGGAGGCCTGAAGTTCGATGGATTTTGCTGGGGCGTACAGTGCGGAGAATTTGCGCTTCTTAGCGGATGGACTTTACGTGACGTTGATTGTCGCCGGGCTGTCCATCGTGCTAAGCTTCCTGATCGGCTGCATCGTGGGCGTAATCCGGTATACGAAATTACCCGTGCTGTCGCCCATCATGCTGGTGGGGGTTGAGCTGATCCGCAATTTGCCGCTGCTGCTTATCATCTTCTTCATGCGGTTCGCCTTGCCGGAGGTCGGCATCAAGCTTGGGCTTGTCGCCGCGACGGTAACCGGGCTGACGATCTTTGAGGCCGCGATGATCTCCGAAATCGTGCGCAGCGGCCTCGCCTCCATCGACAAAGGACAAATCGAGGCGGCCCGTTCGTCAGGACTCAGCGCTGTTCAGACGCTATGGCACATCGTGCTGCCGCAAGGCTTGCGGCGGATGGTGCCGCCATTAGTGAGCCAGTTCATTTCGCTGCTCAAGGACACGTCGCTGGCGGTGGTCATCTCCTTGCCGGAGCTGATGCATCATGCGGGGATCGTCATTGGTCACGGCTACACGTATACGATACCGATTTTGATGCTGGTGGCACTGATTTATTTTACTGTCAATTTTGTGCTTTCGGTAATCTCGAGACGCTTGGAGGCACGGCGAGCTTAGGCATCAACTGACACAATACTAACATATAATGGAATATAAGGTATAGTCATCCTTCTCCGGATGTGGTACGATATGGAACAAAATCACTCACGGGATCCGGGGGAGCGGGGATGCGGAGCGTGATTATCAAGACCTTTCAAAGATCCGCTTACGTTCAGATCGCGGTCATCGCGATCGGGACGGCCTTGGCGGGGGAACTGAAGATCAATCCGTTTGTTGGTGACATCTTTCGGATTGGTCTGGGGAGCAGCGCGTTTTTGTTGTTTTTGCTGCTGCTGCGGCAGTTGCCGTACCTCGTGACGGGCGTCATCACCGGCGTGGTAGTGCTGCTGTTTCGTACAGGACTGGATCAGGTGCTGGACAACGGCTTGACTGTGGCGGAGAGTGTGACAAGGCACTGCTCGGCAGCGGTGTATTATATCGTGTTCGCATTAGGGATGAGTCTGATCAAACGGCGCTTGGATCGCTTCTATCCCTTGGTGCTGGGGGCCGTGACCGCGGTCATCGATCTGATGTCCAATGAGTCGGAGTTACTGACCCGGTTGCTGGTGACTGGCACGGCGACGTTTAAGCTGAACGAGTGGGCGTTTCTCATGATGATCGCCATGCTGCGCACTTATTTTGTTACCGGGATTTACAGCAGCATTTCCGTCAGCCGGATGCGGATCGTGCAGCAGGAGCAGAATCGGCGGATTGAACAGATGCTTAGTTTTAGCTCCGGCCTATATGGAGAGGTCTTCTACTTGAAGAAATCCATTGGTACGTTGGAGGAGCTGACCTTGCGCAGCTATGAGATGTACCGTCGGTTATCGGAGGAAGGCCTGGAGGAGCATAAGCGTCATATTCTTGGGATTACGGAGCAGATCCATGAGGTGAAGAAGGATTCGCAACGGATTTTGGCGGGGCTGATTAAGCTGACCGACCGTGAAGTCCCGGGGGATATGCCGCTGTCGAACTTGGTCCAATATATCATTGACAGCACGCAGCAGTATGCCGATTATTTGGGCAAGCAAATCGTGTTTACGCAGAAAATCACCCTGGATTACGACATGGCCAACTACATACCCTTGCTGACGCTGCTGGGGAACTTGACGGCCAATGCGGTAGAGGCGATCCAGGGCCGGGGACAGATTCATTTGGAGATTCGCGAGCATGCGGGATCGACCTTGCTTACGGTGAGTGACAGCGGGAGCGGCTTCCCGCAGGACGAGCGGGAGCTGGTCTTTGAACCAGGCTTTACGACCAAATTTGATGAGGAAGGCGTCGCGGCGACGGGGATAGGGTTATCCCATGTGCGCGATATCGTGACCCGGTTCGGCGGGGACATCTCGCTGGGGACGGCCCCCGGGCTGGGCGGCGCGATGGTCCAAATCCGGATTCCGACCCCAAGCTTGCAGAAGTCGGCGGCGCCGGCTTAAAGCTAGTTTCGTTTCAACCGTATCCTTGGCAAACCGCTTATAACCTAAAGTGTAAGGAGGTTATCCGATGCCGCTCTCTTTTTGTATCGTTGACGATGATGCCAGTGCACGAAAAATGCTGCAGTACATTATCGAGGACAGCGGTCTGGGCGAAGTGACGGGAACGGCTGGCGGCGGAGCGGAGGGAGTGCGGCAAATTTTGAGCGAGCCGCCGGATATCGTGCTGATGGATTTGCTGATGCCCGATCAGGACGGTATTGAGGTGATCGATTCCTTGCGCGCTCAAGGCTGCAGCTCCCGGTTCGTGATGATCTCCCAGATCGAAAATCAAGACATGGTTGGACGGGCGTACCGAAGCGGAATTGAGTTCTTCATTCGCAAGCCGATCAACCGGATCGAAGTGGAGACGGTGCTGCGGAAAATCAACGAACGTTATGCGTTAGGACATTATTTAGATGAGATCAAATCGAGTCTGAAGAAGCTGGAGGACTTGCGCAGCGCACCGCTAGCTGGTCAGAACAAACGGACAGTCCGAGAGGCGATTCAACCGATTCTGATGAATATGGGGTTGATTGGCGAAAGCGGCAGCCGCGATATGATCAACATCATGGAGCTGCTGCTGGAGCGGGGAAGTGAGCCTGGCGGTAATCTGCCGCCGCTGAAGGAGTTGTATCGTCAAACCGCAGCCACGTACAAGACAAGGCCTGAGGAGATCAACAAGGAGGTCAAGGCGATCGAGCAGCGGTTGCGCCGCGCATTGATGGCCGGGCTGACGAACTTGGCTTCGCTGGGCTTGACAGATTACGGAAACCCTCGGTTTGAGTATTATGCTCCGCTCTATTTTGATTTCGAGGATGTGCGGCTCAAGATGAAGGAGATCGAGGAAGGGCGCGAGCCGGGCAACAGCAAGGGGAAGGTGAATATTAAGAAGTTCCTGCAGGTGTTGTTCATTGAAGTGCAGGAGCAGTTGGGCGGCTGAGTGATGAATTGGAATTGGGGCTAATGCATCGCGGGCGTGCAACTAAAGTAAGGGACGCCGATGTCGCCGGAAAAAGTGGTAGAGTGCAGGTTGTTGCCCGGTCGTCAGGCTGCAAGCTAAAATAACTGGAAAAAGTAAGGTTAAATTCGGGGAATCGACGAGAATTTGGCAATTTAACTGGAAATCCTGCTGTTAATTTGAACGGTAGTTAGGAATTTTGGAGTTTTGGTCTAAATTAACAGTAACTTTTACATCTAATTGGTTTCAAATACGGGGGATAGACAAAATTAAAGGTACTTTTTACAGTAAATTTGCGGTAGACTTCTGACCCAGAACCGCATTCGATAGAGACCCTAGTCTGTTTGACAGACTAGGTTTTTTGTGTTGGGGAGACATTGTTCAAAAACGAACATTCGGATTTTACATTCTTTTAATGTTCGGATTTGAGTTGACATCCCGTGTCCGCCATTGGTACACTAGGAGAGGAAAGGCGGCTCGCCGCCGAACATCATAATCTCGTATAATGCCGGGAATAGGGCCCGGAAGTTTCTACCCGAGAACCGTAAATTTTCGGACTACGAGCGAATACGTGATGAAGGTAAGGCTACTCCGCACGGAAGGCCTTCTTTTTATGAGCCTGGGCTTGTAAGCACCGGGCTTTGCGTTGCCAGCGGCGAGGCTGTAGCTGCCCGCACGCAGGTGTCGTATTTCGCAGGGTCCGCGAATTTCGGGAAATAGTGTTCCCAGGAAGTTCGGGGCCCTTTTTACGTATTCGGCTAATCCTATAGATAGGTTCACAAGAAATATGAACGTGGAGGTTGAGGCATGACAGCACAAGTCGCCGTAATCATGGGCAGCAAATCGGACTGGGAGACGATGTCCCATGCCTGTGCCGTTTTGGATGAACTGCAGATTCCTTACGAAAAAAATGTCGTATCCGCGCACCGCACCCCGGATTTGATGTTTGAATTTGCCGAACAGGCCGCAGCCCGTGGTTTGAAGGTCATCATCGCCGGGGCTGGCGGAGCCGCCCACCTGCCGGGGATGGTGGCGGCCAAAACTACGCTGCCCGTCATCGGCGTGCCGGTGAAGTCGGCCGCGTTGAACGGGCTTGATTCGCTGCTGTCGATCGTGCAGATGCCAGGCGGCATCCCGGTGGCGACGGTAGCGATCGGCAAAGCCGGGGCGATCAACGCCGGGCTGCTGGCGGCGCAAATTCTGGGTGCGTTTGACCCTGAGGTCATGCGCCGGGTGCAGGAGCGCCGCGATCGGATCAAAGCCGAGGTGCTGGAGAGCAGCTCGGAGTTGGGAGCCGCGGAATGAGCAGCGGCGTGATGGGCAAAACAGGCGGCAGCAATGGCGCCCCGGTGATTGCGCCGGGCGCAACGATCGGCGTGCTGGGCGGCGGACAGCTCGGCCGGATGATGGCGCTGGCCGGGAGCAATCTTGGCTACCGATTCGTAGCCATGGACCCGACGCCGGATGCGCCTTGCGGCCAGGTAGCGGGGCAGATCGTCGCCCGCTACGATGACCAGGACGCGGCGCGTGAGCTCGCGGCGCGGGCCGATGTGATCACGTACGAGTTCGAAAACGTCGACGCCGGCGTAGCCGCGTTGTTGGAGGAAGCATCGTACGTGCCCCAAGGCAGCCGATTGCTGTATACCACTCAGCATCGGCTGCGGGAGAAGCGAGCCATCGAAGCAGCGGGCGTGAAGGTCGCGCCGTACGCAGAGATCGGCAGCGAGGAAGAGTTGCGCGCAGCCGTGGCTCGGTTGGGCCTTCCGGCTGTGCTGAAGACGGCCACCGGCGGGTATGACGGCAAAGGCCAATGGGTCATTCGCAGCGAGGCCGAGATTGCGCCGGCCTACGCCGCGTTGAGCCGGGCTGGGACCGAGCTCGTGCTCGAGCAATTTGTCCCGTTCGTCAAGGAGCTGTCGGTGATTGCGGCGCGCAGCCCGCGCGGGGAAATAAAGACGTTCCCCGTAGCGGAGAATATCCATATCGACAATATTTTGCATGTCTCGATTGTGCCGGCTCGCGTGGAGGAGCAGGTGCAACGGGAGGCAGAACGGCTCGCGGCCCGAATCGCCGAAGGCTTGGAGGCCGTTGGCCTGCTGGCGGTAGAGATGTTTCTGACCGAGGACGGGGAGCTGTTCGTCAATGAACTGGCGCCAAGACCGCACAACTCCGGCCATTATACGATGGAGGCTTGCACGACTTCCCAATTTGAACAGCATGTTCGGGCGATCTGCAATCTGCCCCTGGGTCCGGTAGAACTGTTAACGCCGGTCGTGATGGTCAACATTCTGGGCGAACACTTGGAGGCGGTACGCAAGGCCGTAGTTACGGGCCAGTGGTTTGGCGAAGCCGGCGGTGAAACTGGATTCCCAGTGATCCCCAAAGTACACTTATATGGAAAGCACGGAGCCGCTCCTAAACGGAAAATGGGGCATATCAATCTGATCTGCCGCAATGTGGAGGACGGGCTGCGTTGGATAGAGCAAACCAACATTTGGAGGAATGAACGTAAATGATCGAACGCTACAGCAGACCGGAAATGAGAGCGATCTGGACGGAGGAGAACAAATTTAAGGCTTGGCTGGAAGTGGAGCTGTGCGCTTGCGAGGCTTGGGCCGAGCTTGGCGTGATCCCGAAGGAAGACGCCAAGCTGCTGCGCGAGAAGGCTTCGTTTGACATCAACCGGATCTATGAAATTGAGCAGGAAACCCGCCATGACGTCATCGCGTTTACCCGCGCCGTCTCGGAAAGCTTGGGGCCGGAGCGGAAATGGGTGCATTATGGCTTGACCTCGACCGACGTCGTCGACACGGCGCTGGGGTATTTGTTGAAGCAGGCCAACGCGATTTTGGAACGGGATATTTTGAACTTTATCGACATTCTCAAAGAAAAAGCCTTGGCTTATAAAGATACCCCAATGATGGGGCGGACCCACGGTGTCCACGCAGAGCCGACCACGTTTGGTCTGAAAATGGCGCTTTGGCACGAAGAAATGAAACGGAATCTGGAGCGGTTCCGCCGGGCAGCTGAGAATGTTCAATTCGGAAAAATCTCCGGTGCCGTTGGGACTTACGCGAACATCGATCCGTTTGTAGAAGAATTTGTTTGCCGGAAGCTGGGCACGACACCGGCGCCGATTTCGACGCAGACGCTGCAACGCGATCGTCACGCCGAATATATGGCAACCTTGGCTTTGATCGCGACCTCGCTCGACAAGTTCGCCACAGAAATTCGCGCGTTGCAGAAGAGCGAATTCCGCGAGGTGGAAGAGGCCTTCGCCAAAGGGCAAAAAGGCTCCTCGGCCATGCCGCATAAACGTAACCCGATCGGCTGCGAGAACATCTCCGGCTTGTCCCGCGTGATCCGCGGTCACATGATTTCGGCTTATGAGAACGTGACGCTGTGGCATGAACGCGACATTTCCCACTCTTCGGTGGAACGGGTGATTCTGCCGGACGCGACGATGCTGCTGAACTACATGCTGAACCGCTTCGGCAATATCGTGAAGAACCTAACGGTGTTCCCGGAAAATATGAAGCGCAACATGGCTCGCACCTATGGCGTACCGTTCTCCGGCCGCGTGATGACGAAGCTGATCGACAAAGGCTTCAGCCGCGAGCAAGCGTACGACACTGTGCAGCCGCGGGCGATGCAGGCGTGGGAGACCCAACGTCAATTCCGCGACATTATTGAGGAGACGCCGGAAATTACCAGCGTCTTAAGCAAAGAAGAAATTGATGATGCTTTTGATCCGTCCTGGCATCTGAAGCATGTGGATACGATTTTCCGGAAGCTTGGATTGATTGAGTAGGATCTGATCTTGCAGTGATAGGGAGGAGAGCTTCATGACGGTACCGGCAATTTCCACCGCGGCGGATTTGGTGAAGGCCCCGCTGCTGTACAAAGGCAAGGTCCGGGAGTTGTACGATCTAGGCGAGCATTATTTGATCGTGGTCACGGACCGCATCTCCGCGTTTGATTATGTGCTGGAGCCGGCGGTGCCGGACAAGGGGAACGTGTTGAACCGGCTGAGCGCGTTTTGGTTCGACAAGACGCAGCATCTGCTGGAGAATCATGTGATTCATACGGACGTGGAGCGGCTGGGGGCCGTGATTCCGTCAGAGCATCGCGAGGCGTTGCGCAACCGGATCATGGTGACCCGCAAAGCTGAACGCATTGACATTGAATGTGTGGTGCGCGGTTATGTGACCGGCGGCGGCTGGCGGCAGTATGAGAAGACCGGCACGATTAACGGCATTGAGTTGCCGGAAGGGCTGCGGAAGAACGCGAAGCTGGCGGAACCGATTTTTACGCCGGCGGCGAAAAATGACGTGGGCCACGACGAGGACATCTCGTTCGCTGAGATGGTGGACAAAGTCGGCCAGGAATTGGCTGAACAGCTGCGGGATCGCAGCCTGGAGATGTACGCCTACGCCCGGGATTACTGCGAGGAACACGGCATCCTGCTCGCAGACTGCAAGCTGGAATTCGGGATGGTGGACGGCAAGTTGATTGTGATCGATGAGATGTTTACGCCGGATGCATCGAGATTTTGGGCTAAAGAGAACTACGCGCTGGACATCGAGATCGACAGTATGGACAAAGAGCCGGTGCGTACATATCTAGCCGGTTCCGATTGGGATAAAGAGAGCCCGCCTGACCCGCTTCCGGCGCAGGTGGTTGAAGAGACGACACGGCGGTACCGTGAAATTTACCGGCGATTGACGGGAGCCGAGTTGGTGTAGGAACCGTGTTCAACATAGCCTTTTTGCTCTAATGGACCTCAGAGCCCTTATCGGTACAGATTCGCAGGGAAGACTGATATAACGGACCGAGGGGACCTTATTTGGCTGGGGCAGTCCAGTTTGTTGCCGGATGGGGCCCAATAGCGGCGGTAGAGTCCGTTAGCCGGGGAAATATACGGGAAATGAGTAAATAACGTCACTGAGGTCCATTAGAGAATGGACATGGGGTACTCTGAGGCAGGTCTTCTAAGCATTATCCCTTTGGATCAGAGGGGCAGGAGCTTGGGAGACAAGAAGACCCTCAACGAGCGAGTCAGCAAGGAAATTAGACAGGAATGCCAGAAAGCAAGCTTAAAGCATGAAGGAAAGTTGGAAGGCAAGCATAAGCACGAAGGCAAGTTAGAAGGCAAGCTTAAAGGTTAGCTTTAAGGCAAGCTTTAAGCCAAGCTTTAAGCCAAGCTTGAAGCCAAGCTTGAAGGCAAGAAATGCCCCAAGCGATAGCACAAGTAATTATCAAATGTAATTATCATTTCCATCCAGATACCAAGCGGCCGTGCCGCACAAGTCCAAACTTAGGAGGAACACGAGGAACATGATTAAAGCGAGCGTTTATGTCACGATCAAGCAAAGCGTACTTGACCCGCAGGGGGTTGCCGTTCAAGGGGCACTCCATTCGATGGGGTTCAGAGAGGTGGACAGCGTCCGCATCGGTAAATATATGGAGCTGACGCTCGATACGAACGATCGCTTCGAAGCGGAAGCTCGAGTGAAAGCGATGTGCGAGAAGCTGTTGGCCAATACGGTGGTAGAAGACTACCGCTTTGAATTGGAGGCTTAAACTATGAAATTCGCGGTACTCGTATTCCCCGGTTCCAACTGCGATATCGATTGTTACAAAGCGGTGGAAGAGACGTTAGGCGAACCGGTTGACTATGTGTGGCATACAGCCACCGATTTGTCTGCTTACGATTGCATCTTAGTTCCCGGCGGGTTCTCCTACGGCGACTATCTGCGGTGCGGGGCGATTTCCCGTTTTGCGCCGGTTATGGCGGAAGTGGCCAAAGCCGCGGAGCAAGGGAAATACGTGCTGGGGATCTGCAACGGATTCCAAATCCTTACGGAAGCTGGACTGCTGCCAGGCACGTTGCGCCGCAACATGTCGCTGAAGTTCCGTTGCCACGACACCGAGCTGCGCGTGGAGAACAACGAAAATCCGTTTACATCGCATTATGCGAAGGGCGAAGTCATTACGATTCCGATCGCGCATGGCGAAGGCAACTATTATTGCGATGAAGCAACGTTGGAGCAGTTGAAGCGGAATAACCAAATTATTTTCCGGTATGTTCAAAATCCGAACGGCTCGGTGGACGACATCGCCGGCATTTCCAACGAACGCGGAAACGTCGTCGGCATGATGCCGCACCCGGAGCGGGCGGTCAGCGATTTGCTGGGTTCGACGGACGGCAAGAAGATGTTTACATCCATTTTGAAAGCTTGGAGGGATCGGCATGAGTCAGCAAGTGTCCGCTAAGGAACCAAATGCAGAACAAATTGCAGAGCAGAAAATTTACAAACAAATGGGCGTTTCCGACAGCGAATACGAACTGATTTGCGGATTCCTTGGACGGAAGCCGAATTATACAGAAATCGGCGTATTTAGCGTCATGTGGTCCGAGCACTGCGCCTACAAAAATTCAAAGCCGCTGTTGCGTCGTTTCCCGACCAGCGGACCGCGCGTGCTGATGGGCCCGGGCGAAGGCGCCGGGATCGTGGATATTGGCGACAACCAAGCGGTTGTCTTTAAAATCGAAAGTCATAATCACCCTTCGGCCGTGGAGCCGTATCAAGGCGCGGCAACCGGCGTGGGCGGGATTATTCGCGATATTTTTTCCATGGGGGCAAGACCTGTCGCGTTGTTGAACTCCTTGCGATTTGGCAAGCTGGAAAGCGAGCGCGTGAAATATTTGTTCGAGCATGTTGTATCCGGGATCGCGGGCTACGGCAACTGCATCGGGATTCCGACGGTTGGCGGAGAAGTGGTGTTCGACGAGAGCTACGAAGGCAATCCGCTCGTGAACGCGATGTGCGTCGGGCTGATCGATCATGACAAAATCCAACGCGGCGTTGCCAAAGGCGTCGGCAACCCGGTGTTCTACGTAGGGCCGCCAACGGGCCGGGACGGGATCCATGGCGCGACATTTGCGTCGGAGGAACTGACAGAGGAATCCGAAGCGAAGCGGACAGCGGTGCAAGTAGGTGACCCGTTCATGGAGAAGCTGGTTATGGAAGCTTGTCTGGAGTTGATCGACAGCGGCATCGTGCTGGGGATCCAGGACATGGGCGCGGCAGGCTTGACCTGCTCCAGCGCGGAAATGGCCAGCAAAGCCGGCAACGGTCTGGAGCTGTACCTGGATGAGGTGCCGCAGCGCGAGGAAGGTATGACGGCATATGAAATGATGCTGTCCGAATCGCAGGAGCGGATGCTGTTCGTCGTGGAGCCGAAAGATGAGGCGAAGGCGCGGGAGATTTTTGAGCGTTGGGGCGTCATCTGTGCGAAGGTTGGTAAAGTGACGGACGACGGCCGTCTGAAGCTGTTCCATCATGGCGAGCTGGTCGGCGACATGCCGGTGAAGGCGCTGGTGGACGAATGTCCAATCTATGAGAAGCCTTCGGCAGTTCCTGCTTATTATGTGGAAAATGAATCGGTCGACACCACGCGTTACGAGGAAGTTCAAGATCTGGGCGCAGCGCTGGAGAAAGTGCTGTCCTCGCCTTCGGTAGCTAGCAAAGCGTGGGTGTACAACCAATACGATTATATGGTTCGCACGAGCACGGCGGTTCGTCCGGGTTCGGACGCAGCCGTAGTTACCGTTCATGGCACGCGCAAGGCGCTGGCGATGACCACCGACTGCAACGGGCGGTTCGTGTATCTGGATCCGGAAGTTGGCGGACGGATCGCGGTCAGTGAAGCGGCGCGCAACATCGTTTGCTCCGGTGCAGAGCCGCTGGCAATCACCGACAACCTGAACTTTGGCAGCCCGGAGAAACCGGATATTTTCTGGCAGATGGAACGGGCGGTGGACGGAATGGCGGAAGCTTGCCGTGTGCTGGACACCCCAGTCATCGGCGGGAACGTCAGCTTGTACAACGAGAACGCCAAAGGCGCAATTTACCCAACGCCGGTAGTAGGGATGGTTGGTTTGGTGCACGATACGGATCACATCACGACGCAAGGCTTTAAATCGGCTGGGGATATCGTGTTCCTGTTGGGCGAGACGAAGGCCGAGCTCGGTGGCAGTGAGTTCCAGGCGGTTGTTCATGGTGTTGTCGAAGGCCGTCCGCCGCAGCTTGATTTAGAAGTAGAGAAAAAATTGCTCGGCACCGTACTGGAAGCCATCCAAGGCGGGCTGGTGCGTTCGGCGCACGACTTGTCCGAAGGCGGTCTGGCTGTGGCGCTGGCTGAATCGTGCATCAGCGGCGGGGTTGGTGCCAAGGTGGATATTACAAGCGAGCTGCGCCCCGACTTCATGTTGTTTAGCGAATCCCAATCTCGCATCCTGTTGTCGGCTTCGCCGGAGAAGGCGGAGGCGCTGGAGAAGCTGCTCGCGGAACGCGGCGTGCCAGCAGCACGAATTGGGGTTGTGGAAGGTTCTGAACTGAACGTTGCTGTGAATGGAACGGAGGTTCTGAGCAAGCCGGTGGACCAGCTGAGACGCGTCTGGGAGGATGTCATTCCATGTCTGATGCAATAAGACCCGTGCAGAGACTTTGGACCGGAGACTACTATAACGAAGGGGCGGGGCATGCGGATCCGTTTGATACGTTACGCGAGGAATGCGGCGTGTTTGGCGTATTTGGTCATGCCGAAGCCGCCTCTCTATCCTACTACGGGTTGCACGCCTTGCAGCACCGGGGGGAAGAAAGCGCGGGGATCTGCGCTACGAATGGGGAGGACTTCCATTACCACCGCGGCATGGGGCTGGTGAAGGAAGTGTTCGACCGCGACAAGCTGGCTTCGTTGCGCGGGGACCGTTCAATCGGGCATGTCCGCTATTCGACAAGCGGAGACAGCAAGCTGACGAACGCCCAGCCCTTGATCTTCAAATACCGTGACGGTGATCTGGCGGTGGCTACGAACGGCAACATCGTCAATGCACCGAAAATCCGCCGCCAGCTTGAGCAAAGCGGTTCGATCTTTCAAACGACCAGCGATACGGAAGTGATCGCGCATCTGATCGCCCGCTCGTCGAAGGATTTCGTTGAGGCGGCAAAGGACGCGCTTCGTCAATTGGTTGGGGGCTTCGCCTTCCTGCTGCTGACGAACGACAAGCTGATCGCCGCCAGCGATCCGAACGGCTTGCGCCCGCTGGTGATGGGCCGGCTTGGCAATGCGTACCTGTTCTCGTCTGAGACGTGCGCGTTCGAGGTCGTTGGTGCGGAGACGATTCGCGAAATCCAGCCGGGTGAGATGCTGGTGCTGGATAAGGACGGCCTTCGCGAGGAGCGTTATGCCGAGCCGCAGCGGAAGGCGCTGTGTGCGATGGAGTATATTTACTTCGCGCGTCCGGACAGTGACATGAATGGCTCGAACCTGCATGCCAGCCGCAAGCGGATGGGGCAGGTGATGGCCCAGGAGTCTTTTGTGGACGCCGATGTGGTTACTGGGGTTCCGGACTCCAGTATTTCCGCCGCGATTGGCTATGCGGAGCAGACCGGCATTCCTTACGAGCTGGGGCTGATCAAAAATAAATACACCGGCCGCACGTTCATTCAACCGAGCCAAGAGCTGCGCGAGCAAGGGGTCAAAATGAAGCTGAGCGCGGTGCGCCGTGTCGTGGAAGGTAAACGCGTCGTAATGATCGACGATTCGATCGTTCGCGGCACGACCTCGCGGCGGATTGTAAACTTGCTGCGCGAAGCCGGCGCGACGGAGGTGCATGTCCGCATTACCTCGCCGCCGTTCAAAAATCCTTGCTTCTATGGCATCGATACGCCCGACCGCGGGGAGCTGATCGCCTCCTACAAAACGGTAGAAGAAATCTGCAAGGAGATCAATGCCGACTCGCTCGAGTTTCTCAGCCCGCAGGGGTTGATCCAGGCGGTAGGCGGAGATAACGCGACGGACTACAAAGGCGGCCTCTGTATGGCCTGCTTCGACAACGATTATCCAACCCGGACGGATTTCGACGGGGAAGAGAAGTTCGGCTGCACTTGCTAAATTCGTTAGCGTAGATTCGACTTATTTCACATGATGAATTGATTTCGTGATAACTGGGTTTTCCGTGTTCATTAAGTTAAAGGAGTGGGTCCCTCTCGTGTCTGAAGCATATAAGAAAGCCGGCGTTGATATCGCAGCCGGGAATGAAGCGGTAGAGCGCATGAAAAAACACGTCAAACGGACGTTCCGGCCGGAAGTGATGACCGATCTGGGCGGATTTGGCGCTTTGTTCGGTTTGAACAAAGACAAATACGCAGAACCGGTGCTCGTGTCGGGAACAGACGGTGTGGGCACGAAGCTGAAAATTGCCTTTGCGATGGATAAGCACGATACGATCGGCATCGACGCAGTGGCAATGTGCGTGAATGATATCGTCGTACAGGGGGCAGAGCCGCTCTTCTTCCTCGATTATTTGGCTTGCGACAAGGTCGTGCCTGAAAAAATCGAGGCCATTGTCGCCGGTATCGCTGAAGGGTGCAGCCAATCGGGATGCGCCTTGATCGGCGGCGAGACTGCGGAAATGCCGGGCATGTACAGCGAAGGCGAATACGACATCGCCGGGTTTACAGTAGGTGTCGTTGATAAGAGCAAGATCGTCAACGGCAGCCGCATCGCCCCTGGCGACACGGTGATTGGCCTGGCCTCCAGCGGTGTGCACAGCAACGGGTTCTCGCTGGTACGGAAGCTCTTGCTGGAAGAAGCAGGTTACGCTTTGACCGACAAGCTGCCGGAATTAGGCGGAGCATCATTGGGTGACGTGCTGCTTGCGCCAACCAAGCTGTATGTGAAGCCGGTATTATCCCTGTTGGAGAAAGTCGATGTCAAGGGAATGGCTCATATTACGGGCGGCGGCTTCATCGAGAACATCCCGCGCGTTCTGCCGGAAGGCGTAAACGTGGAGATCAACTACGGTTCTTGGCCGATTTTGCCGATCTTCGACTTGCTGCAGAAGAAAGGGAACGTGAGCAACCGTGATATGTTCACGACGTTTAACATGGGCATCGGGCTTGTAATTGTAGTGGCGGAGGATCAGGCTGAGGCTGCGGTCGCTGCATTGAAGCAAGCCGGGGAAACGCCTTATGTCATCGGTAAAGTGACGGAAGGACAACGGGTTGTGACTTTTGCAGGAGCGGATGTCTAATGGGAGCGAAATACCGGATTGCTGTATTTGCCTCGGGAAACGGCAGTAATTTTCAAAATTTGCTTGACGCAACGCGGTCGGGCGAGCTGGATGCTGAGATTGTGCTGCTCGTTTGCGATAAGCCGAAGGCTTATGTCGTCGAACGGGCTCGTCAAGCCGGCGTGGAATGTTATCTTTTTGACCCGAAGGCCTACGCGCGTCGAGAGGATTATGAGGCGGAAATTGCCGCCGAGCTGGACAAGCGGCAAATCGATTTAGTCGTGTTGGCCGGTTATATGCGGTTACTCACGTCGGTGTTGGTTGAGCCGTACGCCGGGCGCATGATTAATATTCATCCGTCATTACTGCCGGCTTTTCCGGGAAAAAATGCGATTGGGCAGGCTTGGGACTACGGTGTGAAAATGACGGGAGTTACGGTTCATTTGGTTGATGGCGGGATGGACACCGGCGCAGTGGTTGCCCAAGCGGCGGTAGAGATTACGGCGGACGATACGCTGGAAACACTCGAAGCCAAGATCCATGCGGCAGAAGGACGCTTATATCCGCAGGTCGTGTCGTGGTTCGCGAGCAACCGCGTGCGCGTGGAAGGCCGAAAAGTGACGATTCTGTCGGAATAGGAAGCATCGAAAGAACGCTTGGTTACAGGTTTTTTTCGGATGATTGGATAGGTTTAGAACAGATGCTGGGTTTCGATATTTCCCGAGAAATATCGGGGGCATGATTCGCCAAAATAAAGGAGGAGCCGATTGTGAGTATGAAAAGAGCGCTCGTGAGCGTGTCGGATAAAACAGGTATCGTGGATTTTTGCCGCGAGCTGTCGCAGCTGGGTGTGGAAATCATTTCGACAGGGGGCACAAAAAACTTGCTGGCGAAGGAAGGCGTTCCGGTCATCGGAATATCTGACGTCACCGGATTCCCTGAAATCCTTGATGGACGCGTTAAAACGCTGCATCCTGCCGTACACAGCGGCCTGCTGGCGGTACGCGACAGCGAGGAACACCAAGCACAGATGAAGGAACTGGGATTGGACTATATCGACCTGGTGGTCGTTAACCTGTACCCGTTCCAAGAAACGATTGCAAAGCAAGATGTTACCTATGAGGACGCCATCGAAAATATCGACATCGGCGGACCTACGATGCTTCGTTCGGCTGCGAAAAACCATGCGTTTGTCACCGTTGTTGTCGATGCGGCTGACTATGGAACCGTGCTCGAGGAAGTACGTACGGGCGGCGATACGACATTGGAAACGCGTAAACGGCTTGCGGCCAAAGTTTTCCGCCATACGGCGGCATACGATGCCTTGATCTCCGATTATTTGTCGAAGGTGACGGGCGATCCGTTGCCAGAGCGTTTTACGGTCACCTACGAGAAAATCCAAGATTTGCGTTATGGCGAAAATCCGCATCAAAAAGCGGCGTTTTACCGCAAGCCGTTGGCAGCAGCGGACACGCTGACGAATGCAGAACAACTCCACGGCAAGGAGCTCTCCTACAATAACATCAACGATGCGAACGCGGCGCTGCAAATCGTGAAGGAATTTGATGAGCCGGCGGTTGTCGCGGTCAAGCATATGAATCCTTGCGGCGTTGGCGTCGGGGCCAGCGTGCTGGAAGCTTACAAAAAAGCGTACGAGGCCGACCCTGTGTCGATCTTCGGCGGGATCGTTGCTGCCAACCGCATCATTGATGCGGACACGGCGATGCTGATGAAGGAGATTTTCTTGGAGATTATTTTAGCACCAGGTTTCACGGAAGAAGCGCTGGAGATTCTCACGAAGAAGAAAAACCTCCGTTTGCTGAAGCTTGGTGGTCTGGAGCTGGGCGCAAGCCGCAGCAGCCAGTTTGTCGTCACCTCGATTGACGGCGGGATGGTCGTGCAAGAAAGCGATGTGCATACGCTGAAGGAGTCCGACTTGACGGTGGTTACCGACCGCAAGCCAACCGAAGAAGAGCTGAAACAGCTGCTGTTTGGCTGGAAAGTCGTTAAGCATGTGAAGTCGAACGCGATTGTTCTGGCGAAGGACGATATGACCGTTGGCGTCGGCGCGGGGCAGATGAACCGCGTTGGTGCCGCGAAGATCGCGATCGAGCAAGCAGGCGAGAAAGCGAAAGGCAGCGTCTTGGCGTCCGACGCGTTCTTCCCGATGGGCGATACGGTCGAAGCGGCGGCCCAAGCCGGGATTACGGCGATTATCCAACCGGGCGGCTCCGTGAAGGACGAGGAGTCCATCAAAGCGGCCAACGAGCATGGCATCGCGATGGTCTTCACCGGCGTGCGCCATTTCAAGCACTAAGATTGAGCTTAACGGCAGGACCGCTGCGGCGGCCTGCCGTCTTTTCACAGATGCGCTAACCTGCATGGGACAATTAACTGTAAAACCTACCGTTATTTCAGCTGAAACACTGGATTTTGACGAATTAGCTGTAAAACCTGCCGTTAATTTGAGCAAAAATGATTGGATTGATGCTTTGGGCTTAAATTAGCGGTACATTTTCCAGTTATTTTCGTTTGAATTCGGGTTGAGTGGAAAATTAACAGTAGAATTTCCAGTTCGTTTCGAAAAAGACTAGTTTGTAGACCAAACGGTAATCGGCATATTTCATTTCATTAACGAATTTGTGCGGAAACAGGCGAGACTGGACAACTTCTAAATTTTGAGCTCAGAAGTGAGGAGGAGACTATGGACATTTTGGTGATTGGCGCCGGAGGGCGCGAGCACGCGATTTGCTGGAGCCTGGCGAAAAGCCCGAAGGCCGATAAAATTTATTGCGCTCCGGGGAATGCGGGAATCGGACAAATCGCCGAGCTGGTGCCGATTCAGGTGAACGAATTCGAGAAGCTGGCGGCTTTTGCGGAGGAGAAGCGCGTAGGTTTGGTTGTCGTAGGTCCGGACGATCCGCTGGCTGAGGGCATCGTAGATGTGTTCGAAGCGAAGAACATCCCGGTATTTGGACCGCGTAAGAATGCTGCGCATATCGAGGGCAGCAAGACCTTCATGAAGGATCTGTTGAAAAAATACAACATTCCAACGGCAGCCTATGAGAAATTTGATAACTACGAGCAGGCGCTTCAGTATCTCCAAAGCCGTCCGGTTCCAATCGTAATTAAGGCGGATGGGCTTGCGGCAGGCAAAGGCGTTACGGTCGCCTTCACTCGCGAAGAGGCGAAAACGGCGCTCAAGAACATTATGATTGACAAAGTGTTCGGCGAATCCGGAAGTCAGGTTGTGATTGAGGAGTTTCTGGAAGGCCAAGAAATGTCGATCCTGTCGTTCGTCGACGGGGAAACGGTCCGTCCCATGGTTGCGGCGCAAGACCACAAGCAGGTGTATGACGGCGACAAAGGCCCGAACACCGGCGGCATGGGAACCTACTCCCCGTTGCCGCATATTGCAGATTCGATTATCGAAGAGGCCATTGAAACGATCATCAAACCAACGGCAAAAGCGATGGTTGCCGAAGGCCGGCCATTCCGCGGCGTGTTGTTTGCCGGCTTGATGATCACGCCGGACGGCAAACCGAAGACGATCGAATTTAACGCCCGCTTTGGCGATCCAGAAACCCAGGTGGTTCTGCCGCGCTTGAAAAGTGATCTGCTGGAGATTTTCTTGGCGGCGGTGAATGGGACGCTGGACCAGGTCGATATCGAGTGGAGCGAGGAAGCGGCGGTTTGCGTTGTATTGGCTTCCGGCGGTTATCCAGCTTCCTATCCAAAGGGGCTGCCGATCCAAGGGCTGGAAGAAGCACAAGCTGCAGGGGCTTTGGTGTTCCATGCCGGCACGGGGAAGAACGAAGCAGGCGAGTGGGTCACGAACGGCGGGCGTGTGCTTGGCGTGGTTGGCCGTGGAAGCTCGATTGCCGAAGCCCGGGACAACGCCTACCAGGCGGCGAACCTCATTACGTTTGAGGGCAAGCATCAACGGTCGGACATTGCCGCTAAGGCGCTTGTATAGGGAGATCATCCGGCTAGGATAATCCGCTGCCGATTCGAGCATGTTAAGGGATATTGGGGATTCTCTTTACGAAAGTCCCTGGAATACTCGAATGGGAGGCGGCATCATCATGAGCGACAAAATGAAGGAAATGCTCCCGGTCTCGCGCGAAGAAGTGGAAGTCGACGGCGTATACCGGGATGAGCTGGGACGGGAAGTCTATTTGCAAAAAGGCGAGGAGTTCCCTTCCGACCCCGTGTACGGCACGATGGAATGGGAGCTGACCGAGCTGGCCCAAGAGACGAACTCGAAAGGTCATACCGATGACCGTCTAATACCAAAGAAACGTTAAGCTATAGGTTTGAACGTAAACGCCCTTCCGAACCGGGAATATCTGCCCGTCCGGAGGGGCGTTTCCCTGACAGGACAAAATAACTTGAACCGGAGGCGGTTTCAGGTGTAACTTTATAAGAATGAGAGAACTCAGTTAAAGCGAGGAGAAATAGATGAATCAGGCGGAACGACAAACGGTAGGCATGGAAGACATCGTCAAAGCGCATCACGTGCTGAAGGAAGTAGTTATTCGAACTCCGTTGCAGCTCGACGCAACGTTATCGGCTAGATATGAATGCAATGTCTATTTAAAAAGAGAGGATCTGCAGGTCGTACGCTCCTTCAAGATACGCGGGGCATACAACATGATCCGCAGCCTGCAGCCGGAGGATTTGAAGCGAGGCATTGTGTGCGCGAGCGCCGGCAACCATGCGCAGGGGGTAGCCTTCTCCTGCAATGCGCTAGGCATTCAAGGGAAAATCTATATGCCCAGCACGACGCCCAACCAGAAAATCAAACAGGTTAAAAGATTTGGCGGCGAGCACGTGGAGGTCGTTCTGATCGGCGACACTTACGATGATGCTTATGCGGAGGCGATGAAAGCTTGCCAGGAAGGCGGGATGACGTTCATCCACCCGTTTGACGATCCGAAGATTGTTGCCGGAAACGGGACGATTGGCATGGAAATCATGGAAAGCTTGACCGTACCTGCAGATTACGTCTTCGTCACCATTGGCGGAGGCGGGTTGGTGTCGGGCATTAGCACTTATTTGAAAACAGTAAGCCCCGATACGAAGATCATCGGTGTTGAACCATCCGGTGCGGCGTCCATGACGGAAGCGTTAAGACAGAAGCAGGTTGTCACGTTGGAATCAATCGATAAATTTGTGGACGGCGCGGCGGTGAAGCGAGTTGGCGATTTGAATTACGACATTTGCGCAAACCTTCTGGACGACATCGTTCAAGTTCCGGAAGGCAAGGCATGTACGACGATTCTGGAGCTGTACAACGATAGTGCCATCGTCGTCGAACCAGCGGGGGCGCTCCCTGTCTCGGCGCTGGACATGTACCGCGACCAAATTCGCGGGAAGACGGTCGTCTGCGTAATCAGCGGCGGCAACAACGACATCGACCGGATGCAGGAAATGAAGGAACGTTCGCTGATCTATGAAGGGCTGAAGCACTATTTCTTAATTAACTTCCCGCAGCGGGCCGGAGCGCTTCGCGAATTCCTGGAAGAGGTGCTGGGGCCAAACGACGACATCACGCGGTTCGAGTACACGAAGAAGCATAACAAAGAGAACGGCCCAGCTTTGGTTGGCATCGAGCTGAGCGACAAAGCCGATTACGAACCGTTGATCGGACGTATGTCTGCGAAAGGCATCGTATATACCGAGCTGAATCGGGATTTGAATTTGTTTAATTTACTGATTTAAGCTGGAAGTGAAAAACCTTATATAGAGGCGAGCAGCCCTCTTCGACTTTGGTCGAGGAGGGCTTTTTGATATGCATGGAAGTTTGAGCGGGAAGGGGCGAAGTATGGATTGGGAACGGGATGGTCGGGCCTCGGTTCAAGAACAGGTCAGGTTGGGGCCAAGGCGCGGGAACGGGTCGGGTTCGGATCTCAGCCGGTGTCCGGGTGGGTTGTCCGGGCCGGGTTCGAGCGGGGGAAGAGGAGGAGCGAGCCGGTGACCGACGCGGTAACGGAACGTACTGACCTTATTCCAAAGTCACAAGGTACTCATCGATTTCTAACGGAACTCAGGTGCGCTATTTGAACGGATTATCGTTTCACAGGGATCTTTTTTACTTCATAAGGTCTGTACGTTCCGTTAGCTCGGGAAATACCGCGGGAAATTGTAAATAACGTCGCTACGTTCCGTTAGCGTTGAATGTCGAAAAAATATGATTCCGTCCTTGTTGACAATACTAATATCCTAGTGTACTATTTAACTATCACACCAATACAACGATATCGAAACCATGGAATCGAACACGTTACACATCATCGGATTCAGACACAAGCAAAGCATTTCAGTATCGCATTTGCGATCATCGATCAAATAAAGGAGTGAAGGTACGTGCAACAACAATCGATTGGAAATACTGCTCAAGGCATGGGAGCAGCTGCGGTGAAATCGCAGGGACAAGGGCATGAGCCCGTCGTCTTGTCGGTACAAAAAGTGACGAAAGCGATTGGTAACAAACGGCTGGTCGATAAGCTGTCTTTCGAAATTCGGCGGGGAGAGATCGTAGGTCTGCTCGGACCTAACGGTGCCGGGAAGACGACCACGATTCGGATGATCGTGGGTCTAATCGGAATGACTGAAGGCGATGTGAAGATCAAAGGTTTTAGCATCCGAAATCATTTCATGCAAGCGATCGCCCATGTCGGCGCGATTATTGAGAATCCGGAGTTTTACCCGTACATGACGGGATATGACAATCTGAAGCAGTACGCACGAATGAGTGAAGGGATTACGGAGGAGCGGATTCAAGAAGTCACCCGATTGGTAGGCTTGGAGAAGGCGATGAAAAAACGTGTCAAAGCGTACTCGCTAGGTATGCGTCAGCGCTTGGGCATCGCACAAGCTTTGTTACATCGGCCATCGATTCTGATTCTCGATGAGCCAACCAACGGGCTAGATCCGGCGGGGATTCGGGAAATGCGTGACTATCTGAAGCGTATTGCGGCTGAAGAAGGGATTGCCGTTCTGGTCTCCAGCCACTTGTTGGCCGAAATGGAGCTGATGTGCAGCCGCGTGGTCGTCATTCAGGAAGGGAAGTTCGTGACCGAACGCGCCTTGGGTGAGCCGGTTGAGAAAACCGAGGAACGGGTGAATGTGACGTTCCGGGTCGGCGATGTCGAAGCGGCCAAAACTCGGCTCATCCGGATGGAAGAAATCCGCCTGCTGGGAATGACCCCAGAACGGAACGAAGTGACGGTCGCCGTGCGCGACAGCTATATCCCACGCGTCGTGAGCGCGCTGGGCAGCGAAGGCATTGCCATCTACCGGATTGAAGAAGTGAAGCAATCCCTGGAAGACGAATTCTTGAAATGGACGGGAGGAAATCAGATTGCGTAAATTTACTCCACTTGTTGTGAACGAATGGTTGAAGATGTCTAAGAAAAAAAGCTTTATCGTTCCCTATACCTTGATCGCCGCGGCGATTGCCGGGATGCTATACATGATGTACGCTTTCTCGCAGGAGAAGTTAGGGTTCCTTGATTTCGCATCCATGGCCATTGCCCGAAACGGCTTGGGTCAAATGACGACGTTGCTGGTCATTATTTGCACCGCGGGGATTGTGGCGAAGGAACACAGTCTTGGTACGATCAAGCTGTTGCTGATCCGCTCGCAGAGCCGCAGCCGGATCTTGGCCTCGAAATACGTGGCTGTGCTGCTGTTTACGCTGTCGCTCTTCGTCTTTTCCCTGGCGGTTGCCCTGTTGGGCGGAGGGTTGGTCTACGGGTTCGGATCTGCCAGCGTACAGGGAATCAGCTGGAGCGAAGTGCTAACCAACACCTTGTATTCGTTCATCTATACCGTGGTTTACGTTACGATCACTTTCCTAGCAAGCATTCTTACTCGTTCCACCGGAGCGACGATCGGAATCGGCATGTTCCTTGTTGTGCTGGAGGAGCTGGTGGTGGCCTTGCTTTCGAGATACGCCTTCGCCAAGTACCTCATCTTCGCCAACGCTGATTTGTCGGTATATCTCAACGGTAATCCGCCGATGCCGGGCATGACATTAACCTTCTCCTCCGTGGTGATCGCCGCCTATTTGGTCTTGTTTCTTGCAGTAAGCTTTGTTACGTTTAAAAAACGGGATGTCGCTTGACCGGTAGAATCATGAACGGCGGCACGGCGGAAAGGAGCCAAGGGAACGTGAGCATCGAATTTGATAATAATCTGCCGATCTATCTGCAAATTATGAATTATTTAAAGAGAGAGATCGTCACCGGCCGACTGAAGGCCGGTGACAAAATTCCGTCGGTCCGCGAGCTTGCGGCCGAGCTGCAAATTAATCCGAATACCGTGCAGCGGACTTTTCAGGAATTGGAGCGTGAAGCCATCGTGGAAACGAAACGCGGACTCGGAAGATACGTGACAAGCGAGGAATCGAAAATTATGACCATCAAAAAAGAAATGGCCGGCGAGCTGCTGGATCGCTTTATCGGAGGCATGCAGGAGCTGGGCTTCAGTAACGAGGATATTGCGGCGCTGGTCGCCGACGCTATGAAGGCTAATGAGCGACGCTAAAGGAGGGCAACCATCAATGAAACCGCTACTGGAAGTACAAGGTGTATCTAAATCGTACGGCAGCAAAAAGGCATTGCATGGGGTGTCCCTAAGCGTCGATAAAGGAAAAATCGTTGGCCTGCTTGGCACGAATGGAAGCGGCAAAAGCACGCTGATGAAAATCGCCGCCGGCCTGATTCATCCTTCGGCAGGTAAGGTGTCAGTGGACGGAACGCCGGTGGGACTAGCGACAAGATCGTTAGTTTCCTTCATGCCCGATCGACCATTAACGGAATCGTGGATGAAGGTGCGGGATGCGATTGGATTTTATCGTGATTTCTACCCGGATTTCGATGAGGAGAAGGCAGGCACAATGCTCGACTTCATGAATCTGAATGAGAAGGATAAAATCAGCTCCCTGTCGAAGGGCATGAACGAACGGCTTCAGCTGACGTTAACGTTATCGAGAAATGCCAAGCTGTATCTGCTCGATGAGCCGATCGGCGGGGTGGACCCGGTGGCCCGGACTAAAATATTGGACGCAATTGTGGAGTTTTATAACGAAGAGAGCAGCCTCATTATCTCTACCCATCTGGTTTCGGATATTGAGCGGATTTTCGATGAGGTCATCTTTATTCGCAGCGGCGAGGTTGTTATGCAGGAGGAAGTAGAGAATTTGCGGATTCGCTATGGCAAGAGCGTCGATGACATGTTCAGAGAGGTGTTCGCATAAATGATGAAGCTGCTGAAGTACGATATCAAACAAAATGCCAATACCGTGCTGGGACTATTCGCTGTCTTGGTGATCTTGCAAGTCCTTCTGTCGATCACAGGTAACCTTCGCCAGTGGGATGCAGAAACCATCTTTGGCTTATCCCTTGTTCTGTATTTTACGGCTGTCATTTTCATGCTCGTGCAGTCCTGTAAAACATTTGCCTACAATATCAAAGCCTATCATCGCCGTCTGCTCCCCTTGCATCCGGTATGGACGATTCTCTCCTCGCTTGTGTTCAGTTGGCTTGTGGCGCTGATCATCGGGGCCATTGTCTTGATTCATGCGGCGATCTATTATCGGGTGGCTCAAGTACAGATCGATTTTGTTCAGATCGGGACCACGGGGTTCGGGAACACGGTGCTCATTATTTTGAGCATCGTTTGGATGTATACACTGCTGGTGTTGACGATTTTTATGGCGATCACGATTGGCGCCAGCGTCAGCATCCGTGGCAAAGCCGGGACCTGGGTAGGCATCCTTTCCTTCTTCGTCATTCAGAACGGGATGTCTTGGGTGGAAGGCTTGCTTTTTAAAGGCACCAATAGTACCTTTGCTAATTTCGGGATCATTCAGATTGGGATGGCGGAGGAGAACGGCGCAGTGACGAGGGAATCGGTAAATCTGCTCCCGCTCGGGCCTTTCCTGCTTGAAGTGGTTGTAGCCGTATTGATGTTTTACGCGATCACGTATTTACTCAAGAAACGGATTGAGATTTGATCTCCTATGATTAAGCAAAAGCCGCATCCTCTTCATTGTTGGGGGATGCGGCTTCTGCTTTTTTTAATTTTTCGAGCGGCGACCAAAAAAGAAAATTTGTCCAGCCAGTCCCACGGCAAACAAGATCAGGCTGTCCCAAGGTGACACGGTAAATGCCGGCATCACTCGATTTAATACGGTGCCCACAACGATCAACACAGCGGCAACGGCGATGTAAGTGCCGAACGCACGAAGGTTAAAGCCGCGCGGCCCCGCGTTAGGCGCCATGCCTGGTCTCGCAGCGGGCCCTGCTGGTTTTGCTTCTCCGGCAGGCTCTTGACCTTCATTGGCCTTGGAGCTTTGCTCAAGGAAGCGAGTGACCAGCTCAACCAATACAATCGACAGAACGGCGATAATCAACAGCGAGGAGGTGCTGATCAGGGTATATTCGAGCTCCCCGCCAAACCATTTGCTGAAGAAACCGGTGATCATATAAATAAAGAAGACCCAGGTCAAAGCTACCCAGGGGATCATCGTATAATATTTGATTTTGTCCTTCAGCGTTCGGGGCTTCCGTGCCTTTACGTCCTCCGCCAGCTCTGCGCAATAAGCCTTTGGATCGGGGCCGAAGCGTTCTGCCGCCGAAATGCCTTTGGCTTGGTTCTTGATGATCTGCCGGGCAATGTCTAGCAGGAGCTCTTCCCCCTTGGCCTCACTAAGCGAGCTGGAGCCGGAACGGAAGTACAAGACCATTTCCCCGAAATACGCTTCGTTCTCCGGCGTCATTTGCTGTCGCAGCCGTTTGGTTTCGCCGATCATTTCGTGGATGTACATGGTAGTATCTCTCCTCCCAGTTTCTTCCGTAGTATACTGCATAGATTGTCCCATTCGCAAGGGACCAAGGCACGGCAGAAGTGGAAGGGAAACAGAACTAATGGATTATGAACATTCCTTGAACCAGGAATAAAAAGCGTCCTTCCCACCAAAAACTAGTTCCTAAGCAAAACGGCAGGCGAAGGCCTCAGGCTAAATTTGGATTTGATGCCTGACAGGCCGGTCTGCACATCATCATTCTAAAGTTGCGGGAGGCAGAGCCATGGGAAAATTTGAATCGGAGCTGACCCGGAGGTATTTGCTGAACAGCAACTCTCGGGGAAGCCTGGAAGAAGTCGTAACCAATGAGAGCGATGAAGAAATCGCCATGTTATGCGGGGATGACGAGGCATGTGAGGAAGGGGATCTGGGGAATCACCGGTTTATGAAAGAATGGGAGGGCCGGGTTACGACCCATGCTTACTTCCGCCAATCTTATGAGTAAGTGAGTTTCTTGCGATTGTTCAGCGATCCGATTGACACCTCGGCTCAGGTAATGATAAGATGAGTTTAAATCATATTAAACTTATCGGATTTAAAGTATATATCATTGCCGAAGTACGGGGAGGAGACGGGGTATGGAAAGACAGATCGTGATCAATCATGGAGAAGAACAGCTTGCGGCCAGCATACATTACCCGGCCGAGAACAAACAAGGGGGGCGCTGCCATCGCGCTCCCTTGGTCGTCATCTGTCACGGATTTGTAGGCAGCCGTATCGGCGTCGACCGTCTATTCGTCAAGACTGCAAGGGAGCTTGCAGCCGACGGCTTCCTCGTGCTTCGCTTCGACTATCTCGGATGCGGCGAAAGCACCGGTTCTTACGGCGACCACGGCGTAGAGTCGATGATCGCCCAGACCCGTTCAGTGCTGGATTATGGCTTAAGCGCATTTGACGTTGATCCGACCCGGGTATCGTTGCTTGGACATAGCCTTGGCGGGTTGATCGCTCTCTTAACCGCAATTCGCGATCGGCGTGTGAAGAACCTTGTCCTATGGTCGGCGGTGGGCTATCCGTTCAGCGATATTGTGAAAATCACCGGACGCGATCTCTATGACCGGGCGGTCAAGCAAGGAAGCGCCGATTATTTGGGTTATGGACTAACGCCGAAATTTTTTGATTCGCTGGGCGAATATCAACCGTTCCAGGAAGCCGTTAAATTTGCCGGTGACGTCTTGGTCGTGCATGGAACCTCAGACGATATTATTCCGGCGGATTATGCTTTCTTATATCAGAAGGTATTCTGGATGCGTCCCGAAGGGCGCTGCGATAAGGAGATTATTTTCCAAGGCAATCACACGTTTTCATCCGGCGATCATCAGCAACAGGTCATCCGGAAGACCAAGGAATGGCTTGGAGGTTTGGAAGCTCTGCAGTCGGAGTGGCAGCATTGGATGATCTGAGATCATTACAGGAGAACAACGTCAAACCCACGCGTACAAAAACTGGTAAAATCCTTCGGGGATGGATACAATGAAGGTGTAACCATTTTTTGGCGTAGGGAGGTTTGGGAGATGTCTCAGCCTGCATTGTTTATTGCACATGGATCGCCTACATTAGCGATTGAGAAGAACGCGTATACGGATTTTCTTCACCGTCTAGGTCAGGAAATGCTGGAGCCGCCCGATGCCATTGTGGTCTTCTCGGCGCACTGGGATGCTCCGGATCAATGGGTCTCAACGGATGCGAAGCATACGACGATGCACGATTTCTACGGCTTCCCGGAAGAGATGTATGAAATCGAGTACCCTGCCCCGGGCAGCCCTGAGCTTAGTGAAGAGATCGAGGCGATTTTTCGAGCACACAATCTGCCTTACAAAGCATCAACCGGCAGAGGCCTGGACCATGGAGCCTGGGTAGTGCTGCGGCTGATGTATCCGTCTGCCAATATCCCTGTCGTAGCCTTGTCGGTGGACGCCAAACGCGAGCCGGAAGAGCAGTATGCCATCGGCAAAATGCTCACAGAGCTGCGGCAACGGAACGTTCTGGTCATCGGCAGCGGCGGACTTGTTCATAATCTTCGTTTGCTCGACTGGGAAGGCCGAGAACCGGCAGCGTGGGCCGTGGAGTTTGACGATTGGATTGGCCAGCAGCTGGAGAACTGGGACTTGCGGCAGCTCTTTGATTATGACCGCAAAGCCCCGCATGTCCGAATGGCGATCCCTTCGTATGGACGGGAGCATTTTGTTCCGCTCTTCTACGCCATGGGATCGGCAGACGATGAACGGCATGCTGTGAAGTTGTTTCAGGATTATCAATACGGCAGCCTTAGCTTAAACTGCTGGAAGTTCGGCGGTCGTTGACGGGCAATTAACCTGGTTCGGAACGACCGATCCATATAAATAAGCGCAGAACCTCAAGGGTTGGGGTCTGCGCTTTTCTTTTTTTGAAGTTGTGACCGGTTAACGCCGCCGTCCATAGCGGTTGCGGAAGTGAGGCTGGATGAAGTAGTCCAAGCCGATCCGCCCGGCGTTCGTGCCGGCGACGACGATAAAGATTTGGAGCAGCAGCAGCTGCGGGTTCGTACTTACGGTGCCGGAGAACAGGAAGGCAAAGTTCATGACCATGCCAAAGAAGGCTGCCAGCCAAGTAAAACCGCCCAGAATTAAGCCCAGCCCGACGAGCACCTCGCCGTAAGGGACAAGGATATTAAACAAACTGACATTTGGCAAAGCAACATGCTCGAGAAAAGATGCCCACCAGCCTTGCACCGCGGGATGGTCGCCGCCGCTCTTGGCCAATGCGCCTGTTAGAAATCCAGCGGAATCAAATCCGCCGGTAATTTTGCTCCAACCGGAAGTAAGCCACTCATAACCTACATATAGTCTGAACAGCAAGAGGAGCCAAGAGGCAACAAGGCTCTCCCTTAACCATTTTACGATCATCTCTTCATCTCTCCTTTCCTGTAGTATGCAGATGAAGAGCTCGATTTTAAACCCCCAAATCAAGAATTAAGGTGAAATAGAGGAGTTTGCGAGGAAGTTTGCTTTGTTTCCGGCTTCCCCCAGTAGAGGAATTCAACGTATAATGTAAAAAACTTAAGAATTTTGACGGAGGACATGCCTTTGAAATCATTGAAGTTAAGTTGGCTGCTGCTCTTATTCTTGCTTATCATGATGCTCGCCGCGTGCGGGAAGGTCGGGGAGACGGCCTCGCCTGAGGAAACCCAAGTGCCGCCGCAACAGACGGAGACCCCGGAGGACACTCCTGAACCGGCGCCGCCCGCCTATACGGCTCCGCTGACGGGATTGCCGCTGGAGGAGCCGCTGACCCGCAGACCGCTGGCGATCATGATTAACAATGCGCCAGCCGCTCGCCCGCAATCCGGATTAATCGACGCGGATGTTGTATACGAGGTATTGGCGGAAGGCGGAGTCACGCGTCTTGTCTCGATTTTCCACAGTCATGCGGACAACGCCAAGATCGGCCCGATTCGCAGCATTCGCCCGTACATGATCGATTTGGGCGAGAGCTACCACGGGGTGTTGGTGCATGCCGGGGCGAGCAACGAAGCGTTTGCGATCCTGCAAAGACAGCATAAAGAGGATTTGGACGAGATCACCAATGCCGGTGCTTACTTCTGGCGGGACAAGTCCCGGAAGGCGCCGCACAATTTGTATTCCAACGTAGAGAAGCTGCTGGAAGGCGCCGCGAAGCGCGGGTTTGCTACGGAAGATACAGCGGTGCCGGGGTATCTTTTTTATAAGGAAAATGAACAGCCTGATTCGCTGGAGACCGCCACTCACGTAGAGATTAAGTTCCAACTGGACAGCTACCGGGTTGGTTACGATTATGATGCTTCGTCCGGGCTTTACAAGCGGTTTATGAATGGGGAGCCTCACAAGGACTTGGAAACCGGTGATCCAGTGACCGCTGCGAATGTTGTTGTCATGGGAGCAGACCACCGGGTACTGGACGATGTCGGTCGTCTGGAAGTCGGACTGCAACTGGGCGGGGACGCGATATTGTTCCAGCAAGGCAAAGTCATTCGGGCCAATTGGATCCGCAAGGAGGGCGATATCATCCGGTTCATTCAGGATAACGCGGAGATTCCGATGGTGCCGGGACAGACCTTTATTCACGTCGTTCCCAATTCGCCGAGTTTCGACAGTCATGTAAAGGCAGAGTAAAGGCGAAAAAAGGAGAATTATGTATTTTTATGGTGATTAGAGGATAACTTTGGGAGAATCAGGGGAAATATAAGCGAATGATGGTGAAATGTTTGCGACAATATTTCCTATCTATGATGCAGTTGTGATAAGATATTCAGGGTTGTGTAAAACATCAACCCAAGAACTACCTTATGGAGAGAAAAGGGGATACTGATGCGACTGAAGAAGAAAGATATCTTTTTCCAGACGTTAGAGGATATGGCAGATACGATCGTGCACTCGGCGGACTATTTCGCCCAGCAGGTTGCGGACTTCAAGGACGTTGAAGCCTTCGCCAAGAAGATGAAGGAGTTCGAATCCCAATGCGATGAGTACACACATAAAATCATCGTGGAATTAAACAAAACGTTTATTACGCCCATCGAGCGTGACGACATTATGCATCTGATTACCGCCCTCGACGATGTGATCGACGGTTTGGAAGCTACGACATCCCGTTTTTTTATGTACAATTTGAACGGGCCGGACGAATATATCGCTCGCTTTGCCGAAATTTTACGCAACTCGGCCTATGAGATCCAAAAGGCGATTCATTTGCTGTCCCAGAAAAAATTGCTCGCAATCCGCGAATACACGATTCGTCTTAACGACCTGGAGAATCAAGGCGATGAACTGCTGCGGATTTGCATCAAGGAGCTGTTCATGAAGGTGACCGATCCGATTGAGTTAATCAAGAAGAAAGAGATTTACGAACGGCTGGAGACGACAACCGACGCCGCCGAGAAGGTTGCCAACATGCTGGAATCCATCATCATGCGTAATTCTTAAGATAACTTCACTATATATTTGATGTTCGGGAGGTTGGAATTGCGCGGATTTACATAGAGAGATAGCCATCTGTGCAAAAATGTTATGGATACGAGTTTAATGATTATGCTTATCGTTATCATACTGGCGTTGGCATTCGACTTCATTAACGGGTTTCATGATACGGCCAATGCGATTGCGACTTCAGTATCTACACGGGCACTGAAGCCGCGTACCGCCATCATGATGGCTGCGGTCATGAACTTCTTAGGTGCTATCATGTTTACGGGGGTCGCCAAAACGATCGGGGGCAGTGTCGCCGATCCGGCAAAGCTGGATAATGGTCTGGAAGTCCTGATCGCCACGCTGCTATCGGCAATTATTTGGAACCTCATTACTTGGTGGTTTGGCATTCCGTCGTCTTCTTCCCATGCGCTGATCGGTTCCTTAGCTGGGGCGGTCTACGTTGGAGCTGGGGCGGACAAGCTGAACTGGAGCGGATTTACGACGATTGTGGAAGGGCTGGTGTTCTCCCCAATCATCGCTTTTGTGATTGGTTATATCATCATGACCATCTTGCGATGGATCTTTGCGCGGCGTAGTCCGCATACGGTGAACAAAGGCTTCCGGTCGATGCAAATCGTAACCGCAGCGATCCAAAGCTTCACGCACGGCACCAACGATGCGCAGAAAGCGATGGGGATTATTACATTCGCCTTGGTGACGGCAGATTTCCAAGATCATATGGAGGTACCGTTGTGGGTTAAGCTGGCCGCAGCAACGGCAATGGCGCTGGGGACATCGGTGGGCGGTTATAAAATCATCAAGACGATGGGCACGAAGATTTTTAAAATCGAACCGATCAATGGTTTTGCCGCAGATATTTCCGCTGCATCGGTTATTTTCGGAGCCACGTTGTTCCATTTGCCGGTCAGCACGACACATGCGATCACCTCGTCTATCCTTGGTGTAGGTGCTGCTAAACGGTTCTCTGCCGTACGTTGGTCGATGGCTGGGCGCATCGTGATTGCCTGGGTAATTACGATTCCGATTGTGTTTGTCATGGCGGGGTTAATCTATAAATTGTTGTTCTAAATGGAGTTAAGCCAATCTGTTGAGGATTGGCTTTTTTGGGGTTAGATTTGGTGCTGGGTAGCCAAGTAAAAATAAAGCCGCCGCCGGGTTAACGGCGGCGTTTTCTCGATTTAACCGACTTGCCGGATTTGCCGGTTGCGGAGCGTTTACCACTGCGGCCAGATCCGGTACGGCTGCCGCTTTTCTTGCGATTGGATTTGCGGCGGCGGGGCGGGTAATCGTCCCGGCCGAGGCTGCCGGGTCTGCTTTTGCCGCCGGGCAAGAGCGAGGTAAGCAGCTTCGCCATCGGGGCGAATTGTTGTACGGTCTGCATAACTTTCTGCACCTGGCCCATCGTCGCCAAGATGCCGTCGATCCCGCCCATGCGGTCGACGATGCCTTTCAAGTCGCTTAAGCTGGGCAAGGACAGACCGCCGGCTTTTGGCGTGGTTGTCGCAGCCGGGGTAGGTGTTGGCGCCTGGGTCGGTGTGGGTGTCGGCGGAGAATAAGGAACCAGCGAGGAAGCCTCCGCTTTAATTTCGTACGGATTCACCCCCGGGTAAAAATGGGTGTACGGATGGAACGGGGGCACCGGACCCTGGCGGGAATCATAGTTATGAGGCATGGGTATCACTTTCCTTTTCGGATATTTTGCCCGGGCAGGCTGACCGTAAGGCCCGTTTCCTTCTTGTCCGCCCTCCCGAGACAAGACCTAGGAGCGAAATGACATCCGCCGAAGGGGACACGCGCGGATGGTGAGATCGGCGTGATGATCCCTGGCTAGGCGTTTGTATTACTATACTGTATGTGCCCGCCCTGCCTTGCGTATGGACGAATGTCCCGGTTCTGGTGGGCGTTCGCGGAATTTGGGCGTTCTTTCTGTGATGCGTGAAATCGTTAATGCTTGAAAAGGAGTACGCCCCTCGGGTACAATGGGGGTGTGGTACAGTAACGGTAGGGGATGATAATTCAGTGCAGCTGAAGAAATTAAATGACAAAACGATTGATCAATTATTTGAAGCCATTTTAACGTTAAAGAACATCGAGGAATGCTACATCTTTTTTGATGACCTGTGCACCGTTAACGAAATTCAGTCTTTGTCGCAACGTCTGGAAGTCGCCCGAATGTTGGGCAAAGGCAACACATACAACCAGATTGAAGCAGAAACCGGAGCCAGCACGGCGACCATATCCCGGGTAAAGCGCTGCCTAAATTACGGCAACGACGGCTACAAAATGGCGCTTGACCGTTTAGGTCGCTAAGCTTATGACAGACGAAATTCAAGCAAGGTCGATGAGGGTGGCGGACGATGGCCGGGAGATGCTCCCAATGGAGAACGCCAAGAAACCGGGTGTGCTTGTCATCAGCCACGGCTCCCCAGATGAGCACTGGGTAGCTCTTGTGGAGGCGGCGGTAGCGGAAGCGGCGGACGATTTGCCCGCCGGGCTTCCGCTCGCCTGTGCTTTCCTCGAAACGGTGGAAGGCCGCCTGATTCAGGACGGCATCGATCAGCTGGAAGGTCAGGGAGTGACGGACATGATCGTCATTCCCTTATTCGTGTCCTCAGGAAGTACCCATATCGATGAAATCGCTTATGCCCTTGGGGTGAAAGATGCACCGGAGAAGGAAACCGACCTGGAACGTTTTCGGGTTTCCGCTCGGGTGTTTTTTGGCGATCCTATCGATGATGGTCCGCTGGTCGCTGAGATGGTGTGGGACAAAGTGAAGGGGCTGTCCGTACGGCCGGAGCGTGAAGTGCTGCTTCTCGTGGGACACGGCAGTAATCATCCCGGCTTCTTGCAGCGCTGGGAGCGCGGAATTGCCTCGCTGGCGGCGCAATGTGCGGAGCTGGCCGGCCTCGCAGGCGGGGCCGATTATGCGCTTCTGAATCCGGACAGCGTATCGGCCAAAGTCCGTGATTGGTCAGAACGGGGAATGGACGTGATTGTGGCTCCGCTTTTCCTGAGCGCCGGATATTTTACGAAGGTCACGATTCCTGAGCGGCTGAAGGGGCTGGCTCATCGTTATTCGGGAGAGGCGCTGCTGCCCCACCCTTTGATGGCTCGCTGGATGTCGCAACAAATATTGAATATAATGGGATCAGTGATAGGTTGACATTATGAGTTCAGGTGGCGTTAGGAAGATGAAAAGAGCTAGGTTGATTTATAATCCAACCTCGGGAAGAGAAGAGATGCGCCGCCTCCTGCCGGACGTGCTGGCGCGTCTGGATCAGGGCGGCATCGAGACGTCGTGTCATGCGACGACCGGGGAAGGCGATGCGACGCGCGAGGCGGCTTTGGCGGTCGAACGTGGATACGACATCATTATTGCGGCCGGCGGTGATGGGACGCTGAATGAGGTTGTGAACGGCATGGCCGGGAAGAGTCATTTGCCTCCGCTGGGGGTGTTCCCGCTTGGTACGACAAATGATTTCGCTCGTGCCATGGGTATTCCTCGGCGTTGGGAGGATTATTGCGACTTGGTCATTGAGAATAAAACCAGACCGATCGATATCGGCAAAGTGAACGGCCGACATTTCATTAATATCGCCGGCGGCGGCAAGTTGACCGAGCTGACATATGAGGTGCCGAGTCGGCTTAAGACGCTGATTGGGCAGTTGGCCTATTATATGAAGGGTATCGAGAAAATGGCCAGCCTGTCGCCAACGAAGTTGATTATCGATGCGGAAGGGCACGAGATCATAGAAGGCGAGTTCATGCTGTTCTTGATCGCCAACAGCAACTCTGTTGGCGGCTTCGAGAAGCTGGCGCCGGACGCGCGGATCGACGACGGGCTGCTGGACGTGATCGCGCTCAAGAAATGCAACCTGGCGGAATTTATCCGCCTGGTGACGATGGCGCTGCGCGGCGATCATTTAGGCGACTCGCACGTCATTCATTTCAAGACGCGGCGTATGGAAGTCACCTCACCCGGCCGTGTGCTGCTCAATCTCGACGGCGAACTGGGCGGCGAATTGCCCGGCGTGTTCGAGATTTTGCCGCAGCATTTGCGGATTTTTGCTTGAGGGTGAAGGCGGGGTGTGTTGTAGGGCGGATGGAGTTAGGGATGTCTGGTTAAGCTGTGTGTGTCAGGTGATGCGGTGTGTGCAGATCAATGCTGTCGATGTTAGATGATGCCGTGTGTGTCATATAACATTATGTAGCTGAGTCAGGAAGGATGTAATCAAACTAGATCGAGGTAGCTTAAGTAAGGAATTTTGGATGTCTGTCCGTGATTGATGGATTTAGAGAGTAATTTACAGGGTTGCCTGAGGCACGCCACCAGGAAGCTTAGGTTGTGAGGATCCCCCGCCGGGTTGGCGGGGGATTTGGCTTGGTTGGGGCAGGTGTGGTGTGGCGGTGGTTCGAAACGTATGGTTTTCGAAATGTATGGTGTTCGTTCGGAATGTATGGTGTTGGAAGGTATGGGATTCGAAGCGAATTAAGTGGAAATTCTACCGTTATTTTTGGAGTAACTGTGGGTTTTGCGAGAATTAGCTGGAAAAAGTACAGTTAATTTCGCGAGATTAGCTGAAAACGGGGAAAATGGGCCAAATTAGCTGTAGGATTTCCAGTTAATTTTGCGAAATTGGGCCAAACGGGGTAAATTAGATGGAGGATTTACCGTTAGTTGTTTTATCGATGGGCTGGATTAGATGCATTGACGTCGAATGGACGTTCTTCCCTTAATGGCGAGGATTTAGAGTATAGGATTAAAGTATATAGAAAGTATTGGACTAAAGTATATAGTTTGAACTGTGTTAGATAAAGCCATGTTAGAGTAACCGGTTCAGTTGAACATAGAAGGAGAAAGTGATGAAGAAACAACGGAGTAACAATCGACGTCCTGGCGGGGGACGGACAGGTGGAGCCCGAGGACAAGGACAAAAAATAGCCGGCGGTGCGAAAGGCAACCCTGGCGGGCGAGGGGAAGCTTCCGGGAGCCTTCCATCTCGGGAGCGTGCGGATGTGGCTGCGGCTGCGGAACGACCTGCCAGCGCGCGGCCTGCAGCGCGTGCCGGGAGCAGCGTGCATGAAGCCGCGATGGCCGGCCTTTCCGTCGTGAAGAATGATGAGGTCGTGATCGACATCATCGGGATGAACCACGACGGGGAAGGTGTGGGCCGGGTGGAGGGCTACACGCTGTTTGTAACCGGAGCCTTGCCGGGCGAGAAAGCCCGGGTCAAGGTGCTCAAAACGAAGAAGCAGTATGGCTATGCCAAACTGCTTGATGTGGTTGAGGCGAGTCCGGACAGGGTGGCCGCGCCCTGTCCGATCTACGACAAGTGCGGCGGCTGCCAGCTGCAGCACTTGAGCTATGACGCGCAGCTCGCGTGGAAGCGTCAGCACGTCGTCGACGTGCTGGAGCGCATCGGCAAGCTGCGCGTGGCAGGGGGCGCGCCGGGAGCGGGCGCGCCAGCGGCAGGCGGCAGCGGCGACGCCGGCGCTGCCGCAGGGGCGGCGGCCGCGGAGCATGCGGCCGCCGATGCCGCCCGCCGCGCCGCGGAACACGCGGCGGGCGGGGGCCCTGCCGTCGTCGTGCGACCGACGATCGGCATGGCGGCGCCTTGGCGCTACCGCAACAAGGCGCAGGTGCCCGTCGGCGTCATCGACGGCGCACTGGTCGGCGGCTTCTACGCCCGCGGCAGCCATCGCATCATAGACATGGAGACGTGCCTCATCCAGCACGAGAGCAACGATGATGTGATCCGCCGCGTCAAAGCCATCGGCCGCCGCCTGGGCATCACCGCCTACGACGAAGAGACAGGCCAAGGCCTGCTTCGCCACGTCGTCGTAAAGGTGGGCTTCCGCACCGGCGAAATGATGCTGGTGCTGGTCACCAACGGCGATCAGATCCCCCGTGAAGAGGAGTGGATCGCGGCGATCCGCGAAGAGCTCCCGTCCGTGGTGAGCATCTGCCAGAACGTCAATACACGGCAGACGAACGTTATCTTTGGCGACGTCACCCGCGTCCTGTGGGGGCGCGAAG
>Ga0310827_100230_pt1 | contig 60051 bp, 71 predicted proteins | sample WT_ome_2_FD_201309 | JGI IMG/M metagenome (GOLD analysis project Ga0310827, IMG submission 201309) | Sorghum-adapted microbial communities enriched on wild type (WT) sorghum from Joint BioEnergy Institute, Emeryville, California, United... ... | reverse complement strand
TGCATAGTATCAGCTCTCCTTTGCTATGTAGCTCTGAAATGGTTTGGTTTATACTACACTATCCATTTTAACCTACGAGATGTAGCAATTTGGAGGGCTGTCTTTTGTTTACGTTCATCTTAGCTAATTTAAACGCAAAAAAAGCCCCTTTCCAAAACGGAAAGGGACTTTCGTAAGCAATATAAAGATTAACGTTTCGAGAACTGAGGAGCACGGCGAGCTGCTTTGAGGCCGTATTTCTTCCGTTCCTTCATCCGTGGGTCACGCGTCAAGAAGCCTGCTTTCTTCAATGCAGGACGCAGTTCCGGATCTGCTTTGAGCAGAGCACGGGAAATCCCGTGACGGATTGCGCCAGCTTGACCGGAGATACCGCCGCCATGAGCGATGACGATCACGTCGTAGTTACCCAGCGTTTCCGTCAAAGTCAGCGGTTGTTTTACGATCAGCTTCAGCGTTTCCAGACCAAAATAATCGTTGATGTCGCGTTTATTGATGACAATGCGTCCTTCACCCGGTACAAGGCGAACACGAGCTACCGAATGTTTACGACGACCTGTCCCATAGTATTGTACTTGTGCCATGAAACTGTCCTCCCTTTTAATTATCCGCGAAGTTCGTAAACTTCAGGTTTTTGTGCCGCATGTGGATGCTCAGTGCCCGCATAAGCTTTCAGTCTCAGCTTCATTTTCTCGCCAAGACGAGTTTTAGGCAGCATGCCGTGAACGGCGGATTCAATTACACGTTCAGGTTTCGTTCTCAGCAAATCCTTAGCAACGGTCACTTTCAAACCGCCCGGATGCAGGGAATGACGATAATATTTTTTGTTATCGAGCTTTTTGCCGGTCAGGGCGATTTTCTCCGCGTTGATGACGATCACAAAGTCACCGCAGTCAACATGTGGAGTAAATTGTGGTTTGTGTTTACCGCGGATAAGAGCTGCAGCTTCGCTAGCCAAGCGGCCCAGCGTTTTGCCTTCGGCATCGATGATGTGCCATTTGCGCTCTACTTCGCCTGGCTTCGCCATATAAGTGGTACGCATGTAAAGATCCTCCTTCAAATTCGTCCGAAATGGTTCATCCTGCTGAACACGATCATGCTCTTCGGGTCGCTTGACCTACGTCAGCAGATTTATCTTCGATCGTTTCATTCATGTTTAGCAAGCATATAATTCTTGTTTAAGCGGCTTTCTTGACTGGGGGCTGTGGGATAGCCATCAAGAAAACACAACTTTTATTTTACAGGAAGCCCAGTTAATACGCAAGCCTTTTTCAAAGGTTATCCCGAAAAAATCAAGCTTCCAACCCCCACCATTTCAGTCGTTCAAATCTTCTTCTTCGTATTCTACGCTCCAGAGCATCAGCCCTTTACTCTCCGCCGTTGGGCCTGCGGCTGTCCGATCCTTCGCCTCCAGAATCGCTTGGATCGATTCAGGCGTCCGTTTACCTTCACCGACCTCGATCAAGGTGCCCACGATGATCCGGACCATATGCTGCAGAAATCCGCTCCCCGTGACATAAAAATGGACAATCCCCTGCCCCGTTGCTCCAGGAATTTTCGCTGATGAATCCACCTCGATGCGGGCATCATATATGGTACGAACGTGACTTAGCTTCGTGGACTGACGCGAGGCGAACGAAGTAAAGTCGTGGGTTCCCATCAGATAAGGCAGGCATGCCTGCATGGCCTCCACATTAAGCTGTCCTGGATGATGAAACTGATAGTTCCGTTGGAACACATCCGGGAATCGGTTGGTATTAATGGAGTAGCGGTAGGTTTTCCGTTTGGCCGAATGCCGTGAATGGAAGGTCAGAGGGACCTCCCGAGCCGTCAACACGCGGATATCAGAAGGGAGCCGCGCGTTAAGCGCCAAACACCAACGTTCCACAGGAATTCGCGAATCGGTGTGAAAATGAAAAGGCTGCTGTCTCGCATGCACCCCGGCATCGGTTCGTCCCGAGCCATGAATTTTCACCGTTTCTCCCGTTAAATGGCGGATGGCTCCCTCGATATGATCCTGAACCGTATTTCCGCCCGGTTGGGTCTGAAAGCCGAAATAGTTGGTTCCGTCATAGCTGACGGTCATCAGCAAGTTGCGCATCGGTTCCTTCCTTTCTCAAGGCCACATCTTCAGTTCAATAAAAAAACTCTCCGAAAGCTTAGCCGTAAGGCGAGCCGACAGAGAGTTTTACACGCAAGAAATGGGGAACCCCCGAATTACGCTCGATCTACCAGTTCCAGATAAACCATAGGAGCAGCGTCGCCGCGGCGAGGTCCCAGCTTCAGGATACGAGTGTATCCGCCTGGACGGCTGGAATAACGAGTTGCCAGTTCGGTGAACAGCTTTTGGATTGCATCCTGCTCGCCGTCAATCGATTCGCGACGAACGTAAGCTGCCACTTGACGACGAGCATGCAGGTCACCACGTTTTGCCTTGGTGATCAGCTTCTCAGCGATCGAACGAACTTCTTTCGCTTTCGCTTCCGTCGTTTGGATGCGTTCGTATAAGAACAGGTCGGTTACCAGGTCACGGAACAATGCTTTACGTGCGCTGGAATCGCGGCCCAACTTTTGGTATGCCATGAGTTTTCCCTCCTTCGCTAAAACGATTCAAGTCAACTTATTCTTCAGTGCGCAATCCCAAACCTAACTCTTGGAGCTTCTCTTGAACTTCTTCCAAAGACTTGCGACCCAGGTTACGTACCTTCATCATGTCTTCTTCAGTTTTCGTCGTAAGCTCTTGTACCGTATTGATACCGGCACGTTTGAGGCAGTTATAGGAACGAACGGAGAGATCAAGCTCTTCAATCGTCATTTCAAGCACTTTTTCTTTCTTGTCTTCTTCCTTCTCGACCATGATTTCCGCGTCTTTCGCTTCGTCCGTAAGGCCTACGAACAAGAAGAGATGCTCGGTCAAAATTTTCGCGCCGAGGCTTACCGCTTCTTCAGGTCTGATACTGCCATCGGTCCACACTTCAAGCGTAAGCTTGTCGTAGTTGGTCACTTGGCCAACCCGGGTATTCTCAACCACGTAATTGACCCGTGTAATCGGGGTATAGATCGAATCGACGGGAATGACACCGATCGGTTGATCATCTCGTTTATTTCGATCTGCCTGAACGTAACCACGTCCGCGGCCTGCGTAGATGCGCATGTGGAGTCTTGAACCCGGTTCAAGCGTTGCAATATGCAGATCCGTATTCAAAATTTCCACATCGCTGTCCGCACGGATATCCCCTGCCGTAACAACGCCTTCGCCTTCCGCATCGATTTCGAGGATCTTCTCCTCATCCGAATGAATTTTCAGCGAGAGTGCTTTCAGGTTCAGGATGATCTCCGTAACGTCCTCCATAACGCCCGGTACGGTCGCGAATTCATGCAGAACTCCATCGATTTGGACCGAGGTTACCGCAGCACCCGGCAGAGAAGAGAGCAAAATCCGGCGAAGCGAGTTGCCCAGTGTGGTGCCATACCCACGTTCAAGTGGTTCTACTACAAATTTCCCATAGGTGCCTTCATCGTTAACTTCTACGGTCTCGATTTTTGGCTTTTCGATTTCTATCACGAAAGTACCCCTCCTTCAAAACGTCGTTCCTTTCAATCTGCCTAAGGTGCTGAAGTTTTCCAACGTAGTATGCCTAAACATCCATTGTTACCAATTGACGCTGGTGTTATACCACGGCTTCAGCGCGGCTTCATTAAACGCGGCGGCGTTTTGGAGGACGGCAGCCGTTATGAGGAATTGGAGTAACGTCTTTAATCATGTTGACTTCAAGGCCTGCCGCTTGCAAGGAGCGGATAGCGGCCTCACGGCCGGCGCCAGGGCCTTTAACCATAACCTCAACGGTTTTCATGCCATGTTCCATCGCAGCTTTGGCAGCAGATTCAGCAGCCATTTGCGCAGCAAACGGAGTCGACTTACGGGAACCTTTGAATCCAAGACCGCCGGAGCTCGCCCAGGAAATCGCGTTACCGTGTGGATCCGTAATAGTGACAATCGTGTTATTGAATGTGGAGCGGATATGAGCCACGCCAGATTCAATATTTTTCCGGTCACGACGTTTCGTACGTACGACTTTCTTTGGTTTAGCCATTGTCTGTTATCCCCCCTTCTTATTTCTTCTTGTTCGCTACAGTACGACGAGGACCCTTACGAGTACGGGCATTCGTTTTCGTACGTTGTCCGCGAACCGGCAAGCCGCGACGATGACGCACTCCGCGGTAGCAGCCAATTTCGATCAAACGTTTAATATTTAAAGAAATTTCACGACGCAGGTCACCTTCAACCTTGACCGTTTTGTCGATCGTTTCGCGTAGTTTGCTAACCTCATCTTCCGTCAAATCACGAACACGAGTGTCCGGATTGATGCCTGTTTCTTTCAGGATTTTCTGGGAAGTCGTTTTACCGATTCCGAAAATGTAAGTTAAGGCGATCTCAACGCGTTTATCACGTGGCAAATCCACACCAGCAATACGTGCCATTTTACGCTACACCCCCTTCAATTAACCTTGTTTTTGTTTGTGTTTCGGATTTTCGCAAATCACCATGACATTGCCTTTGCGACGAATGACTTTGCATTTTTCGCAAATCGGCTTTACAGAAGGTCTTACCTTCATGCTGATTACCTCCTAAAAGTTTTACAGAAGTAAAACTGGGATCGAAAGCATACGTTCTTCTTTTGCGAAAGCAAAAATCCAATCGCACGCATTCTAATCATAAACTACTGTCAGAAACAACTCAACCTGAATATTGTACCACAACTTTACCATAATGGGTATAGTCTATTTGCGGTAAGTGATCCGGCCTTTCGTCAAATCGTATGGCGAAAGCTGTACGACCACTTTGTCTCCTGTCAGAATGCGGATAAAGTGCATCCGCAACTTCCCGGAAACGTGAGCGAGAATTTGATGACCATTCTCCAACTCTACTCTAAAGGTTGCATTCGGCAACGGTTCAATGACCGTACCTTCGACTTCAATGACATCTTCTTTAGCCACAGTCAGTCTCCTTTCTCTTCAGCCATAGAATTGGCGGACTTCTGATAAGCAAGAACTGCATGGCGCAGTTTCCCGTTCGTCACCCGTCCGCTTTCCTGCAAACTATGAACAACCTCGCTGCTAACGATGGGCAGTAGCTCAAGATGCTGGGCATTTTTACGTTTGGGTCCATCAAACTTCCGTTTGTTTCCGTCCGCGATCCAGACGAATTTGTCGTCCAGAATCCCGACAATCACATAAATCGCTCCGGCATCCCTGCCTTTGAGAACTTTCACCAACTGACCGATTTGCGGCGCTGAGCGCTCTTTCACGTTCATCACCTACGCATCCAGCTTCGTGAAAATTTCCATCCCGTCCGGCGTAACAGCTACCGTATGCTCAAAGTGAGCGCACAAGGAGCCATCCACCGTAACCACTGTCCAATTGTCTTCCAGCGTTTTAACATATCGCTTCCCCATGTTAACCATCGGTTCGATCGCCAGGACCATCCCCGGCTTAAGCCGCGGGCCCCGGTCGGGCAAACCATAATTCGGAATTTGCGGTTCTTCATGCAAGCTCGCGCCAATGCCATGACCCACATATTCCCGAACGACGGAAAAACCGGCAGCTTCGATGAATTGCTGAATTGCATGCGAGATCGTGTACAATCGAACATCCGGTTTAACGAGCGCAAGGCCCGCATACAAGGAACCTTCGGTGACTTCCAAGAGACGCTTGGCTTCCTCCGAAATTTGACCTACCGGATACGTCCACGCCGAGTCCCCATGGAAACCACGATACTCCGCGCCGATATCCAATGTAATGATATCGCCTTCGTTCAATTTGCGTTTGCCGGGAAATCCGTGTACCAATTCTTCGTTGACCGAAGCGCAAATGCTGTAAGGAAAACCGTTGTAACCTTTAAAGGACGGCACGGCGCCCTGACTGCGAATGTATTTATCGGCGAGTTGATCGAGTTCTCCCGTCGTAATTCCAGGCTGAATCGCTTGGGCCATGAGCCTGTGCGTTTCCGCGACGATCCGCCCAGCTTCTCGCATAAAGCCCAGTTCCGTTTCGGATTTACAAATGATCATTACACCTAACCTCGCAGTAGTGACACGATTTCCTTCGAAACCGCATCGATTTCCTGTTCACCATCTACCTGACGCAACAGGCCTTTGTCTTCATAGAACTTCAGAAGCGGTGCGGTTTTGTTGATATATTCGTCCAAACGAGTGCCTACGCTCTCTTCGTTATCATCCGAGCGTTGGTATAACTCGCCGCCGCATTTATCACAAACACCTTCCTGCCCCGGAGGATTAAAGATCACATGATAAGTGGCGCCGCAGGATTTGCATATCCGGCGTCCAGTCAGCCGCGCTAACAGCTTGTTCCGGTCCACTTTCAGGTTGATGACGTGGTCCAGCTTGCGACCCATACTATCAAGCAGCTCATCCAGCGATTCCGCTTGCGAAAGGGTTCTTGGAAATCCGTCCAATAAGAAACCTTTTTCGCAATCGGGCTGCTGCAAGCGTTCGCGAACGATCCCCACTGTCACATCATCAGGCACGAGCAGTCCCTGATCCATATATTCCTTCGCTTTCATCCCCACAGGTGTTCCCTGTTTGATTGCCAGGCGAAATGCGTCGCCGGTAGAGATATGAGGAATACCGAATTCGTTAACGATTGTCTCGGCTTGTGTTCCTTTTCCTGCTCCGGGAGGCCCCATGAATAGTAGGTTCATGTTTCTCACTCCCTCCAACACTTCTCTACAACAAGAAATAGCTCAGTTAGGTGCCAGGCAAGGACGTTTGCACGTCCTCTGATCCTGGTACCTACCGACTATTTATTAATAAAACCTTTATAGTGACGTTTGATCAATTGGCCTTCAATCGTCTTCATCGTATCCAGCGCAACGCCGATTACGATGAGGATCGATGTACCACCGATCAAGACGGTGCTCGGCAATCCTGCGATAGCCCCCAATCCCATAGGGAGAATGGAGATGGCTGCAAGGAAGAGCGCACCGGTCATCGTCAAACGAGTTAATACCCGAGTTAAGTAGGTTTCCGTCGCTTTACCAGGACGGATCCCTGGAATGTAGCCACCGTTTTTCTTCATGTTCTCAGCCATCTGCTGCGGGTTCATCTGTACGAACGTATAGAAGAACGTAAAGCCGATGATCATGATCACATAAAGCACCATCCCGAGCGGACGGTTGGTAGACAAATGGGTCGTAATCCATTGCGCCCATGCATGCGTCGACCAGAAGCTGGCGATGACAACCGGGAATTGCAGCAAGGATACTGCGAAAATGACCGGAATGACGCCGGCAGCGTTGATCTTGAGCGGAATATGCGTATTCTGTCCGCCATACATTTTGTTACCTACCACACGTTTTGCGTATTGCACCGGGATTTTCCGGATCGCTTGTTGTACGTAGATAACACCGATGACGATCAAGATGCACACCAAGAGAATCGCGATGGATTTCACCACATTAATGAAAGGCTGGCCTTCAATGATAAAATCCGATTGCGCAATCGTCGTAATGTGCGTAGGGATGGAAGCAACGATCCCCGCGAAGATAATCAGCGAGATCCCGTTACCAATCCCTCTTTCGGTAATCTGCTCACCTAACCACATCAGGAAAGAGGTACCCGCTGTCAACACAATCGCGATGACCAGATAATCACCGAAGGTCGCGTTCGGCACCATTTCCGTTCCGTACAAACGGTTAAAGCCAATCGACGTTGCAAACGCCTGAATGAGGGCCAAAATGACCGTTCCGTAACGGGTCACTTGGGCCATTTTCTTCTTACCGTGTTCCCCTTGCTTAGCCCATTCCGCAAACTTCGGAATGACGTCCATCGACAAGAGCTGTACGATGATGGAAGCCGTGATATAAGGCATAATCCCGAGGGCAAAGATCGAGAAGTTCTTCAGGGCGCCGCCCGAGAAGGTGTTCAAGAGCCCAAGCAAGTTGTTTCCTGCTGCATTGTTTGTTGCTTCAAAAACGTCTTTATTAACGCCCGGAACCGGAACGAAGGATCCGATCCGGTAAATGAGGAAGATAAACAACGTGAACAGGATGCGGTTGCGAAGGTCTTGAACATGCCATATGTTCTTAATGGTTTTAAACATTAGATCACCTCGGTTTTACCGCCGGCAGCCTCGATTTTCTCTACCGCAGATTGGGAGAACTTATTCGCTTTAACTGTCAGTTTGACAGTAACTTCACCGTTGCCAAGAATCTTGATGCCGCTCTTCGCGTCTTTCACGATTCCTTGCTCAATCAACAGCTCAGGAGTTACTTCCGTATCCGCCGCAAAGTTGTTCAAATCTTCGATGTTGACAATCGCATACTCTTTCCGCGTCGGATTGATGAAACCGCGTTTTGGCAAGCGACGATACAGCGGGTTCTGACCGCCTTCGAAGCCCGGACGCACACCACCGCCGGAACGAGCGTTTTGACCTTTGTGACCGCGAGTAGATGTTTTACCCATGCCGCTACCTGTACCGCGACCAACGCGTTTGCGTTCGTGGCGGGAACCAGGAGCAGGAGTAAGCTCATGTAACTTCATCGTTCGTTGCACCTCCTTATTTATTGTTGGCAATTAACAAGCTTACGCTATCCTTAGCCTTCAATTTCTTTAACCGAAACTAGGTGGCTCACTTGATTCACCATGCCGCGAATGGCTGGGTTATCGTTGTGAACAACGGATTGGTTAATTTTGCGAAGACCCAAGGTTTTCACGGTAGTACGTTGGTTCTCCGGACGACCGATCAAACTACGCACGAGGGTAATTTGCAGTTTAGCCATGAGATTCCCTCCTTAACCGAGAAGTTCTTCGACGGTTTTACCGCGCAATTTCGCAACATCCTCAGCGCGTTTCAGACGGGACAAGCCCTCCAAAGTCGCGTTGACCATGTTGATGGAATTCGAAGAACCCAAAGATTTAGTCAAAATGTCGCCTACGCCAGCCAATTCAAGAACCGCACGAACTGGACCGCCGGCGATAACCCCGGTACCTTCGGATGCCGGTTTCAGCAGAACGCGGCCAGCTCCGAAATGCCCGATTACTTGGTGAGGGATCGTAGTACCTACGAGCGGAACATGCACAAGATTTTTCTTCGCATCTTCAATGCCTTTACGGATCGCGTCAGGTACTTCGCCTGCTTTACCGATCCCAGCGCCAACCCAGCCTTTGCCGTCGCCGACAACCACGAGTGCACTGAAGCTGAAACGGCGTCCGCCTTTAACTACTTTAGCTACGCGGTTAATGTTTACAACTCTTTCTGTCAGTTCTAAAGTGTTCGGATCTACACGCAAGTCGTTAACCTCCTTTTAGTGATGATTTTTTAGAATTCCAGGCCTGCTTCGCGGGCTGCGTCAGCCAGCGCCTGAATCCGTCCATGGTACAGATATCCTCCACGGTCAAAAACAACGCTCTTATATCCTTTCGCTTGTGCGCGTTTTGCGATCAATTCGCCCACTTTACGAGCGGATTCCACGTTGCCGCCGTTACCGATCGAACCGCTCAGTTCTTTATCGACGGTCGAAGCACTAGCTACCGTTACGCCTGCTACGTCGTCGATCAGTTGAGCGTAGATATGTTTGGAAGAACGGTATACGTTCAGTCTTGGACGAGCTGCCGTTCCTTGGACTTTCTTACGTACACGCAGATGTCTTTTCAGACGTGCTTTGTTCTTATCAGCTTTTGTAATCATGACTTCCATTTCACTCCCTTCGGTTTACCGCTATCGGACATTTCGTTTCAAGACGCCAGAAGGCTAGGCACGAGAAGAAGAAACTTATTTCTTCTTACCGGCTTTACCTTCCTTACGAATAATGCGTTCGCCTTCATACTTGATCCCTTTGCCTTTGTATGGCTCAGGCTCACGGACAGAACGAATTTTAGCGGCATATTCGCCTACGCGTTCTTTATTGATCCCTTTAACGATGATCTTCGTATTCGAAGGTACTTCGAATTCGATGCCCTCTTCCGGTGTGATTTCTACCGGATGGGAGTAACCCACGTTCAGAACCAGTTTCTTGCCGGACAAGCTTGCGCGGTAACCGACACCAACCAGCTCGAGCGATTTGGAGAAACCTTCCGTTACCCCGCTGACCATGTTGCTGACAACGGAGCGGGTCGTGCCATGCAGGGAACGATGTAATTTATTATCAGAAGGACGCTCAACGGTAATGACGTTACCTTCAACCGTTACCTTGATGTCCTTGTGAAGCTCACGAGTCAAAGTACCTTTCGGACCTTTAACTGTAATGACGCTATTATCAAGTGTGACATCCACACCACTTGGTACTGTGATTGGTTTGCGACCAATACGAGACATTTATTGCACCTCCTTGTTATAAGACGTAAATTACCAAACGTAGCAGAGGACTTCGCCGCCGGCTTTGGACTGACGAGCTTCCTTGTCAGTCATGACACCTTTGGAAGTGGAGATAATCGCGATACCCAAGCCGCCGAGGACACGAGGAATTTCGTTGCTTTTCGTGTACACGCGAAGGCCTGGTTTACTGATTCTCTTAAGTCCAGAGATAACGCGTTCGTTGTTCGGGCCGTATTTCAGGAAAATACGGATGATCCCTTGTTTGTTATCATCGATATATTCAGCGTCACGGATGAAACCTTCACGCTTCAGGATCTCAGCGATTTGTTTCTTGATCGTGGACGCAGGCAGTTCAACCGTCTCGTGACGCACCGTGTTGGCGTTACGAATACGAGTAAGCATATCTGCAATTGGATCTGACATAGTCATACGTGTAAACCTCCTTCCCGTTGTTGATTAATTACCAGCTTGCTTTTTTCACGCCAGGAATCTGGCCTTTATAAGCTAATTCACGGAAGCAAATTCTGCAAATTTTGTACTTTTGCAATACCGAATGTGGGCGACCACAACGTTCACAACGGGTATAAGCCCGAACTTTAAATTTAGGTGTACGTTGTTGTTTAACTTTCATCGAAGTTTTAGCCACTTAGCCTGACACCTCCTAAATAGTTTCGGAGAAAATAGACGAATTACTTAGCAAACGGCATGCCGAGTTGCGTCAAGAGCTCGCGGGATTCTTCGTCGGTTTTCGCCGTCGTTACGATGACGATATCCATACCGCGTACTTTATCCACTTGATCGTATTCGATCTCAGGGAAGATCAGTTGCTCTTTCAGGCCCAGCGTATAGTTACCGCGACCGTCAAATGCTTTCGTCGATACCCCGTGGAAGTCACGGACACGCGGAAGCGTTACGTTAAACAGTTTGTCAAGGAAATGATACATGCGGTCACCGCGAAGAGTTACCTTCACACCGATCGGCATGTTCTCACGCAGTTTGAAACCAGCGATGGATTTCTTCGCGCGAGTGATAACTGGCTTTTGACCAGCGATCAGTTGCATATCGTTCACTGCGGAATCAAGTACTTTGGAGTTCGCTACAGCGTCACCAACACCCATGTTGATAACCACTTTCTCGATCTTCGGCACTTGCATTACCGTTGTATAGTTGAATTTTTGAATCAAAGCAGGTGTTACTTCGTTCAAAAAGCGTTCTTTCAATCTTGCTGCCATGAATCATGGACCTCCTTTCTTAACGTTTCTCGATTAGTCGATTACTTCTCCAGATCTCTTCGCTACGCGAACTTTTTTGCCGTTGTCCAATACTTTGTAACCGATACGGGTTACTTTTCCGCTCTTCGGATCAACGTGCATAACGTTCGAAACGTGAATCGGAGCTTCCTTCTCGATGATGCCGCCTTGTGGGTTCAGTTGGTTAGGTTTTTGATGTTTCTTAACCATGTTCACGCCTTCCACAAGCACGCGGTTTTCACGAGGATATGCGGCGATGACGCGGCCTTTTTTGCCTTTGTCTTTACCGGAAATCACGATCACCGTGTCGTCTTTTTTGACGTGCAGCTTATTGTTATGAGATTCAAGAATCTTCTTCAGTCTAGGCACTTGGTTTACACCTCCTGTTAAATCGGGCTCCCCGTTGGGTTATGGGGTGTTCTTAGATAACTTCCGGAGCCAAGGAAACGATCTTCATAAAGTCCTTGTCGCGAAGTTCACGGGCAACAGGTCCGAAGATACGCGTTCCGCGTGGGCTCTTATCTTCTTTAACAACAACTGCTGCGTTTTCGTCGAATGCGATGTAGGAACCGTCTTTACGACGAACGGAACGTTTCGTACGAACGACTACCGCTCTAACGACATCCCCTTTTTTGACAACGCCGCCTGGTGTTGCTTGTTTGACGGAGCAAACGATCAGATCTCCGATTTGTGCCGTACGACGACCCGTACCACCCAAAACGCGGATACACATCAGTTCCTTCGCGCCGGAGTTGTCAGCAACCTGCAAACGTGTAAATGGTTGAATCATGGATATTTCCTCCTTTCGGTCTAAGCTACCGTGCTATTAAATGATAACCGCTTCTTCAACGACTTCAACGAGTCTCCAGCGTTTGTCTTTGGACAGCGGGCGAGTTTCGGCGATTTTAACGATGTCACCGATTTTCGCGGTGTTGTTCTCATCATGCGCTTTAAATTTCTTCGTGTATTTAATGCGCTTATGGTACAAGTCATGCTTCTTGTAAGTTTCAACAGCTACAACGATCGTTTTGTCCATCTTGTCGCTGACAACTTTACCAATTTGCACTTTACGGCTGTTACGTTCGCTCATGGTTTGCCTCCTTCCTGGACTTAGGCGCTTTGCTAGATTCGCTCAGCGCTTCTTAACTAGTAATCCCAAGTTCTCTTTCACGGATAACGGTTTTAGCACGAGCTATTTCCTTACGCACATCGCGGATCCGAGTCGGATTATCGAGTTGGCCGGTAGCCAACTGAAAACGGAGGTTAAAGAGTTCTTCTTTAAAACCTGCGATTTTTTGTTCGATTTCTGCAGTGGTTAAGTTGCGAAGTTCATTAGCTTTCATTTGCTTCACCACCCAATTCTTCACGTTTCACAAACTTCGTTTTGATCGGCAGTTTGTGGGCAGCAAGACGCATAGCTTCGCGTGCAACTTCCTCCGATACCCCGGCAAGCTCAAACATGATTTTGCCCGGCTTCACAACTGCGACCCATTTTTCTACGTTACCTTTACCGCTACCCATCCGGACTTCAAGAGGCTTCTGAGTAATCGGCTTGTCAGGGAAAATCTTAATCCATACTTTACCGCCACGTTTGATGTAACGAGTCATCGCGATACGCGCTGCTTCGATTTGACGGTTCGTGATCCAAGTCGGCTCCAGAGCCTGCAGGCCGTATTCACCGAAGTTCAGTTCGGTGCCGCCTTTTGCTTGGCCTCTCATATTACCGCGTTGTTGCTTGCGGTGTTTTACGCGTTTTGGTACCAACATGATTAGTTGCCTCCTTCCTGAGCAGCTTGTTGTTTCTTAGCCGTAGGAAGAACCTCTCCACGATAAATCCATACTTTTACGCCGATGCGGCCATAAGTCGTATGCGCTTCTGCCGTACCGTAATCGATGTCGGCGCGGAGCGTATGAAGTGGAACAGTTCCTTCACTGTAGCCTTCCGTACGAGCAATTTCAGCACCGCCGAGACGACCGCTGACTGCCGTTTTAATCCCTTTCGCTCCCGAACGCATCGTTCTTTGAATTGCTTGTTTCAACGCACGACGGAAAGAAACACGACGTTCCAATTGTTGTGCAATGCTTTCAGCAACCAAGATTGCGTCAAGATCAGGGTGTTTGATTTCAGAAATGTTGATGTGAACCTTTTTGCCGCCTGCGATTTTCGTAATTTCACCGCGCAGGTTTTCAACTTCCGAACCGCCTTTACCGATAACCATGCCCGGTTTAGCAGTGTGGATCGTCACGTTCACACGATTTGCCGCTCTCTCGATCTCAATCCGAGATACCGCGGAGTCTTTCAGTTTATTTTTCAGGTGTTCACGAATTTTTACGTCTTCCAGCAAAAGATCACCGAAATCTTTGCCTGCGTACCATTTGGATTCCCAATCACGGATAATCCCTACTCGTAATCCGACCGGATTTACCTTTTGGCCCACACGTTTTCCCTCCTTATTTTTCGGATACCACCAAAGTAATGTGGCTGGTGCGTTTGTTGATCCGGCTAGCACGTCCCATTGCCCGCGGACGGAAACGTTTCATCGTCGGGCCTTGGTTAACGTAGGCTTGCGTAATCACCAATTTATTTACATCCATAGAATAGTTATGTTCAGCATTGGCAATCGCCGAGTTCAACAGCTTCTCCACGATCGGGGATGCTGCTTTTGGCGTATGGCGCAGAATTGCAATCGCGTCGCCAACTTGCTTACCGCGGATCAGATCAACCACGAGTTGAGCTTTGCGGGGAGCAATACGAATCGATCTTGCATGTGCTTTAGCTTCCATGTAGTATTACCTCCTCTCAAACGAAGAACTTATCGTTATTAACGTCTCGTTTTCTTATCGTCATCCGTATGACCTTTGTAGGTCCGGGTTGGAGCAAATTCGCCCAGTTTATGTCCGACCATATCCTCGGTTACGTACACCGGTACGTGCTTGCGGCCGTCATAGACACCAAACGTATGACCAATGAATTGCGGATAGATCGTGGAGCGACGGGACCAAGTTTTGATCACGACCTTCTTGTTCGAAGCGCTCGCTTCTTCCACTTTCTTAAGCAGGTACCCATCGACAAAAGGTCCCTTTTTCAGACTGCGACTCATTCATTTATCCTCCCTTCACAATGCGCTGCAAGTTACGCTTCGTTCATGCCGCGAAGTGATCCGCAGGATGCGGATTACTTCGTGCGACGGCGAACGATATATTTATCAGAAGCTTTGCCTTTTTTACGCGTTTTGTAACCAAGGGTTGGTTTGCCCCAAGGAGACAACGGAGATTTACGGCCGATCGGAGCGCGACCTTCACCACCACCGTGCGGGTGATCGTTCGGGTTCATGACGACACCGCGGACTTCTGGACGTTTGCCCAGCCAACGGCTGCGTCCGGCTTTACCGATTTTCACGAGCTCGTGGTCACCGTTACCTACGGAACCGATCGTTGCGCGGCAAACTTTCAGAACTTTACGAACTTCGCCGGAAGACAGGCGGATCGTTACGTATTTGTCCTCTTTACCGAGCAATTGAGCTTCTGTACCAGCAGCACGAACAAGTTGTCCGCCTTTACCTGGTTTCAGCTCGATGTTGTGGATCACGGTACCTACCGGGATGTTCTCCAGCGGCAATGCGTTACCGATTTTGATGTCGGAACCTGCGCCAGATTCGATCACGTCGCCCACTTTCAAGCCTTTAGGAGCGATGATATAGCGTTTCTCACCATCGGCATAGTGGATCAAAGCGATGTTCGAAGTCCGGTTTGGATCATATTCGATCGTAGCAACGCGGCCTGGAATTCCATCTTTGTTCCGTTTGAAGTCGATGATCCGATATTTACGTTTATGTCCGCCGCCATGGTGACGAACAGTGATTTTACCTTGGTTGTTGCGGCCGGCAGTTTTGCTCAGCGGCGCAAGCAAAGATTTCTCCGGCTGATCCGTCGTAATTTCTTCGAAGGTCGACACGCTCATCGCACGTCTAGCCGGGGAAGTCGGTTTGTACTTTTTGATTGGCACGAGATTTCCCTCCTTACTTTAAGCGATTTTATACCGATTCAAAAAATTGGAGCGGCTTGCTTTCAGGTGTTAATGTAACAAACGCTTTTTTCCATTCTGGAGTGTATCCGGAGTAGCGTCCGTAACGTTTCAGCTTCCCGGGAACACGCAGGGTGTTTACGTTCTTCACCTTCACGCCGAAAATGGACTCAACAGCTTGTTTAATTTCCGTTTTGTTCGCGCGAATGTCTACTTCAAAGACATATTTCAGGTCGTTCATATATTCCGTGGAACGTTCCGTAATCACCGGGCGTTTGATAATATCGCGAGGATCCTTCATTACGCGAGCACCTCCTCTACCTTCTGAACTGCTTCTTTCGTAATGATCAGTTTGTCGTGCGTCAGCACGTCAAGAACATTAATGCCGTCTGCTGCCACGAACTTCACGCCTGGAATGTTACGAGCGGAAAGCGCAATGTTGTCGTCATAGCTAGGAGCTACAACCAGAGCTTTACGTTCCACTTTCAGGTTGTTCAAGATCGCTGCAAATTCTTTCGTTTTCGGAGCGTTCATCGCAAGTGCATCCAATACGATGATGTCCTGATCGATTACTTTCGACGAAAGCGCCGATTTGATCGCCAAACGACGAACTTTCTTAGGCAGTTTGTAGGAATAGCTACGCGGAGTTGGTCCGAATACCGTACCGCCGCCTTTCCATTGAGGAGCGCGGATCGAACCTTGGCGCGCACGACCTGTACCTTTTTGTTTCCAAGGCTTACGGCCGCCGCCACGAACTTCGGAGCGTCCTTTAACTTTGTGCGTACCGAAACGCAGGGAAGCACGCTGCATTACAACAGCTTCATGAAGAACATGAGTGTTCGGCTCAATTCCGAATACGGCATCGTTCAATTCTACTTCGCCCACTTGGCTACCGCTAATATTGAAAAGTGCTACTTTTGGCATTTGTTGTTCCTCCTTTCCTGAGGGTTAATTATTTCTTAATAGTTTGTTTTACTTTAACGAAGCTGTTTTTCGGCCCAGGAATCGAACCTTTCACGAGCAAGACGTTGCGTTCTGCATCGACTTTAACAACTTCAAGATTTTGAATCGTTACAGTTTCATGTCCCATATGTCCAGGCAGGTTTTTCCCTTTGAATACACGGTTAGCTGCGATGGAACCCATGGAACCAGGTCTACGATGGTAACGGGAACCGTGAGCCATTGGGCCGCGGCTTTGTCCCCAGCGTTTGATTACGCCTTGGAACCCTTTACCTTTCGAAATCCCTGTTACGTCAACAAATTCGCCTTCAGCAAAAATATCGACTTTGACCTCTTGGCCAACCTCGTATCCCGCCAAATCAACACCGCGAATTTCGCGAACGTAGCGCTTAGGCGTTGTGCCTGCTTTCTTTGCATGCCCAACTTCAGGCTTATTCGCTCCAGCTTCCTTCTTATCGGAGTAGCCAAGCTGAATCGCTTCGTAACCGTCGTTCTCCAGGTCTTTCTTCTGCAGAACTACGTTAGAGCTAGCCTCAATCACCGTTACAGGAATGACATTCCCTTCCGGAGTAAACACTTGAGTCATACCAAGTTTCTTCCCTAAGATACCTTTCATGTTGACACCTCTTTTCCTTTCCTGGTTACCTTACAATAGTAGGTATTACAATTTAATTTCGATATCTACACCGGACGGCAGGTCCAAGCGCATCAAGGCATCCACAGTTTGTGGAGTCGGGTTCACAATGTCGATCAGACGCTTATGCGTACGTTGTTCGAATTGTTCCCGGGAATCCTTGTACTTGTGCACCGCACGGAGAATAGTAATCACTTGTTTCTCAGTTGGCAACGGGATTGGCCCGGATACGCCTGCACCCGAACGTTTTGCCGTTTCAACGATTTTCTCTGCGGATTGATCAAGAATTCTGTGGTCGTAAGCTTTCAAACGAATACGAATTTTTTGCTTTGCCATTTTAGTCCCTCCTTCTATCGCCCAATTTAGTATCGGACATACTCCGTGGAAATTTTCTGGCCACCCTCCCATGGCAAAGGGGCCGGGTGTGTCAGTAACCTCCCACATCATCGCAACGTCACAGAACAACATTCACTATTATATAGAAAAGGTAGGCGGAATGCAAGTATAATTCGTAATTTTTCATTCCCTAAATAAAGTAAAAGAGCTGCGCTCCGAAATCGGAGAGCAGCTCCTTCGATCAGGCGGTTAAGCCTAATTATTTGTTGATGGAAACAACGGCACCGGATCCAACTGTACGGCCGCCTTCACGAATGGAGAAGCGAGTACCTTCTTCGATCGCGATCGGGGAGATCAGTTGAACGGTAACTTCGATGTTGTCGCCAGGCATAACCATTTCAGTTCCTTCTGGCAGGTTGATGATGCCAGTTACGTCCGTTGTACGGAAGTAGAACTGAGGACGGTAGCCGGAGAAGAACGGCTTATGGCGTCCGCCTTCTTCTTTCGTCAATACGTATACTTGAGCGGTGAACTCAGTATGCGGGTTAACGGAAGCTGGTTTAGCCAATACTTGACCGCGTTCGATTTCTTTACGGTCAATACCGCGAAGCAGTGCACCGATGTTGTCGCCCGCTTGAGCGGAGTCGAGCAATTTACGGAACATTTCAACGCCGGTAACGACGGATTTTTTCGTTTCTTCAACGATACCCACGATTTCAACTTCATCGCCGACTTTAACCGTACCGCGTTCTACACGGCCAGTAGCAACTGTACCACGACCAGTGATCGAGAATACGTCCTCGACCGGCATCAGGAACGGTTTGTCGATTGGGCGTTCAGGCAGCGGAATGTACTCGTCGATGATTTCGAACATTTCAACGATTTTTTGAGCCCATTCGCCGTCTGGGTTTTGCAGAGCTTCACGAGCGGAACCGCGGATGATTGGAGTGTCATCGCCTGGGAACTCGTATTCGTTCAGCAGGTCGCGAACTTCCATTTCAACCAGTTCAAGCAACTCTTCGTCTTCTACCATGTCGCATTTGTTCAAGAATACAACGATGTAAGGAACGCCTACGTTACGGGACAGCAGGATGTGTTCGCGAGTTTGCGGCATTGGGCCGTCAGCTGCGGATACAACCAGGATTGCGCCGTCCATTTGAGCAGCACCAGTGATCATGTTTTTAACATAGTCGGCGTGCCCTGGGCAGTCAACGTGTGCGTAGTGGCGGTTGTTTGTTTCGTACTCAACGTGTGCCGTCGAGATGGTGATACCGCGTTCGCGTTCTTCTGGAGCTTTGTCGATTTGATCGAAAGCTACAGCAGCACCGCCGTATTTTTTGGACAATACAGTCGTGATGGCTGCAGTCAGAGTTGTTTTACCATGGTCGACGTGACCAATCGTACCGATATTAACGTGCGGTTTTGTACGTTCGTATTTAGCCTTTGCCATTTTAAACAGTTCCTCCTTAAAATATGGATTGTTATGTGTGACCGATCAAAGGAACAAGCCCTTCGACCGGCAATTACATTAAATTATTCGGCCCCTTTATGCTTGGACACGATTTCTTCAGCGATGTTCTTCGGAACTTCTTCATAGTGGGAGAGTTCCATCGAGAACACGCCGCGTCCTTGTGTACCGGAGCGAAGGGTCGTCGAGTAACCGAACATTTCGGAGAGAGGCACTTTCGCACGGATAATTTGCGCACCACCACGGGAATCCATACCTTCGATACGGCCACGGCGAGAGTTCAGCATACCCATAACGTCACCCATGTACTCCTCAGGCACCGTTACTTCAACTTTCATGATTGGCTCAAGCAGAACAGGTTGACATTTGTCTTTTGCTGCTTTCAGAGCCATCGAACCAGCGATCTTAAACGCCATTTCACTGGAGTCGACGTCATGGTAGGAACCATCGACGATCGTCGCTTTTACGTCAACAACCGGGAAGCCTGCAAGAACACCATTCTGCATTGCTTCTTCGATACCTTGTTGAGCAGGTCCGATGTATTCTTTAGGAACAGCACCACCGACGATTTTGCTGTCGAATTGGTTACCTGTACCTGGTTCGAGCGGTTCGAATTCAACCCAGACGTGACCGTATTGACCACGACCACCGGACTGACGTACGAACTTACCTTCAACGCGAGCCGGAACACGGAACGTTTCACGATAAGCAACCTGAGGTTTACCTACGTTCGTGTCTACTTTGAATTCACGGCGCATCCGATCGATGATGATATCCAGGTGAAGCTCACCCATACCTGCAAGGATCGTTTGTCCCGTTTCTTCATCTGTATGTGCACGAAGCGTTGGGTCTTCTTCAGTCAGCTTCGCAAGTGCAACGCCCATTTTGTCTTGGTCGGCTTTCGTCTTCGGTTCAACCGCAATTTCGATAACTGGTTCTGGGAAGTTCATCGATTCAAGAATAACCGGTGCCTTCTCATCACACAGTGTATCACCTGTCCCGGTGTCTTTCAAACCTACAGCAGCTGCGATGTCACCAGCATAGACTTCGTTGATCTCTTGACGGTGGTTCGCATGCATTTGCAGGATCCGGCCGATCCGTTCGCGTTTACCTTTCGTTGCATTCAACACGTAAGAACCGGATTGCAGAATACCTGAGTATACGCGGAAGAACGTCAATTTACCCACGTAAGGGTCGGTCATGATTTTAAATGCCAATGCCGCGAACGGCTCTTCGTCAGAAGAGTGACGTTCAACTTCTGTACCATCTTCCAGATGACCTTTGATGCTTGGTACATCAACTGGAGCTGGCAAGTAGTCGATAACGGCATCCAGCATCAGCTGAACCCCTTTATTACGGTAGGAAGAACCGCAGATAACTGGGAAGATTTTAACTTCACATACGCCCTTACGAAGCGCTGCTTTCAGTTCTTCAACGGTGATTTCCTCGCCTTCGAGGTATTTCATCGTCAATTCTTCGTCCAGTTCAGCAACTTTCTCTACCAACTCCGCACGAAGCTCTTCAACTTGTGCAGCGTATTCAGCAGGGATTTCTACTTCATCGATTTGTTGTCCCAGATCGTCTCTGTACATATACGCTTTTTGAGCGACAATGTCGATGATCCCGACAAAATCATTTTCTGCACCGATTGGCAGTTGGATAGCAACTGCATTCGCTTGCAGACGATCGCGCATATCCTTAACGACGTTCAGGAAGTCCGCACCGATGATATCCATTTTGTTGACGTAGGCGATCCGAGGAACACCATAGCGGTCAGCCTGTCTCCATACGGTTTCAGACTGCGGCTCAACGCCTTCCTTCGCACTAAACACGCCTACAGCCCCGTCCAATACACGCAGGGAACGTTCGACTTCAACAGTGAAGTCGACGTGTCCCGGGGTATCGATGATATTTACGCGGTGACCTTTCCATTGAGCGGTCGTCGCAGCGGATGTAATCGTGATTCCGCGCTCCTGCTCTTGTTCCATCCAGTCCATCGTTGCCGCACCTTCGTGAACTTCCCCGATTTTGTGCGTACGACCTGTGTAGAACAAGATCCGTTCCGTCGTGGTTGTCTTACCGGCGTCAATATGCGCCATGATCCCGATATTACGTGTATTTTTCAAGGAGAACTCTCTTGCCATGAATCTGTCTCCCTTCAAAATATAAATTTTGAAATACGGGCGTTATCCTACCAACGGTAGTGCGCGAACGCTTTGTTCGCTTCCGCCATTTTATGCGTATCTTCACGTTTCTTAACGGAAGCGCCTGTGTTGTTGGATGCGTCGATGATCTCGGCAGCCAAACGCTCTTCCATTGTCTTCTCACCGCGAGTGCGGGAGTAGTTTACGAGCCAACGTAATCCCAAGGATGTACGTCTCTCTGGTTTAACCTCGATCGGAACTTGGTAGTTTGCACCGCCGACACGACGAGCTTTAACTTCCAGTACAGGCATAATATTTTTGATCGCTGCTTCAAATACTTCCATCGGGTCATTCCCCGTACGTTCACGGATGATGTCGAACGCATTGTAAAGGATGCTTTGAGCAACGCCGCGTTTACCGTCGAGCATGATGCGGTTGATCAAGCGAGTAACCAATTTGCTGTTATACACCGGATCTGGCAACACATCTCTCTTAGCAACTGGACCTTTGCGTGGCATAGTTTGTTATCCCCCTTTCAGTAAAAATTCAATCCTTAGCTGTTGTCTCCAAACTTAAGCGATCTTATTTCTTCGCTTTCGGACGTTTCGCGCCGTATTTGGAACGAGCTTGCATACGGTTGTTAACGCCAGCCGTATCCAAGGCACCGCGCACGATATGATAACGGACACCCGGAAGGTCTTTTACCCGGCCGCCGCGAATCAGTACAACGCTGTGCTCTTGCAGGTTGTGTCCGATACCCGGGATGTAAGCCGTCACCTCTACACGGTTCGTCAAGCGAACACGGGCATATTTACGAAGCGCGGAGTTCGGTTTCTTCGGAGTCATCGTACCTACACGAGTGCAGACGCCGCGTTTTTGCGGAGAGCTCAAATCCGTAGCTTCACGTTTCAGAGCGTTAAACCCTCTTTGCAACGCTGGCGATTTGGATTTGTACACCTTATCTTGGCGTCCTTTACGTACTAATTGGTTAATTGTTGGCATGTTGTTGCCACCCCCTTCCTCAGAGTTCAAATTCCATTTACAAACCACTTGTTTAAGCCCACAGACCCAGGCGGCTCATAAAAGAACAAAGGAAATGTTTTTGCCAAAGAGTTCCCCTCATTAGCAAAAACATTTTCGATCAACTATGACTTTACGATCACAGCCATCGCCGCTCCTACTTCAATCCCACAAGCCTTGCCGAGATTCGCCATTGTATCTACAAAGGTGACTTTCACGGCATGTTGGTTGCATAAGGCGACGATCCTTGACGTAAGGCGTGGATCTGCATTCTCAGCAACATAAACTTCCTCGGCCCGTCCAAGTTCAACCATTCGCATAGTCTGCTTGGTGCCGACTTTAATTGGTGCGTCCCGTAGTCCTTTATCATTAGACATCATAACGTCCTCCAAAGCACAGGGTTATCCGTACTCACGCACTATGATATAGTATCACTCCGCTATAGTTGGTGTCAAGCGAAATATTCAGCGGAATTTTCATAGAAAAATAAGTCCGGCGCACCCCGGATCAAACTCGCTTCAGGGGCGCGCCGGCTTATCTTAACCTTCGTCGTTATTCGACCGAAACAGGTTCCAAGCTTTCTTCCGTAACTTCATCTTGTTCCGGCTCTTCGAATTGAATGTTGCGGTAGCGACTCATGCCGGTACCGGCCGGAATCAGCTTACCGATGATGACATTCTCTTTCAAGCCGAGCAGCTTGTCGACTTTGCCTTTGATCGCAGCGTCGGTAAGCACCCGCGTTGTTTCCTGGAAGGAAGCGGCGGACAAGAAGGAGTCGGTTTCCAGCGACGCTTTCGTAATCCCGAGCAGGACCGGTTTAGCCACTGCCGGCTCTTTGCCAGACAGAATCGCTTCTTTGTTGGCAGTTTCATACTCATGCAAGTCGACGAAAGACCCTGGCAGAAGCGGTGTATCGCCGGCATCCACGATCCGGATCTTGCGCAGCATTTGACGAATCATAACCTCAACGTGCTTGTCGTTGATTTCTACGCCTTGGTTCCGGTATACGCGTTGTACTTCCTGCAAAATATAGTTCTGTACGCCGCGAATCCCTTTGATGCGCAAAATTTCTTTCGGGTCGATGGAACCATCCGTCAACTCGTCCCCGGCTTCGATCTCATCGCCTTCGCTGACGCGCAGACGAGAACCGTAAGTTACGGAGTACACTTTCGTCTCTGCTTCGCCTTGAACCTCGATTTCACGACGGTCCTTCGCTTCGCGAATTTCTTTGATTACGCCGTCAATTTCACTGATCGTTGCCTGGCCTTTCGGATTCCGGGCTTCGAACAGCTCCTGAATCCGCGGAAGACCCTGGGTAATATCGTCACCCGCAACGCCCCCGGTATGGAACGTACGCATGGTGAGCTGGGTCCCTGGTTCACCGATCGATTGGGCTGCGATGATGCCGACAGCTTCCCCGATCTCCACGTGTTTACCTGTAGCCAGGTTGCGTCCGTAGCACTTCTTGCACACGCCATGACGGGCGCGGCAGCTGAGCACGGAGCGAATTTGCAGCTTCGTAATGCCGGCGTTCACGATTTCATGCGCTTTGTCGGAATCGATCAGCTCGTTCCGGTGAATGATGATCTCGCCGGTTTCCGGATGGCGGACCGTCTCGAACGAGTAACGGCCTTCAATCCGGTCGTACAGGTTCTCGATAACTTCTTTACCGTCCTGGATCACGCCAACGGTAAAGCCTTTATCCGTACCGCAATCCTCTTCGCGAACGATAACGTCTTGCGCCACGTCGACGAGACGACGGGTCAAGTAACCGGAATCCGCAGTCCGAAGCGCGGTATCCGCCAGACCTTTCCGGGCACCGTGCGTCGAGATGAAGTATTCCAAGACCGTCAGGCCTTCGCGGAAGTTCGATTTGATCGGCAATTCGATGATCCGGCCCGCCGGGTTCGCCATCAGGCCCCGCATACCGCCCAGCTGGGTGATCTGCGATTTGTTACCCCGTGCTTTCGAGTCAACCATCATCATGATGGAATTGTAGCGATCCATCGACTTCATCAGGATGTCGGTAATTTGATCCTTACACTTGGACCAGATATCGATAACGCGGTCGTAACGCTCTTCGTTGGTGATCAGACCGCGGCGGTATTGGTTGGTAACAACCCGTACCTTCTCCTCGGATTCGCGAAGGATTTCTTGCTTTTCCTTCGGAACAATAACGTCCGCCACCGCAATACTTACGCCGGCACGCGTGGAGTAAGTAAAGCCGGTTTGCTTGATTCTGTCCAGAATAACGGAGGTTTCCGTCGTTTGGTAGATTTCGAAGCAACGGCCGATGATTTCGCCGAGGTATTCTTTGCCCACACCGCCTGGTTGCGGTGCAGCCATGATCCGTTCCACCACATTGGCGCCCTTCTCATAAATAAAGTAATGATCCGGAGTGCCTTGGAACAGGTTCGCACGTGTTGGTTCATTAATATATGGGAAGCTGGCCGGGAAAATCTCGTTGAAAATAATTTTACCAACGGTCGTAATCAGCAAAGCGTTTTGCTGTGCTTCCGTAAAGCTGGTTTTGCCCAGCGCTTTCGCCGGAATGGCTACCCGTGCATGCAACGAAGCGGTGCCGCGTTGATAAGCCGATACGGCTTCATTAACCGAAGACAGGATCATACCGGTACCTTTGGCTTCCTTGTTATCCATGGTCAGATAGTAGGAGCCGAGGACCATATCCTGCGAAGGCGTAACGACCGGTTTACCGTCTTTCGGGTTCAGGATGTTACCGGACGCCAGCATCAGGATGCGGGCTTCTGCCTGAGCTTCCGCGGACAACGGTACGTGCACGGCCATCTGGTCACCGTCGAAGTCAGCGTTGTACGCCGTACATACGAGCGGATGCAGACGGATAGCGCGGCCTTCCACCAGGATCGGTTCGAACGCCTGAATCCCGAGACGGTGAAGCGTAGGAGCACGGTTCAACAGAACCGGATGCTCTTTAATAACTTCCTCAAGAACATCCCAAACTTCTGGGCTTACACGTTCTACTTTGCGTTTTGCACTCTTAATGTTATGGGCCAGACCTTTGTTAACCAGTTCTTTCATAACGAAAGGCTTGAACAGTTCCAGCGCCATTTCTTTTGGCAAACCGCATTGGTACATTTTCAAATATGGACCTACGACGATAACGGAACGACCGGAGTAGTCAACCCGTTTACCGAGCAGGTTCTGCCGGAAACGACCTTGTTTCCCTTTGAGCATGTGGCTCAAAGATTTCAGCGGACGGTTACCCGGACCTGTTACGGGACGACCGCGGCGACCGTTGTCGATCAAGGCGTCAACGGCTTCCTGCAGCATCCGTTTCTCGTTCTGTACGATGATGTCCGGCGCGCCAAGGTCAAGCAGACGTTTCAACCGGTTGTTCCGGTTGATGACGCGGCGGTACAGATCGTTCAAGTCGGACGTCGCGAAACGGCCACCATCGAGTTGAACCATCGGACGCAATTCCGGCGGAATAACCGGAAGCACGTCGAGGATCATCCACTCCGGCTGGTTGCCGGAGCTTTTGAACGCTTCGATGACTTCCAAACGTTTGATTGCACGGTTGCGGCGTTGACCTTGAGCCGTGCGCAATTCTTCTTTCAGGAACTCCAGCTCTTTGTCGATATCGAGATCCTGAAGCAGCTTCTTCACGGCTTCCGCACCCATACCGGCTTGGAATCCGTATCCGTATTTCTCACGGTAGCTGCGATATTCTTTCTCGGACAAAAGCTGCTTTTTCTCCAGCGGCGTTTCGCCTGGATCGGTTACGACATAAGATGCAAAATAAATGATCTCTTCCAGGGAACGCGGAGACATGTCGAGCGCAAGGCCCATCCGGCTCGGGATCCCTTTGAAGTACCAAATGTGAGATACCGGAGCTGCCAACTCGATATGCCCCATCCGTTCGCGGCGCACTTTCGCGCGAGTGACCTCAACGCCGCAGCGATCGCAGACAACGCCTTTGTAGCGAACGCGTTTATATTTACCGCAATGACATTCCCAGTCTTTGGTCGGGCCAAAAATCTTTTCGCAGAACAGCCCTTCCTTCTCTGGCTTCAACGTGCGGTAGTTGATCGTTTCCGGTTTCTTTACTTCTCCGCGGGACCAAGAACGAATTTTATCTGGGGAAGCAAGCCCAATTTTCATAAACTCGAAGTTGTTGACGTCCAACAAGGAGCATCCCTCCTTAACCAAGTCCTGATTTGACTGTATAACGCTCTATTCTACGCCGACTTCCGCGCCTTCCAGATTGAGACTGAGCTTGTCGCCCGACGCATCGTCCTCGTCGTCGATTTCTTTCATCTCGATCTCTTCTTCGTTTTCGGTCAAGATCTTGACGTCCATACCCAAGCTTTGCAGCTCTTTGATCAAGACCTTAAACGATTCAGGCACGCCCGGTTCAGGCACGTTTTCCCCTTTAACGATGGATTCGTAGGTTTTCACCCGACCCACCACGTCATCCGATTTGACGGTAAGAATCTCTTGCAGCGTATAAGCAGCACCGTAAGCTTCGAGCGCCCATACTTCCATCTCCCCGAAACGCTGACCACCGAACTGAGCTTTACCACCCAGCGGTTGCTGCGTAACGAGCGAGTAAGGACCCGTCGAGCGAGCATGGATCTTATCGTCAACCATGTGCGCCAGCTTGATCATGTGCATGACACCGACGGTAACTTCACGTTCGAACGGTTCACCTGTGCGGCCATCGTACAGGATCGTTTTACCGTTCCGCTGCATGCCCGCTTCTTCCATCGTATCGAATACGTCTTCTTCATTGGCTCCGTCGAATACCGGCGTTGCCACGTGAATCCCCATCTTAAGGGCAGCCATACCCAGGTGGATCTCCAGCACCTGCCCGATGTTCATCCGCGAAGGTACGCCCAGCGGATTCAGGACAACCTGTACTGGCGTTCCGTCTGGCATAAACGGCATATCTTCTTCCGGCAAAATCCGGGCCACGACCCCTTTGTTACCATGGCGTCCAGCCATCTTGTCGCCTTCGGAGATTTTCCGTTTCTGTGCAATGTACACCCGAACGAGTTGGTTAACACCTGGCGGCAATTCATCGCCGTTCTCACGGGTAAACACCTTCACGTCAACAACAATCCCATCGGTACCGTGAGGCACACGCAGGGAAGTATCACGAACTTCGCGAGCTTTCTCACCAAAGATGGCGTGCAGCAAGCGTTCTTCTGCGGTCAGCTCCGTTACACCCTTAGGTGTTACTTTACCAACCAGGATGTCGCCGGCAGCAATTTCTGCACCAACGCGGATAATACCGCGTTCATCCAGGTTACGCAGCGCTTCTTCGCCGACGTTCGGGATGTCGCGAGTAATCTCTTCCGGTCCGAGCTTCGTGTCGCGGGCTTCGGATTCGTATTCCTCGATATGGATCGAAGTATATACATCTTCCTTCACCAGCTTCTCGCTCAGCAGGATCGCATCCTCGTAGTTGTAACCTTCCCAAGTCATAAAGGCAACGACCACGTTGCGGCCCAATGCCAATTCGCCCATTTCCGTCGAAGGACCGTCCGCAAGGATGTCACCTTTCTTAACGATGTCGCCCCGTTTGACGATCGGACGTTGGTTAATGCAGGTTCCTTGGTTAGAACGCATAAATTTGTGCAACTTATATTTCACAAGGTCGCCTTTGACTTCTTTTCCGTCTACGACTTCGATACGGCGGAGCCAAATTTGGTTCGCTTCCGACCGTTCGATGATCCCGTCATATTTCGACACGATGCAGACACCGGAGTCTTTTGCAGCCTTATGTTCCATCCCCGTACCGACAAGCGGAGCTTTAGGAACAAGCAACGGCACCGCTTGACGCTGCATGTTCGAACCCATGAGCGCACGGTTGGAGTCGTCGTTCTCCAAGAACGGAATCAGCGCCGTAGCGACGGATACAACCTGTTTCGGCGAAATATCCATGTAGTCTACGCGACTGCTTGGCATCGTCAAGATGTTATCCGATTGCTTATTGTAACGAACGATGACGAACTCATCTTCGAACTTGTTGTCTGGCGTCAGCTTCGCGTTCGCTTGCGCAATGACATAGTTGTCTTCTTCGTCGGCCGTCAGGTAGGCCACTTGATCCGTAACGGTTCCCGTCTTCGGATCAACCCATCGATACGGCGCTTCGATGAAGCCATACTCATTGATTCGCGCATAAGTAGACAGGGAGTTGATCAAACCGATGTTCGGACCTTCCGGCGTTTCGATCGGACACATCCGGCCATAGTGGGACGGGTGAACGTCACGCACTTCCATGCCGGCGCGTTCCCGAGTCAAACCGCCTGGACCGAGCGCAGACAAACGGCGTTTGTGCGTCAGTTCAGCGAGCGGGTTCGTTTGGTCCATAAACTGAGACAGCTGCGAGCTGCCGAAGAACTCTTTGATCGATGCGATGACAGGACGGATATTTATGAGCGCCTGCGGCGTAATCACGTTCGCATCCTGAATCGACATTCTTTCGCGCACGACACGTTCCATCCGGGACAAGCCGATGCGGAATTGGTTCTGCAGAAGCTCACCAACGGAGCGCAGACGACGGTTACCCAGATGATCGATATCGTCCGTGCTGCCGATGCCGTGCAGCAGATTGATAAAATAGCTGATCGAAGAAATAATATCAGCAGGTGTAATATGCTTCACCGATTTATCGATATTGCGGTTCGCGATTACCTTAACCACTTTACCGTCTTCAATCGGGGAGAATACGTCGATGGTTTGCAACGGCACATCATCTACGTCAAGGACGCCGCCGGCTACATGGTAGTTCTTGAAGCCCACGCCGTTCTCAAGGTAAGGCAAAATTTCATCCAGCAAGCGGCGGTCAACCATTTGACCGGCTTCGGCGATAATTTCACCCGTCGTCGTATCAATCAGCGTCTCAGCAAGACGTTGGTTGAATAAGCGATTCTTGATGTGCAGCTTTTTATTGATTTTATAACGACCGACATTCGCCAGATCGTAACGTTTTGGATCGAAGAAGCGCGCTACCAGCAAGCTCTTCGCATTCTCAAGCGTCGGCGGTTCACCCGGACGCAAACGTTCATAGATCTCGATCAAGGCTTTCTCTGTCGAATCCGTATTGTCTTTATCCAGCGTATTGCGGATATACTCGTCGTTGCCGAGCAAATCCAAAATTTCCGCATCGGTTCCGAAGCCAAGCGCACGCAGCAACACGGTTACCGGAATTTTGCGGGTGCGGTCGATCCGCACGTAGATAATATCTTTCGCATCCGTCTCCAACTCGAGCCAAGCGCCGCGGTTAGGGATAACGGTTGCGGTGTACATTTTCTTACCGTTCTTATCCACTTTCGTACTGAAATAGACGCTAGGAGAGCGAACCAACTGGCTGACAATAACCCGTTCCGCACCGTTAATAATAAACGTACCGGTTTCGGTCATCAGCGGGAAATCTCCCATGAACACTTCCTGCTCTTTGACTTCGCCGGTTTCCTTATTAATGAGCCGGACTTTGACCCGAAGCGGCGCCGCATAGGTAACGTCGCGTTCTTTCGCGTCATCCACCGTATACTTCGGTTCGCCCAGGCTGTAATCGATAAACTCCAACACCAGATTTCCGGTGAAATCCTGAATTGGCGAGATATCTTGGAACATTTCCCGAAGACCTTCTTCCAAGAACCACTCATAGGATTTCTGTTGGATTTCGATCAGGTTCGGTACTTCGAGTATCTCGTTAATTCGCGCATAACTACGCCGAGTGCGTCGACCATATTGAACAAGATGTCCTGCCAACTTAAACTCACCCCTCATGTCTACTCACTTAAAAATACATTGCGAACCCGTGTTTGTGCCCTTATAATAGACCCATACGGATTCATCCACAAATAAAGAAAAGCCCTTATCGAATGCTTTCGAAAAAAGAGCATCATTTATCCGTGTCTGTTTCTGCTCTGATGTCCTCATAATCATTAGTTTATCCAAAATGTGCATATTATACGTAGAACGACACATTTTTATGCATTGTTCCCGTAAAACTATTGACATTTCAGCAAACTAAAGCCACAGAGGGCATCCTAATGCTGACATTTTATAATAATAACATATCGGATTTGTCAAGTCAACCTTCGTCTTTAACCGCCCGATAAATGCGGTACCCCTTGTCCTTGGTCACTTCCACCACCCGGGAAAACAGCGACTCCAACTTCTCCTTCGCCGACGGCGCCCCTTGTTTCTTCTGGATTACCACCCATAACGATCCTCCAGAACGCAACCGTTCATAGGCACCTTCAAAAATAGCATGCACCGTAGCTTTACCAGCCCGAATCGGCGGATTGGTCAACACCACGTCGAACTTCCGATTCTCTATCGCCGAGAACAAATCGCTTTCCAACACGGTGACGTTGTTCACACCGTTCGCAGCAGCATTCTCTTTCGCTAATTCAACAGCCCGGGAGTTCACATCGATCATCGTCACATGACCCTTGGTCGCCAGCCTCGCCGCTGCCAGTCCGATCGGTCCATATCCGCAGCCTACATCCAGTACCTCCGCATCCTCTGGAATATCCATGGCTTCAATTAAGGTACGACTGCCGAAGTCAACGCCTCCCTTAGCAAAAACGCCGGCATCGCTGACGAAGCGGTAGCTTTGCCCCCGCAACACTGTATCCCAGGTTTTCCGATTATGCGCCGCAGTCGGTTGGCTTGCGTAGTAGTGATCCGCCATGTTTTCTTGTTTCCCTCCATTAGCATCTAGTCATCTATCTGTACTCGTCCCCTATTATATCCATTTCCACATATTCATGTAAGGGGAGAAAGGCAACAAACCCCTTGAATCAAATTCAAGGGGTTTGTGATCGAGAAACAAGCTACTACTTCAGTTCTACAGTTGCGCCTGCTTCTTCCAGTTTTGCTTTGATGCTGTCTGCTTCTTCTTTGCCTACTTTTTCTTTCAGCGGTTTTGGAGCGTTGTCAACCAGGTCTTTGGCTTCTTTCAAGCCGAGGCCCGTGATTTCGCGAACCACTTTGATAACGTTGATTTTGGAAGCACCAGCGTTAGTCAGGATTACGTCGAATTCGGATTGTTCTTCAGCTGCGCCGCCGCCAGCTGCACCGCCGCCAGCTACAACAACCGGAGCTGCTGCAGTTACGCCGAATTCTTCTTCGATTGCTTTAACGAGATCGTTCAGTTCAAGAACGGTCATACCTTTGATTGCTTCCAAGATTGCTTCTTTACTCATGGTAGAACCTCCATTATATAATAGTTTGTTTGTTGCGAATCAGATAACTTGCATCCGCAAGGCTAACTTACGCGCTTGCTTCTTCTTTCTCGGCAACGGCTTTGACAGCCAGTGCGAAGTTGCGAACAGGTGCTTGAAGTACGCTGAGGAGCATCGAAAGCAGACCTTCGCGGGAAGGAAGATCCGCGAGCGCTTTGATTTGGTCGACGCCAACAACACGGCCTTCAACCACGCCACCTTTCACTTTCAGAGCATCGTTCTTCTTGGCGAATTCGCTCAAGATTTTCGCTGGAGCTACTGCATCTTCCTTACTGAACGCGATGGCCGTAGGACCGGTCAACACTTCGTCCAGCTCGGTCAATTCCGCAGCAGCCGTAGCGCGGCGAATGAGCGTGTTCTTCAGCACTTGGAATTCCACGCCAGCTTCACGAAGCTGTTTGCGGAGTTCGGTAACTTGAGCAACATTCAATCCGCGATAATCCGCAACGACGGTCGTTGCGCTTTCGCGCAATTTGGACGTTACAGCTTCAACGGCTTCTTGTTTTGCTTGAATGACTTTTGCGTTTGCCAAACTGCACACCTCCTATTAGATTCATGAGCCTCTTGCTACTTCCGCAAGGCATTGAAAAAAGCCTCCGCAGAATCACGAAGGCTTTGATGGATCATCCGCACACAGCCCAGCTGTGTACAGCGACGTTCTATCACAACACCTCGGTAGGAAATTAAGCCTCACGGCACCTACTGTCTACGGTAAGCATATTCATATTTAAGTCTCACTTCAAAACAACTGTTTCAGTATACCAAGGCGACACCGTGGTGTCAATCCCCGTTCCGTCAAGAACGAAAGTTATTATCTGTAAGCAGCTGTATTTACGCGAGCGCTTGGGCCCATGGTCGAAGAAATCGCGATATTCTTCAAGTATACGCCCTTTGCAGCGGCCGGTTTAGCCCGGTTCAATGCGTCGATGAGAGCCTTGAGGTTCTCATTCAATTGTTCGGCAGTAAAGGATACTTTACCGATTGGCGCATGAATTTGACCCGCTTTGTCCAGACGGTACTCGATTTTACCGGCTTTGATTTCTTGAACGGCTTTCGCTACGTCAAACGTAACTGTACCTGCTTTCGGGTTAGGCATAAGGCCTTTACCACCGAGCAGACGGCCGAGTTTACCAACTTCGCTCATCATGTCCGGTGTAGCTACGCAGACATCGAACTCGAACCAGCCTTGTTGGATTTTGTTGATCATGTCTTGATCGCCGACGAAATCTGCTCCGGCTGCTTCTGCTTCCTTCGCTTTGTCGCCTTTGGCGAATACCAATACGCGTTGGGTTTTGCCCGTGCCATGCGGCAGAACAACGACACCACGAACGGCTTGGTCTTGTTTACGAGGGTCTACGCCCAAACGAACTGCAGCTTCAACGGTTTCGTCGAATTTTGCAGTCGCTGCCTTCTTCACCAGTTCAACGGCTTCCAAAGGCTCATACGTCGCTTCGCTGTCAATCAGCTTAGCGGCTTCCAGGTATTTCTTACCGTGTTTAGCCATGAATTCGTCCTCCTATGTGGTATTAGCGGAAATTCCTCCCACTGTTGATGGGTCATATAAACAAGCTTCGCTCATCTATAAAACTCCATCCGAGGATGAAATTTAATCACGTGAATTCAGATTAAGAAATTTCATCCATTCGACCAAGATTAGTCTTGGATCGCGATGCCCATGCTGCGGGCAGTACCTTCAACCATACGCATAGCCGCTTCAACGGATGCTGCGTTAAGATCAGGCATTTTTTGCTCCGCGATTTGACGAACGGTGTCGCGTTTCACGGTAGCCACTTTCTTCTTGTTCGGTTCGCCAGAACCTTTCTCGATCTTCGCTGCAACACGAAGCAGAACGGCAGCCGGTGGAGTTTTGGTGATGAATGTAAACGAACGGTCTTCAAACACCGAAATTTCAACCGGAATGATCAAACCTGCTTGATCGGCAGTACGCGCGTTGAATTCTTTACAGAATGCCATGATGTTGACACCTGCTTGACCCAGCGCCGGACCTACCGGAGGTGCAGGGTTCGCTTTCCCCGCAGGAATTTGCAGTTTTACCACTTTGATAACTTTTTTCGCCATGTAAAACACCTCCTTGCCCTAATAGTGGTAAACGGAAGCCTTGCGGCCCCTCCCACTTTGAAACCCTAAGAAACCTTTAGAAGTTGCAAAATTATATCTTCTCCACCTGAGAGTAATCCAGCTCAAGTGGGGTTTCTCGTCCAAACATGTTGACGTGAACCTTAACCTTGCTCTTGTCGGTCAGAATTTCCTCAATTGAGCCTACAAAATTGGCAAATGGACCAACTTTGATACGCACATTTTCCTTGAGCTCAAATTCGATGACCGGCTTCGGTTCCTCCATACCCATATGCGCCAGAATCTGATCCACTTCTTCAGGGAGCAGCGGCGTTGGCTTGGAACCGGAACCCGTAGAGCCGACGAACCCGGTGACTCCCGGCGTGTTGCGCACAACATACCAAGAATCGTCGGTTTGGATCATTTCCACCAAGACGTAACCGGGGTAAACTTTACGCATGACAGTCTTCTTCTTACCGTCTTTGTTCACCACTTCTTCTTCCATCGGAACAAGAACGCGGAATATCTTGTCTTCCATGCCCATGGACTCGACGCGTTTTTCCAAATTGGCTTTGACTTTGTTCTCATACCCAGAGTAGGTATGAACGACGTACCATCTTTTTTCCATATCAAGCCACCTAGGGACCCTTCTTAAATTATCGCTTCGATCACAGCAGAAATGCCGATGTCCAGAACCCAAAAATAAATCGCGACAACGGTAATTGTACCGAGCACAATCAGCGTATAATTAGTCAGCTCTTTACGATTAGGCCAGCGAACCTTTTTAAGCTCAGCCCAGCTCTCAGAGAAAAAAGAAAACAACGACTTGAAACTACGTTTCATGCGCGACTACACCTCCAAGGACTATCTGGTTTCGCGATGAGGAACTTGCTCGTTGCAGAACTTGCAATACTTCTTCATCTCCATGCGGTCGGGGTGGTTACGCTTGTTTTTCGTTGTCGTGTAGTTTCTTTGTTTGCAATTCGTACAAGCCAACGTAATTATTACCCGCATGATGTGCACCTCCCGAAGACATTCTTTAATGAGCTGTCTCTATATTGACCTAAAATCGAATGTTCGCCACCTAAAAAAGGGAAACACAAAATTAGGCCTACCTAAAACACTTTATCATATGGCACAACCCGTGTCAACGAGGCATCCTGCTAATGCTCTACGATTATTTACAGTATAGCTCACGATTTTGGAAGATAAACCCTGGGGAGAGAAATCGATGGGGACAACCCTTCAGCAAAGTGAAGGAGAAAAAGCATATGTATCAAGCGAATCCGTGCGGCTTCGCCTCTGGTGGGGGAAGTAAAGAACCGTGTCGCCGTGGTAAAAAAAGGGTTCCCTGCAACCAGGTCCCCCTTGGGTCTGCTTATTGAATGGTATGTAGCGTTACGATGAAAAGAATAAGTTCAGATACCGCCGTCGCGAACTTCCAGATAACGCTCCAGCTTGCGCTTGACGCGCTGCAGGGCGTTGTCGATCGATTTGACGTGGCGATTCAAATCCACCGCGATCTCCTGATAGGACCTTCCGTCCAAATACAGCATAAGCACTTTGCGCTCCAAATCGCTGAGGATCTCGGACATCTTGTCCTCCAGGCCGGTAAACTCTTCCTGGTTGATGATCAATTCTTCCGGATCGCTCACCTGAGAGCCGCAAATGACGTCGAGCAACGTTCGGTCCGATTCCTCATCGTAGATCGGCTTGTCCAAGGAAACGTACGAATTCAGCGGAATATGCTTCTGCCTCGTTGCCGTCTTGATCGCGGTAATGATCTGGCGCGTAATGCACAGCTCCGCGAACGCTTTGAACGAAGCAAGCTTATCCCCCCGAAAGTCCCGGATCGATTTGTAGAGTCCGATCATGCCTTCCTGTATGATATCTTCGCGGTCGGCACCGATGAGAAAATAAGACCTAGCCTTAGCGCGCACGAAGCTCCGATACTTGTTGATCAAGTATTCCAACGCTTCACTGTCGCCTTCCCGAACCGCCTCGACAATGTCTTCGTCACTTTGGATCTCATAGTCAAACCTTACCCATGTATCGAGTTTGACACTCACCACAAATCCCTCCGGCCGCAACGCACGGTTCCCCGTCACTCATTCAAGTAATACGAACAGTATATATGAAGGTGCATACTAGCGTCAACCGCAAAAGTACCAAAAGATGTAAAGTCGAACTTTGTCAAGGGTATATGGTAGTAGAACTCGAGAATGCCCTTTCATTCCCTACGCCATCGTTCAAACAACTGTCTCAGCTCCGGACTTAGCTTGGCATCCAGCGTATTGCGGCTGGAATTGGCGCTGCGCTCAGCGATTTTGGCCTGGATTTCCTTCTCGCTTTGCTCCACCTGGATCAAGAGTTCCCTGGCCGAAATCCGCAGTGCGCCCTGTCCAAAAATCACATGCTGCTCCACCATATCGCTCGTGGCAACATAGATTTGCCGGCGACGGTGGCTCAGCTCGCCGACCAGCCGTTCAATGCATTCGTCCGCCGTTTCCTTCTCCTTGGTGAATACCAGCTCCACCTTGTTTTGGGTATAGGACTTTCCCAGCCCCGGAACCCGATAAGCATCAAAGACGACGATCACCTTTCTCCCGGAAAAAGCTTGATAATCGGCGAGCCGCTCAAGCAGCCTGTCCCTTGCGGCTTGCAGATCCCGCTTGGACAGTTCCGCCAACTCGGGCCAGCCGCCGATCATATTGTATCCGTCAACCAATAGCACATCGCGCACATCGCGCATGCCTTTATCCTTCAGCGCGTCGTCTGCGCAGCACTTCGTACATAATGACCCCGGCGGCAACCGAGGCGTTCAGGGAATTGAGCCGTCCGTTCATCGGGAGCTTGACCAGGACGTCGCACGTTTCCCGAACGAGGCGCCCCATACCTTTGTTCTCATTGCCGATGACGATCGCCACCGGCCCAGTCAGCACGTTGCCGCTACGGTACATCTCTTCTTTTGCGCCTACGTCTGTACCAACGATCCATACGCCTGCTTCCTTCAATTGCTCCATGGTCTGAACCAAATTCGTTACTCGTGCCACGGGAACGTACTCCACCGCTCCGGCCGAGGTTTTCGATACGGTGGCAGTCACCGCCGCCGAGCGGCGTTTAGGAATGATCACTCCATGCACCCCGGTACACTCTGCCGTCCGGAGAATCGAGCCCAGATTATGCGGGTCTTCGATCTCGTCCAGAATCAGCAAGAAAGGCGGTTCCCCGCGTTCCTGCGCACGGGCTAGCAAATCGTCCACTTCCGCGTAGGCGTAAGGGGCAACTTGAGCGACCACGCCCTGATGCTGCAAGCCCGGCGCCATTTGGTCCAGCTTGCGCTTGTCCACAAATTGCACGACAATGCCGTGTTTTTTCGCTTCAGCCACGATCGGCTGGGTGAGATGCTTCTGGGCGCCTTCGGCCACCCATATTTTATTGATTGTGCGGCCAGCATGCAGCGCTTCAAGCAGCGAATGCTTGCCGCCAATCCATTCTTGTTCCTCCATCGGAATCCTCCTATGCAATGGTAACGCGTTGTTAGTCACGGTCCCGATTGTCCTCCAAATCGGCAAATCCGTGGGCAATCAACTCGCGGAGGCGATCATGCGCTCCGGTGTAATATAAGTAACCGACCAGGCTCTCTAAAGCGGTGGCGAGTCGGTAATCTTGCACGTTGGCGTTCTTCGGCACCGTGCCGGACTTGGCGTTGCGTCCTTGGCGGACAACGTCCTTCTCTTCTTCGGTGAGCAGCGGCTCGATCTGCTCCAGCAGCCGCGCCTGCGCCTTGGCCGAGACGTACTTCGTCGACTGGCCGTGCAGGTGATGGGGCCGCAGGTTCGGGCGGGCCATCACGTGTTGGCGGACGGCGACCTCGTAGACGGCGTCGCCGATGTAGGCGAGGGCGAGCGGCGGCAGCAGCCGAGCCGGCTTGGCGGGCGGATCCGGGAACCAGAGCGCGGCGGGTGCGCCGTGCTCGGGGGCCGCAGGACCGCCCTCTGGGGCGCGCGGCGACGCGGGAGCCGCGGATTGCGCGGCGGCGCTGGGCGCGGCAGGGCTTGGCGGCGCAGCCGCTAGGCCCGGTCGCCCCGCTGCAGCGGCGTCCTGGCCAGGCTGGGCCGTTGCGTCGGCTGCCTGGCCCGGCCGAGCGGCGGCGCCCACGTCCTGGCCGGGACGCACTGCTGCGCCGGTCAGGTCGCCTGCGTCTAGGCCCTGCCGCTCGCTGGCGCCTGCCCGTGGCTCTTGCGGCCCGCTCATTTGCGCCGCCATCTCATACCCTGCGGCGTATCTTCGAGCACGATGCCGCGGGCATCCAGCATGTCGCGGATTTCGTCCGCGCGCGCCCAGTTCTTGGCCTTCCGCGCTTCGGCCCGCTCCGCAATCAGCGCCTCGATCTCTTCCCCAGGCAGCTCCGTCTCCGGCGGCAAAGCGATACGCAGCACGCCGTTCATCTCCTCGAACAGCTGCAGTGCCGCTTCCAGATCGCCGCGTGCAGCCACCGGCTGCTGCAGCAGCGTATTCACTTCGCTCACCCATTCAAACACCGCCGTAATCGCGTCCGGGGTATTGAAGTCGTCCTGCATTTTGGCATGGAACAAATTGCGGATCGTCTCCAGCTTCTCTGCCCACTCCGGGGTAACCTTCGTTTCCCCGCCCTGCGGTGCTGCGCTCAGACGATGGCGAAGGTTGTTCGCGGCGTTGCTGATCCGTTCTACACTGCGCTCCGCTTGCAACATCGTCTCTTCCGAGAAGTTCAGCGGATTGCGATAGTGAGTCGATAGCATAAAGTAACGGATCGCTTCCCGTTTATATTGTGCACGCAAATCCTTGACAAGTACGCCGTTGCCTAGGGACTTGGACATTTTTTCCCCGTCGATATTGATATATCCGTTATGCATCCAGTATCTGGCGAGCGGTTTGCCCGTGGCAGCTTCCGATTGTGCAACTTCGCATTCATGGTGCGGGAACTGCAGGTCCTGACCCCCGCCGTGAATGTCCAGCGTGTCGCCCAGCAGTTGCCGAGACATCGCCGAGCATTCGATATGCCAGCCGGGACGACCTTCGCCCCATGGGCTGCTCCAGTGGATTTCGCCGGGCTTGGCCGCTTTCCAGAGCACGAAATCCTCCGGATTCTCCTTACGTTCGTCCACATCGATGCGGATGCCAAATTGCAGCTCGTCGATATTTTGACCGGACAGCTTGCCGTATTCCGGAAATTTGTGCGTACGGAAAAATACGTCCCCGCCGCTTTCATAAGCAAACCCTTTTTGCTCCAGGTCGCGGATAAAGTCGATGATCACATCCATGTTCTCCGTAACCCGCGGATTTGCTGTGGCACGCGGAATTCCAAGGCCGTCCAGATCCTCGTAATAGGCTTTAATAAACATCTCAGCCACTTCCGGCACGGTGAGCTTCATCTCTTCCGCTTTGCGAATCAGCTTGTCATCTACATCTGTAAAGTTTACAACGTAATTTACATCGTATTTCTGATTCTCCAGGTAGCTGCGTACCACGTCAAAAAAGATCATCGGCCGCGCATTCCCAATATGAATATAACCGTATACGGTAGGTCCGCAAACATACATCTTCACTTTTCCCGGCGTCAGGCTGACGAACTCTTCCTTCGCCCGGGTTAAGGTGTTATAGATTTGCAATGCCATACTACACTTTCCTTCCCTGTAAGGTTAATTTCCTGCGGTTGATATTGGTTGTTTTCCAATTGGCTTTCCATCACGATGGGGGTCATCGGAGTGAATGCGACATCGAATCTTGAATTCAGTCAGTCGCTCCGTTGCTCACGTAGATCCACCTACGCTCCGCTACTCACTCCCTCCTTCATCCAACCTTCTCGGTGCTGAAAACCCAATTTGAAAACCTTGATTTTAAGCTGTTGTTTTCCAATTGGCTTTCCATCACAATGGGGGTCATCGGAGTTGGTGTGGCGTTAAGCCGCCCCCATTGCTAACGGACCTCAGAGACCTTATTGTCTCATTTCCCGGGGATTTCCCTATCTAACGGACTCAAGCGGCCTTATTCCACATAAATCCCGCAAGAGACAAGCAATTCGGGGCAAATAACGTCATCTGTGTCCGTTAGATTTGAGACAGCCCGTTTTCCAATACATTAACGTCTCCAGAGTCCGTTAGACGCAGGTCGCACAATCAGCACGTTCAGCATAATCAGCACGTTCAGCCAAACCCGTTTACATTTCCGTCGGCTGCTTCTCACGCAGCTGCTGCTTGAGCTCCCGAACTTCGCCGCGCAACTGCTCAATCTCACGCTGCATTTCGCGCATAGCGTCGACGACCGGGTCCGGCAGTTGATGGCTGAGTCGGTCCAGACGTTTGCCGTGCTGGCGAACCACGCGGCCCGGGATACCAACCACGGTGCTGCCGGCAGGTACCTCCTTCAAGACGACCGAGTTCGCGCCAATGTTCGCCTGATCTCCGATTTTAAACGAACCCAGCACCTTTGCCCCGGAACCAATCACGACATTGTTGCCGACGGTTGGATGCCGTTTGCCTTTCTCCTTCCCACTGCCGCCCAGCGTGACTCCCTGATAGATAACCACATCGTCCCCAATTTCGCAAGTTTCCCCAATGACGACGCCCATGCCATGGTCAATGAACAGCCGATTGCCAATTCGCGCCCCAGGATGAATTTCAATGCCGGTAAAAAACCGACTCACCTGCGAAATGATGCGTGCCGTTGTATACCAGCGGTGACGATAGAAAAAGTGCGCAATCCGGTGGCTCCAAATCGCATGCAGACCGGAATAGGTAAAGATCACTTCGAACCAGTTGCGTGCCGCTGGATCGTTGTCGAACACCGCCTGGATATCGGATCGGATTCTCTTGAACATAGTCTTCCCACCTTCTTTTCCTATCGCAAACAGAATTAAAAAAACGTCCCTGCAGCTTACGCTGCAGAGACGCCTGACGACGTGGTTCCACTCTGCTTTGGATGAGTTCGCCTTTAGGGGCGGTTGATGTCCATTACAGGCTCAACCAAGCTTTGCTCTTAAGGTGACTCCTCCCTCTTAAAGTCCTTAACGCGGACAAAACGGCGAAAGCTACCTCGCCTTATTCAAGGCGTGTTCGCATTCGCGGCTCCCGGGTGCATTTCCGCCAGCACATATCCAGATAACTTCCAGCCTGGTATCTTCTTTGCGTGGTCCGCTCTGAAGGGTCCCGGTTATCCTCTCTGGTCGATACGGCTGATCGCGTACTTCTCCCGATCTATGCCATTTGGGCTCTAAAGACGGCGGTCTGCCGGTATGGTTCTAGTTGCAAGGTCTATCTGCATTAATATTACCTAATGGACGTCCTACTGACAATGGCAGCCCGGAAAAAATTTATCCCTCTCTTTCTAACGCTGATCTCAGACGTTATTCGAGCAAAAAAGAGGGTACATTCAGCGCTAACGCTTGCCAGACACCTTATTCCTTGATTTCAGCAAGGAAATGAGCCTGACTTGCCACAATAAGCACTCTGACAAGCGTTAGAACAGAAAATCGGTCCGTTTCGCCTAAATAAGTGCTGTGGCAAGCGTTAGCGCAATTGTACTATGCGTCGTGCGCACAAGCCAGCCGGATACGGGGGCGACTTGGACAGCCTTAGGCAACCTTGGCCGGCCCGCCCGGGCCGTGCTGCCCACACTGAGCTTTCCTACGCCGCCCTACAAAGCAGCGATACGTGCCTTCAACCGCTCGATGACTTTGTCCCGGCCCAGTAGATAAATTGTTTGGTTCAGGTCACGGCCGTGCATTTGCCCGGTCAGTGCCACGCGGATCGGCATGAACAAGCCTTTTCCTTTGCTGCCCGTCTCCTTCTGCACCTCTTTGATGGCAGCGCCGATGTTCTCCACGCTGAAGTCGGCAAGGCCTTCCACCTTAGCCAAGAACGTCGACAGCACGTTTGGTACTTGCGGCTCGGCCAGCACGGCAGCAGCTTCATCGTCCACCGACAGCTCGCTGCGGAAGAACAACTCCGACAGCTCCACGATGTCTGAAGCCGCCGTCATTTGCTCTTGATACAACGCCACAAGCGCCTCGGCCCATGCTTGCTGCTCCGGCGACAGCTCCGCCGGAAGCCGTCCTGCCCGTTGCAGATGCGGGATGGCCAGCGAAGCGATCCGCTTCGGATCGGCGTTCTTGATGTAATGATTATTCAGGTGTGCCAGCTTGTTCGTATCAAACACCGCCGGGCTGCGCGACAAGCGGTTCGCGTCGAAGATCGAAATCAGCTCGTCCTTGCTGAAAATCTCCTCTTCCCCTTCCGGCGACCAGCCCAGCAGGGCGATAAAGTTAAATATCGCTTCTGGCAAATAACCGAGTTGATCGTACTGCTCGATAAATTGGATGACCGATTCGTCGCGTTTACTTAGCTTTTTGTGGTTCTCCCCAACGATCAGCGTCATGTGCCCAAATACCGGCGGCTCCCAGCCAAACGCATCGTAGATCATCAACTGACGAGGCGTATTGGACACGTGGTCCTCCCCGCGCAGTACGTGCGTGATGTTCATCAGATGATCGTCCAGCACAACGGCGAAGTTGTAGGTCGGAATGCCATCTTTTTTCACAATGACAAAATCTCCGCTGACGTCGGATTCAAACGAAATTGGCCCTTTCACCAAATCGTCGAACGTAAACGTACGGCCTTCCGGTACACGGAAACGAATGCTGTATTGGCGGCCCTCCGCGTCGTACGCAGCCAGCTGCTCCGGTGTCAGGTGACGGCATTTCCCGGAGTATCGCGGCGTCTCGCCGCGCGCCATCTGCTCCTCGCGTTCCTTCTCAAGCTCTTCTTCCGTACAGTAGCAACGATAAGCCAGCCCCCGGTCCAGCAGATCCTGCACCAGCGGGCGATACAAGTCGAGACGCTCCGTTTGCCGGTACGGACCGTAATTCCCGCCGACATCCACGCTTTCGTCCCAATCCATGCCTAACCATTTGAGGTAAGTCAGCTGGTTCTCCTCACCGCCGGCCACATTGCGTTTCACGTCTGTATCTTCGATACGGATGATGAATTTGCCCCCGTGGTGTCTGGCAAACAAATAATTAAACAACGCCGTTCTGGCGTTCCCGATATGTAAATGACCCGTTGGACTCGGCGCATAGCGCACGCGTACTTCAGCCATTTCAATCCCCTCCCTAATTTTATGACGTTGCCGTCAAGGCTCTATCCTTATAGTTAGCGAAAATATAACCTCACAAGCTTATGATGATAACACATTCTGAACCAGACAGACAACGCATTGTGCCGCAATGCCTTCACCGCGTCCAGTAAAACCGAGTTGCTCGGTGGTTGTAGCTTTTACGTTAATAAGCTCCGGCTGTGTACCCAGGGTGCGGGCAATAACCTCCACCATTTGCGGGATGTACGGAGCCATTTTCGGCTTTTGTGCAATGATCGTTGCGTCCAGATTGCCGATGCGATAGCCTTTCTCAACTGCCATATCCCATACGTGCTGTAACAACACCACGCTGTCTGCGTCTTTAAACGCTGGATCGGTATCCGGGAAGTGGCGGCCGATATCTCCTAACCCCAGCGCTCCCAAAATGGCGTCGCTGATCGCATGCAACAACACGTCGGCGTCCGAGTGCCCCAGCAAGCCTTTCTCATACGGGATATGCACCCCGCCGATTATACACGGCCTGCCCTCCACGAGCTGATGCACGTCAAAGCCTTGTCCTACTCTAAACATCCTTCTACCCTCTCCCAGTCATCTTTTAATCACGAAGCAACTCGAGGAAGTGAACTCGACATCGAATCTTGAATTCAGTCAGTCGCTCCGTTGCTCACGTAGGATCTACCTACGCTCCGCTACTCACTCCTTCCTTCATCCAACCTTCTCGGTGCTTAAAACCTGACTATCTTTTAATCACGAAGCAACTCGAGGAAGTGAACTCGACATCGAATCTTGAATTCAGTCAGTCGAAGCGTATGCTTTCGAAGTATGTTTCCTGCGGAAACATTTGAGTTGCTCACGTAGGATCTACCTACGCTCCGCTACTCACTCCTTCCTTCATCCAACCTTCTCGGTGCTTAAAACCTGACTATCTTTTAATCACGAAGCCGTCTCTTCCTGCGGACAAACTCCGCATAATCCAGGTCCTCAGGCGTCGTGATTTTAATATTGTCATAGGCCCCTTCCACCAGCTTGACGGGGATGCCCAGCCGTTCGACCAGCATCGCGTCGTCCGTACCGACGAAGCCTTCCGCCACGGCCCGCTCATGGGCCGCCAGCAGGTCGGTACGCCGAAAAGCCTGCGGTGTCTGTATCGCCCACAGGCTGCGCCGATCCGGGGTCGCTGCGACAAAGCCCTGCGCGTCCGCCTGCTTGATCGTATCCTTCACCGGTACGGCGAGGACGGCCGCGCCATGCGTTCTGACGGCTTCGCAGCAAGCCGTGATTTGCTCACTCGTGACAAAAGGGCGGACGCCGTCATGCACCAGTACCCAAGGAGTGCTGAGATGCAGCAAGCCTTGGCGTACCGAGTCTTGACGCTCAGCCCCGCCCGGAATAACCTGTATTTGTTCGCCTATGCCATATTCGGTAATCCATGACCGGCACCGTTCCACATCCTGCTTCCCGGTAACAAGCACGATTTGCGAGACCCATGGATGACGCCGAAACACCTCCAGCGTATGAATAAAGATCGGCTTCCCGTCCAGCAGAAGATACTGCTTACTCTCCACCGTCCCCATTCGTGTGCCGCGGCCTGCCGCCACCACGATGACTCCCGTATCGCCGCTTGCTTGCAACCCTGTCATGATCTGCCTCACCTTTAACTGAATTCAACCGCACCGCAGCCAAACGCAGCGCAGTTAATTCCATCATACCGAATTACTGGGCTTTTTCCAACAGTTTTGGTTTGGCAAAAATCATTCGTCCCGCCGAGGTCTGCAGCACGCTGGTCACCAACACTTCGGTAATGGTGCCAATGTAGTCGCGTCCGCCTTCAACGACGATCATCGTCCCGTCATCCAAGTAGGCGACCCCTTGTCCATGCTCCTTGCCGTCCTTGATCACCTGAACCATAATTTCTTCACCAGGCAGCACGACCGGTTTGACCGCATTGGCCAAATCGTTAATGTTCAGCACAGAAACACCCTGCAGCTCACACACCTTGTTGAGGTTAAAATCATTGGTCACGACCTTCCCTTGCAAGACCTTGGCTAGTTTGACGAGCTTGCTGTCCACCTCGGAGATTTCCTCGAAATCCCCTTCATAAATCATCACCTTCACATCCAGCTCTTTCTGGATTTTGTTCAGGATATCCAGCCCCCGCCGCCCGCGATTTCGCTTGAGCAAATCCGAGGAATCGGCGATATGCTGGAGCTCCTCCAGCACGAACTCCGGAATGACAATCGTTCCTTCGATAAAGCCGGTTTTACAGATGTCGGCAATCCGTCCGTCGATAATCACGCTCGTATCCAAAATTTTGTGTTCCTCTGCCCAACGCTCCTCTTCCGGAGCAGGGGTCCCCCACTTCCCGGATTTCCATAGCGAGGACAGTTCTTCCTTCTTCGCCAGTCCAACACAGAGCCCAATGTAGCCAAACAGCGCCGATACCGCGAATTGCGCCATGCTCTCCATTGTGCCGAGCCAGGACAGCAGGGGGTAGACCATTAAGGAAAGAAGAAGTCCCGCAGTCAATCCGGCCGCACCGGCAGCCATTTCATTCATCGGGATCCGCGTTAAAGCAGCGATCCACGTTTTTACTTTGGAAGAAACGACGTCTGCAGCCATAGAGAACAGGAACAAGAACAGTAGCGCACCGGCCGCAGCCCAGATTAAATTCGCTGCGATCGGGTTCATTTCGCGAAACCAGTCGCTCGCAGCCCCCGGCAACACACCGGACAAGCCGCCGGTTGTATAACCGAACCAGGCCCCGCATAAACCAGCTAAAATCATCGAGTATTTTTTCAGCACGTCTCTCTTCACCTCCTGAATAAGTATCTTCTTTAACCAGTATGAACCAATTTCAAAGCACCTAATCCTGGACCTCTATTTTTTTCCAAAAAAGTACCAACGAAAATCCGAATGCGCCCCATAACGATGGGATTTCAGGTTGATCTTGAAGGAAAAGGTGGAATATAATGAATTCAATTCATAATATTGAGGTGGATGGAAAATGAGCGCACCAAGCCTACAGTCTTTTCAAGAACAAGTTTCTGAACTGTTGCTCCGTCACCGCAGCCTGTTGGATGTCTTGTCGAAGATGGGACAAACCAACGCAGCTGCTGTCCGTTCTGTAACCAAATCCGTAACCGAATGCGGTTGCATCGAGCTGCACGCCACCAAGCAAGACTTCGAGCCAGGCATGAATTTGCAACAAGCCAAGGAAACGATCGCCAAGCACGTCCATGGGGAACTGTGCGAGAATTGCCGGGATGTCATCACCAATGAGCTTGGACGCAACCTTTTCTATATGTCCGCCCTTTGCAATTTGCTGGATATTAACATGGAAGAGATCGTGGAGCGTGAATCGCAGAAATGTGCCACGCTGGGTTTTTTTAACTTATCGTAAGGGGATCTTGTACTTAGGTTATGGGGAACATGCAATTGTATAAGAGGAAATCAAAAAGGCATCGATCCTTTCCGCCCGCGGGAGATCCATGCCTTTTTCTTATTAGTGGGATTGTTGGTTGTCCTTATTGTTTGGGACGATACACTTCTTGAGCGTCATTATCTTCATCGTCCTGATGTTTGCGGCGAAGCAGTCGGTTGATGTTCTGCCGAAGACCGTATGCCGCGTAAATCACCAACGGGATAAAAATCAACTTCGCTGTCTGGTCCGGAAATACGACGGCGATCACCACTGCAAAAATTACAACCAGCGGCGTATACACAATAGTTCGCTTCGGTAAGCCGATCTTCTTGAAATTCGGATATCTGACCGTGCTAATCATCAAATACGATAACAGAAGCATAGATACCACGAAGTAGGGCGCCGAAATATCCCGGTAAAACAACGATAGTGTTGCCAGAACCCCGCCTGCAGCCGGAATCGGCAATCCGATGAAGTATCCTGGAGCTCCCTTCTGAACGTTAAACCGGGCCAGCCGCAACGCCCCGCACATCGGGAAGATGATCGTCACTGCCCAAGCGACGCCGGAAGGAATGCTGTGAAAGGAAATCATGTACATAATCAGTGCTGGAGCCAAACCAAATGAAATGAGATCCGATAAGGAATCGAGCTCTTTGCCGAACTCGCTTTGGGCGTTCAGAGCACGGGCAACCCGTCCGTCTAACCCATCGAGCAGCATCGCGACAATTACCATAATGGCGGCCAAGCTAAATCGGCCTTCCATTGCCAGCAGAATCGCCAGCGTTCCGAGAACCATGTTACCTAAGGTAAACAGGTTCGGAAGGGATTTTGTAATCATCTCTTCACCTCGAGTAGATATTCCTGAACCATTCATTGATGATAGGTGATTTAGATTTGTCTGTCAATGAATACCTGTTCCTGCAAGCGTTTGAGCCCCTCTTTGATGGAGCGTGCTCGCACTTCGCCGATCCCGTCAACTTCATCCAACTCCTCAATGCTGGCCATCATCACATTGGGTAAACGGCCAAACCGTTCGACCAGGTTGTGAATGATGACATTGGGCAAACGCGGAATTTTGTTCAACACGCGATACCCCCGCGGTGAGATCAACTCCTCTGAAGTTGCGGCGGAAGAAGGATAGCCCAAAAGCTTCGTAATATGGTTATCATCCAGCAGTTCATCGTCGGTGGAGCGCTTCAGCCCCATAATAATTTCTCGAATCGCTTCATCGCTGTCATCCTTGGCATAGTCCTTATACAACAGCCAGGCCTCTTCCTCCATGTTGCTGACCAGTTCCTCCATCTGCATACTGATCAGACGTCCCTCGGTTCCCAATTCATTGATGAACCGTTTGATCTCCATCTTGATCCGGATGACCATTTCCACCCGTTGAATGACGTTAATCACCTCTGGCAAGGAGACAAGCTCCTCGAACTCGGAAGCTGTCAGGTTCGTTAAGGCTTGATTCAGAACGGAGCGGTACTTCTCCAACGTCTGAATCGCCTGGTTCGCCTTCGTTAGGATCACGCCGATCTCCTTCAGGGCATATCGCAATCCCCCTTGATACAGCGTGATAATGTTCCGGCGCTGGGAGATGGAGACGACCAGCTTACCGGTCTGTTTGGCCACCCGTTCAGCCGTACGGTGCCGAATCCCTGTTTCCGAGGAAGCAATCGAGGAGTCGGGGATCAGTTGAGTATTGGCATACAGTATCCGCTTCAAGTCTTCGCTAAGGATAATGGCTCCGTCCATTTTAGCCAGCTCATAGAGATAGTTCGGCGAGAAATCACAGTTGATGGAGAAGCCGCCCTCAACGACTTCCATGACCTCCGGGCTGTAACCAACCACAATCAGACCACCGGTTTTGGCCCGTAACACGTTCTCGAGTCCGTCACGAAAAGCCGTTCCCGGTGCGACAAGTTTCAGCAATTCGTTCATTTTCTCTGCATGGGTAGTTTCCTTCATCATCTAATGCCCCCTAATCTAACGCAACAGCTAGCGCATCTGCAACGGTATTTACACCTATTAATTCAATCCCTTGCGGACCTTTCCACCCTTTCATGCTCTTCTCCGGCAAAATGACGCGTTTAAAGCCCAGCTTGGCCGCTTCTTTCACGCGTTGCTCCGCCCGGGAAACCGCCCGTACTTCGCCGGTCAACCCCACTTCTCCAAAGAAAACGTCATACGGCTTCGTTGGGAGGTCGCGGAAGCTTGAGGCTACACTTACCGCGATGGCCAGATCAACCGCCGGTTCATCCAGCTTCACCCCGCCGGCCAGGTTGACGTAAGCGTCCTGATTTTGCAGGAACATCCCCATTCGCTTCTCAAGGACGGCGATGATCAGGTTCATCCGCTGATAGTCTACCCCCGTGGCCATCCGTCTTGGCGAAGGAAAATGGGTGGCGGAAATCAAGGCCTGCAGCTCGACCAGCATCGGGCGCGTCCCCTCCATGCTGGCTACAACGGTGGAGCCCGCCACGCCGAGCGGTCGCTCGGATAGAAACAGCTCCGACGGATTCGCTACCTCCGCCAGGCCGGATTCGTTCATTTCAAAAATCCCTATTTCATTCGTCGAACCAAAGCGGTTCTTCACGGCCCGCAGCAGCCGATAGGAATGATGCCGTTCGCCTTCGAAATACAATACGCAATCGACCATATGCTCCAGCAGACGTGGTCCGGCGATCGCCCCTTCCTTGGTCACGTGACCGACCAGAACCGTAGCGATGCCTTGCCCTTTGGCAATTCGCATAAACCTCGCTGTACATTCCCGCACCTGGGATACACTTCCGGGGGCGCTGGTCACTTCCGGCAAGTAAACCGTCTGGATCGAATCGATCACCAGGAAGTCTGGTTTAACTTGTTCGATCGCTTCTTCGATCCCGTCCATGCTGCTTTCGCACAAGACGAACAGTTCCGCAGACAAGGCTCCCAGCCGTTCCGCCCGTAACTTCGTCTGGCGGACAGATTCCTCCCCTGAGATATACAAGACTCTCAGGCCGCTGCGTGCCATTTCATGCGAAGTCTGCAGCAACAGGGTCGATTTCCCGATACCGGGGTCTCCCCCGACCAGGACCAGCGAGCCCGGTACGACACCGCCGCCAAGCACCCGGTTTAATTCCCCGATGCCTGTTTGAATTCGCGGTTCTTTGCCGCTCTCTATATTTATGATCGATTCCGGCTTTTCTTTCGCATGAAAAATCCCGGAAGTCATTCCCTGCGTTTTGACGGACTTCTCCACTTCTTCGACCATGGAGTTCCAAGCGCCGCAACCCGGGCATTTTCCATACCATTTGGGCGATTCATAACCGCAATCGGAGCATAAAAACTTATGTTTTACTTTAACCATTTATCTCTCCTTCTCGCCTCTGCAATATTTAACAGACTTAGCAGACACCGTATCTTTAGGGTTACTAAAATTTTACCACCCTTTCGCTTGGATCGAAAGCTATGGAGGTTACGGCCGCCATGGCGGCAGGATTCAAAAAAGGCAGCCCCAAAGCATCGCTTTGGAAGCTGCCTTTCAATTATTTCATCGGCTTTAACGTTACGGATTTGAAGGATTTACCAACATTTTTTTACACAAGTTACGCATTTTTGATGAACGTTCCCGTACGTTCCACCTTCAATTCGCCATTTTCTTCGTCAATCGTCAACGAATCGCCTTTCTTCACGTTACCGGTCAACAGTTCTTCGGACAGGCGATCTTCGATATGCTTCTGAATCGCCCGGCGGAGCGGACGTGCCCCGTACGCAGGATCGTAGCCCACTTTAGCCAGGAACGCCTTCGCCCGATCGGTCAGCGTGAAGTCAACATCGTATTCGCGCAGGCGTTTACGCAGTTCTTCGGACATCAGGGTGACGATTTGACCGATATGTTGCTCCTCGAGCGAATGGAAGACGATAATTTCGTCGATCCGGTTCAGGAACTCCGGACGGAAGCTCTTCTTCAGCTCTTCCATCACTTTGCCCTTCATGTTCTCGTAATCCGCGCCCGCATCTTGAACCGCCGTGAATCCGAGGCGTGTATTGCGTTTGATCGCATCAGCGCCCACGTTCGAGGTCAAGATGATCAGCGTATTGCGGAAATCCACTACGCGGCCCTTGGAGTCGGTCAACCGGCCGTCTTCCAACACCTGCAACAGGATGTTAAATACTTCCGGATGTGCCTTCTCGATTTCGTCCAACAGGACAACGGAGTACGGTTTGCGGCGTACTTTTTCAGTCAGCTGACCACCTTCTTCATATCCGACATATCCTGGAGGCGCACCGACAAGACGAGCGGTGGAGTGTTTCTCCATGTACTCAGACATATCGATCCGGATTACCGCGTTCTCATCGCCAAACATCGCTTCGGCCAGTGCGCGAGCAAGCTCGGTTTTACCTACTCCGGTTGGACCCAGGAAGATAAAGGAGCCCATCGGACGCTTCGGATCTTTGAGTCCTGCGCGTGCCCGGCGGATCGCCCGGCTGACCGCCTTCACGGCTTCCTCTTGCCCGATAACGCGCTCATGCAGGATTTTCTCCATGTTGAGCAAGCGTTCGGTTTCCTCTTCCTTCAGCTTGTTCACCGGAATTCCTGTCCAGCTGGCAACAACTTGGGCGATATCCTCCGGCGTCACTTCGGAATCGGTCCGTCCTTGTTTCTCTTTCCATTGATTCTTCGTCATGTCGAGCTCTTCGCGAATCTTCTGTTCTGTATCGCGAAGCGCTGCCGCTTTCTCGAATTCCTGGCTTTGCACCGCCGCGTCTTTCTCCTTGCGGATATCCTCCAGGCGGCTTTCCAGTTGTTTCAGATTCGGCGGTACCGTGTAAGAGTTGAGCCTTACTTTAGACCCCGCCTCGTCAATGAGGTCGATCGCTTTATCCGGCAGGAAGCGGTCTTGGATGTAGCGGTCGGACAGTTTAACTGCTTGCTCAATCGCTTCGTCGGTGATTTTCACCCGATGGTGCGCTTCATAGCGGTCACGCAGCCCGTGCAGAATTTGGATCGCTTCTTCGACCGATGGCTGATCTACTGTGATCGGTTGGAAACGACGTTCCAGCGCGGCGTCTTTTTCGATATATTTCCGGTATTCATCCAATGTGGTTGCACCGATGCATTGCAGCTCGCCGCGAGCCAGCGCAGGCTTCAAGATGTTCGAAGCGTCAATCGCGCCTTCTGCACCGCCTGCCCCGATCAGCGTATGCAACTCGTCAATAAAGAGGATGATGTTCCCGGCTTGACGGATTTCGTCCATGATCTTCTTCAGACGGTCTTCAAATTCGCCGCGATACTTCGTACCGGCAACGACGGAGCCCATATCCAGGGTCATGACGCGTTTGTCACGCAGCGTCTCCGGAATTTCGTTGTTAATGATCTTTTGCGCGAGACCTTCCGCGATGGCGGTTTTCCCGACGCCAGGTTCCCCGATTAGCACCGGATTGTTCTTCGTCCGGCGGCTGAGTACTTGGATTACCCGTTCGATTTCTTTACTGCGGCCAATCACCGGATCCAAATTGCCCTCTTTCGCCGCAGCCGTCAAGTCACGGGCCAAGCTGTCCAGCGTTGGGGTATTCACGTTCGTTGGAGTGCCGTGATGGCTGGATACGGCCTCACTGCTGCCCAGCAGCTGCAGCACTTGCTGACGCGCTTTGTTCAAGCTGATGCCCAGGTTGTTCAGCACGCGGGCCGCTACGCCTTCCCCTTCACGAATCAGGCCGAGCAAAATATGCTCTGTCCCAACATACGTATGGCCGAGTTTACGCGCTTCATCCATAGACAGTTCGATCACTTTCTTGGCACGCGGTGTATAAGCGATATTGGTCGGTTGCTCTTGTCCGCGACCGATGAGCGTTTCCACTTCATCCTGTATTTTCTCAAGTCCCAGACCCAATCCGATCAATGCTTTGGCGGCGATGCCTTCGCCTTCACGGATCAAACCGAGCAGTACGTGTTCTGTTCCGATATTGTTATGTCCGAGTCTTACGGCTTCTTCTTGAGCTAGTGCCAACACCTTCTGCGCACGCTCCGTAAATCTTCCAAACATCATCTTCTCCTACACCTCCATAGTTGGTACTACCCGTTATTTCCCCATTCGTTCCCGAATGAGTTTGGCGCGGTACATATCCCGTTCCCCCGGAGACATGCTGCTGCTGAATTTTTTCTGCAAAAAACCGGGTTGCGTCATGACGTTCAATTCATTTAGCGCTTGAGTAGATACGCCTTCAATCAACCCTAAGTCAACACCAAGCCGGACATCTGACAGCCGCTGGGCAGCTTCCTTCGAGTCGATGATGTACGCCTGGGACAAAATCCCGTAAGAGCGCATCACCCGGTCCATCATGCGCAGCCGCGATTCGCTGATCAGCTTCTCACGCGCCGTTTTCTCATGCTGAATGATCTGAAGAACCACGCCGTATAAATTTTCAATGATCTCAGATTCGCTTTGTCCTAGTGTAATCTGATTTGAGATTTGAAACAAGTTACCCATCGCTTCACTGCCTTCGCCGTAGATCCCGCGGACGGTTAAACCGACCTGCGATACCGCAGATAAAATGCGGCCGATCTGCTGCGTCAGCACCAGTGCCGGTAAGTGCATCATGACCGAAGCACGAAGTCCGGTACCTACATTTGTCGGACAGCTGGTTAAGTACCCGCGCCGGTCGTCGAAGGCATAATCCACATGGGATTCGAAAATGTCGTCGATCGCCGTCGCTTTTTCCCATGCCTCTTGAACCTGGAGTCCCGGATATAAACACTGGATGCGCAGATGATCCTCTTCGTTCACCATAATGCTCAGGCTCTCATCTTCGCTGATGAAGACCGCTCCATTTCTGGAGTCGTTCGCCAGGTTCGGACTGATCAAATGCTTCTCAACCAATACTCGTTTATCCAATTCATCCAAGTCTGCCAGATGCACTGGGTATAGCTTGCCGTGAGCCTGGAGTGCTTTATCGCTCAGAACTCCCTGCAGCAGATTCAGCACCTCTTCCGATTGCGTGTTGGTGGCCAACATCGGGAAGGGATGGTGCAGGATGTTGCGGGCGATCCGTACCCGGCTGCTTATGACGATATCGGATTCTTTCCCTTTGCGGCTCATCCATTCGCTCAGCGGCTGTTCGGTAAATCGGAGATTGGTCACCCTACATCCCTCCTATTCTGCAGATAAGTTCTTCTCAAGCTCACGAATTTGGTCCCGCAGGGCTGCAGCTACCTCAAATTCCTCTTGGAGAATTCGGTATTGCAGCTCACGGCGAAGATCATCGAGCTTACGTTTGACTTGAATATGACCGCCGATCCGTTTCGGCACCTTCCCAACGTGGACGGTATTGCCGTGGACCTTCTTAAACAACGGATCTAGACGATCATTGAAATATTTGTAACAAGAGCTGCACCCAAAACGCCCGATTTTGCTGAACTGGGAATACGTCATACCGCATTCTTCGCAGCGCAGATGTTCTGGTGTGCTGTGCCCGGAAATCTGACCTTTGGCCGCCGGACCTAAATCAAGGAAGCCCGACAGCAGGTTATGAATCGAAAAGCCGCCCGAGGTGCCGGGAATCAGCTCCCCTTTTTCCCTGGCGCAGGTTTCACAGAAGTGAAACTCCGTTTTCTCGCCATTCACGATTTTCGTAAAATGCAAGGTTGCCGGGCGTTTGCCGCATTCTTGGCATTGCATCGCACGTCCCTCCTTACGGGATAGACTAAAGACAGCAGATCCTTCAACCTGTATTGGTGTTACATCATGTAGTTAACTCAACAATGAGATCAACATCGCTCGCATCAGTCTTGCCCGGATCTGGTCGCGATACGGCAGCTTCACTGCCAGCACATCGCGGGATATCGCCGAGCGCATCATTGCGGCCTCCCGAGGGGTTAAAACCCGGGCTTCTTCCAAGCGATAAATCAATCCTTCCGCCGCAGATTGCCCGATCTCTTCCCCAATCGTTTCATGCAAGTGGGTGTGCAGCGATGATGGTCCCGGCAGTTGCAGGCGCCGAATCCGAACATAACCGCCACCGCCGCGCTTGCTCTCGACCAGATACCCCTTCTCCAGAGTAAAACGGGTGCTGATGACATAATTGATTTGCGACGGCACGCAGGAAAATTGGTCGGCAAGTTCGTTACGTTGAATCTCTATAATCCCCTCAGGACTTTCATGCAAAATACTCTTGAGATATTTTTCGATGATATCGGAGATATTACGCATCACTCATCCTCCATTATTCCATACGTGTATCTCATGTTGCGGTTGTGCATTAGCTTGGTGTTGCCGATGTGTTGCGTGTTGGTGCTTGTTGGTACTGCATGTTGCTGTTGCGCAGTACCTGGTATTGCGTATAGCTGGTCAAATACCGTCTACCGTCAAAAGGAGCGAATATCGCCTCTGTGTTGACTTTGACTTTCTTTGACTTTATTAACATTATACCATAATTTAATGATTTGCCAAGGGGAGGCTTTTACTGTTTCAGTCTTGGCGGGTAAGGTGATAAATATTCGTGGTTAAGCGTATGAGGAAATCGTCCGGTTGGTGCCGGACGGTGAAGAAATAAAGTAACCTCCTGCTGGAGGGAGGGATGGCAGCGACGCACACGAAATGCAAAAGTGCAGTTCTTTTTCGCCAATTGGCGCAAATCAGGCTCAATAGTTGCCCATATGCAGTTAAATTTGCTCAAAAGAATGTATCAGGATTTTTTCCAGCGTCTGCTGTAAAGCACATACTAATCATTTCATCACGCTACGGCGTTCAGACCATGCAAAAGTCCCCAAAATAAAAAGTTGGGTGGAAAACTAGCCGGTTTCCGTCCAACTTTTTTTTGCTCCTTAGTTTATTTAGAACCGTAGTGAAGCGGATGCCCGCCACCTTCAGTAGATTGTGGGCCACAGCCACAATCCCAAACTCCGTGTGCACCTTCTCCAAGCCCCGCTAAGAGAATCGTCGGAACGACCGATTGCCCTTGATGTGACCGAACACGCTTTCTACTTCGACTTTACGCCGAGTATAGATAGCGGACTTCTCGTCATCTTCAAGGGCTTCTTTGGCCTTTGCTTTTAACTCTTTCCAGATCGTATTCCAATGTACCTGGCGGTTCCCTTTCGCCTTGGTGCACGATGGCTTGAAGGGGCAGTTGCTGCAATTTTCACAATCATAGATCTTGAAGCTTTGCTCTAATCCTGATGCGTTAACGCGCTCAATGACGGGCATCACCTCCTGGTAAGCTAAGGGCCGATGACGTTTCGATTGGGTTGGCGTTAGCGCAGGAGGATTCGCGAGAGCGCGGATAGCATGCTTCCGATGGCAACCCAGCACCTTCACGGCATTGTCAAGGATTACAGATTTCTCATTTCGCGATTTCGCTCTCTTGTATTGATCAGCCGAGGTACGGATCACTTCACGTCGTGTTTTCATGCTCAATTTCAACACTCATCCCTTCGGTAACATTTCGATGTGAGTGAACCGATGCCTCCTTAGTAACATTTTAACTGAGTGATCGCGTCCACTAGTGGAAGTGTCATTTGAGTGGTATACTGTTCATGAGTAGTCGAAAGATTACGCAAAAAAACCGTCTCCTTTAAAATGGTGGTGTGGTAACTTTCATTTTACAGGAAAAGACGGTTTTTTGTGCATATTTTTACCATTAAACCAACAAAAAAGAGGCGGTCCGTCAGTCAGTTTTCACTGACTTTCTGGACAACCCCCTCTTTCTTGTTTGGCGGCGTCCTACTCTCCCAGGACTAAGTACCATCGACAGTAGGAACCACGGGTCAGAATTTACCTGACAAGAGATTTCGCTGCCTTGGATTCATTGTAATTCGTTTATTTTTGCCCCGGAAATAATCGTTCCATATGTCGGAGATGACGGTATCATGTCATAAATCACTTTTTCGCTTTTAACTATATAATTGCTTTTTTCTTTTACAACATAGAAGTTTGTAATTGGCATTTCTTCCGGAGAACTTTTATACACAACGGCAGCCTTAATTTTGATATTATCAGGATTTGTTATATCTACATCAACAATTCTATAACTCTCTACCGGCGTCCCAAGATCTTTCTCAGGTTTTTTTAGTTCTTCAAAGTATTCATCTATAACCTGCAAGGCTGCCTGCCTTGGTTCTTTCGCGACACTAGAAATAGGAATACCTTGTTCTTTCCCTAGTGTGTCAAGCACTTGAGCTCCTACGGTAGCTGTTACACCACAAAGCACAAATAAACAAGCAGTAATAGCTACCATAAAATTGCCTCTCTTGATCATGGTTCACCTCTTCAGTGAATTTTAATTAATTATACGTTATTTTGCAAATAAAATCCATGTTTTGTAATTAAATTACTGAAATTGAAAAGCAATTAGCTCGTCTATATTCTATGCGAGCTAATTGCCCTCTTCATTTAATTCTTATTCATAAACTGGACCTCTGTCAATAGAATGGACACAAAAAATCGAGAGAACTACGCAGAAAGGCGGTACATACGTTCGCATTGCTTGGGCGTCATATACCCAATCGCAGAGTGAATCCGTTTCCCATTGTAGAAACAAGTGATATATTCAAAGATGCGCTTTTTCGCCTGTTCACGTGTTTGAAATTTTTCCAAATAAATTAGTTCCTTCTTCAGCACACTGTGAAAGGACTCGATGCAGGCGTTGTCGTAGCAGTTGCCTTTTCGGCTCATACTGCCCTTCATGCCGTACTTGCGCAGACGCATCTGGTAGTCATGTGAGGCATATTGGCTGCCACGATCGGAATGATGCAGAACTTCGCCGCGCGGCCGTTGAAGGCTGTAGGCTCGATCTAGCGCCTGGATGACCAGTTCCTTCGTCATCCGCTCGTCCATATGGAAACCAACGATTTTGCGCGTACATACATCCAAAATACTCGCCAGATACAACCAACCTTCGTCGGTCGGGATATACGTGATGTCCGCTGTCCATACCTGATTCGGCGCTTCGGCTGTAAACTGCTGATTCAATACATTCTCTTGCACCGGCAGCTGATGATTGGAGTTGGTGGTTGCTTTGTATTTCTTCACGGTTCGGGATTTGAGGCCAAGCTCCTTCATGATCCGGGCAACGGTTTTCTCCGCCACGTGAACGCCTTGTTTTCACCCAGTTCTCCTCTTCCAGATCACGAATCCGTTTCTGCATGTCACGGATCGCTTTGTCGTCAGGCTTTAGTTGCCCGCTGCCTGGGAAGGCTTGCTGTCCGCTCTGCTTGTACTCCGCTATCCAGCGGTAAAGGGTGTTGCCATTGATTCCCAGTTCCCGGGCGACCTGCGCCCCCGGCTTGCCTTCGTCCTGAATCATCCGGACCGTCTGCAGTTTAAATTCCTTGTCGTACGGTTTACCCATTTCAGACACCTCGAGTCGATTTGATTTTATTTTCGCACTCTCGATTCTCCGTGTCCACTTTCTAGTCTAGCATCACATGTGCTTCCTGTTCACGTATATATTTAGCGACGGTGGCTTCGTTCAAGCCTACCGTGCTTACACCCCTCCGCCCAAAATTTTCGATTGCCATATTTATACTTCAAGCTGGCATGCTTCTCAAATATCATGAGGGAACTCTTTCCCTTTAGATATCCCATGAATGATGATACTGAGATTTTTGGAGGTATTGCCACCAGCATATGTACATGATCTGGCATCATGTGACCTTCTATGATCTCCACTCCCTTGTATTTACATAAACGCTTGAAGATCTCGATCAAGTCTTTCCTCACTTGATTATAGATCTCTTTCCGTCTATACTTCGGGGTGAACACAATGTGGTATTTACACATCCACTTCGTGTGAGCTAGACTATAGCTCTTATTTGCCATCTAAGACCATTCCTTTCATTATTGAGCCTGAACATCTCAATTTTATTGGAATGGTCTTGTTGGTCAAACCCTAGTTCCCTCCACCCGCATAGCGGGTGGTTTTTTGTTTCGCACGCTTCGCGAGCTCAACTGGCTAAAGCCTAAATAAAAAGTTGGACGGAAAAACGTGACGTTTTTTTTCCGTCCAACTTTTTTGGTTCTGTCGCTTTTGCAGGAGAGTAGCGTGGCGGATACCCGCCACCTTCAGTAGATTGTGGGCCACAGCCACAATCCCAAACTCCGTGTGAACCTTCTCTAGCCCTCGCAAGGAGAACCGCCGGAACGACCTATTGCCCTTGATGTGATCGAATACGCTCTCTACCTCGACTTTACGTCGAGCATAGATGGCGGATTTCTCGTCATCCTCAAGGGCTTTTTTGGCCTTTATTTTTAACTCTTCCCAGATCGTATTCCAGTGGATCTGGCGGTTTCCCTTTGCCTTCGTGCAGCTTGACTTGAATGGACAATCACTGCAATCTTCACATTCATAAATTTTAAAGCTTTGTTCCAGGCCGGAAGTGTTCTTTTTGGTTTGGTATTTCTTAAAGAGAATGTACCGGCCATTCGGGCAAATAAAACGGTCATTGCGCTTAAGGAATGAGAAAATCAAAACGCGGCTCTTTTTCTTCCCCCACTGCATACAAGTAGTTCCCTTCACTGCCATATCCCGCATCGGCAATCACCGTTTTCGGCATGGGCAAACCAGACGCAGCCAATCGCTCCATATGTGGAATGAAGCAACGCGTATCGGTGGGGCGCTGGTGGATGCTGTAAAATAAAACGAACTGGTTTTCCGTTGCCATTTGCACATTGTAGCCCGGTTTCAGTTGGCCATTTTTCATGTGGTCTTCCTTCATCCGCATAAACGTAGCGTCTGGGTCCGTTTTGGAATAGCTGTTGCGATCACCAAAGCAGGCTTTCTGCTGTTCATATTTGGCGAGTCGGGGAAGAAAATCCTCCCGAATTTGTTTCAGCGGTTGCTTCAAGGCACTGCGCTTTTTGCGTAAGACCTTTCGCTCCTGGCTGTCATTTGCCTCGGCGATTTGTTCCGTCAATCCTTCGACCTTCTCCTCCAGCACGACTGCTGCTGCTTCAAGCTTGGCAGGGAGTTCGTTTGGTTCTGCTGCATATTCACCAGCTTCTTGCTCTATGAGCGTATGAATATGCGCAAGGGTCGCTTGCACCTTTTCCTTAAGCTTCTCCTCGGAGCGAAGCGTGGATTTTTTCCACACAAACGAATACTTATTGGCGTTAGCTTCGATCTTCGTGCCATCTAAGAAGTACTGTTCCATCGTGATGTAGTTGTCTGCGATGAGCTTTTGGATCATCGTTTCAAACAGCTCGTCCATGAACGCTTTCATGCGCACACCGCGGAAATCGTTCAAGGTGCGGAAGTCGGGCTGCTGCATGGCTGCCAGCCACATGGCCGGGAGATTTTCACGCAACAGCTTTTCGATACCGCGACAGGAGTAAACCTTTTGCGAGTAACCGTACAGAATGACTTTTAGCATCATTTTTTCAAATTATTCCTTTACTAACCGTACCGCTTCATCCATGAATTCCTTTAGCAACTTAGCGCGGTGTAGGAGGAATACCTCCCTGAGCCCTTCGTCGATCGTAAATACGACGTGCCGATGAACGTCTATCAACGTACATTCAAAGTAGACAGACCGCATTTAGCGGAAGTTTTTCTTGCGATATCAGGATGCTTATCCCCCGAAGTTTATACCTTCTGATATCTTAATAAAAACGCACTCAATATAAGTTAATAGTACCTAAACTACCTAACTTATATTGAGTGCGTTTTGAAATTTTGCTTGGCAGCGTCCTACTCTCCCAGGACCCTTCGGTCCAAGTACCATCGGCGCTGGAGGGCTTAACGGTCGTGTTCGGGATGGGAACGAGTGGAACCCCTCCGCTATCGCCACCAAACAATTCAAGGTTTAATCCTTGAAAACTGGATACGAAACAAATCTGCGTTTGCCTTTCCGGGCCCCGCCAAAGTATTCGGACTAAGCATCGAAGCTTCACGTCACTTTGGTGGGTAGAGTTTTTTTGGATAAGCCCTCGACCGATTAGTACCTGTCAGCTCCATGCATTGCTGCACTTCCACCTCAGGCCTATCAACCTTGTCGTCTTCAAGGGGTCTTACGAATTGGGAAATCTCATCTT
>Ga0310827_100226_pt1 | contig 60826 bp, 59 predicted proteins | sample WT_ome_2_FD_201309 | JGI IMG/M metagenome (GOLD analysis project Ga0310827, IMG submission 201309) | Sorghum-adapted microbial communities enriched on wild type (WT) sorghum from Joint BioEnergy Institute, Emeryville, California, United... ... | reverse complement strand
GCTTCCCTCCGGCATGATGGCCAGCCCAGCGCGGCTTTCGCTTAGCGCCCATTGCAGGAGCGGGTCGTGGCTTCCGCCGACAATCGGCGGCGGATCGGCCGGAACTACGCCTTCCGGGCGCACCATCCCCGCAAGCAGCCAGCGGTCGAGGTCGGCCCGAGGGAACAGCCATTTGCCCGTCACCTTCGTGCACGGGATCTGTCGCTCCGCAATCAGTTCGTAAAGCTTCCGCTCTTTGAGTCGAAGATACTCGGCAGCTTCTGCCGTCGTCAGCAACTCTAAGCCTGCGTTCTTCTGCATCTTATTGCATCGATTCTAAAATTTGACATTTCGGGATCAAACACACTCAATGCCCTTGGTCAACGGGCATTGGGGAGAGGCGCGTTGGATACCTCCAGCGCTCTGGAGTTGATCTTGACAGGCGATGCGACGCTGTTCGCCATCGTCCGTTTGTCTCTGCTCGTCACTCTTTCGGCCACCTTCTTCGCAGCCCTCGTTGGGCTGCCGCTCGGTGCAATTGTAGCGCTCACCAACTTCCCGGGGCGGCACGCCATCATCGTCGTGCTCAATGGACTGATGGGCCTGCCCCCAGTCGTGGTGGGCCTGCTCGTTTTCCTTCTGCTCTCGCGGTCGGGGCCACTCGGACCCCTGGGGCTGCTTTTCACGCCTACGGCGATGGTAATCGCTCAGACGGTGCTCATCACACCCATCATCGCTGCCCTTAGCCGTCAGGTCATCGAGGATCTGTGGACCGAGTACCGGGAAGAGTTGACGGCCATGGAGGTCGGCCCGCTCGCGCGGGTGAAGACGCTGCTCTGGGATGCCCGCTTCTCCCTCGTGACGATATTGCTGGCGGGCTTCGGCCGCGCCGCAGCCGAGGTCGGTGCGGTGATGATCGTCGGCGGCAACATCGAGAGCTTCACGCGCGTGATGACGACCACGATCGCGCTCGAGACCTCCAAGGGCAACCTGCCCCTCGCCATCGGTCTCGGCATGGTGCTGATGACGCTGATCCTGGTCGTCAATGCGCTGGCCTGGGGCGTTCGACGCTGGTCGGAGGCCCATGCTGGATAGAACTCCACATAACGAAAGCACGACCGCCGGCGTGCTCGGAAGTGATCTGCCCATTCGCTTCGCGGGGGTCGATTACCGAGTCGCGGCCGTCTCGATCCTCTGCGGCATCAATCTCGAGATTTCGGCTGGTCCGCCAACGATACTGCTTGGGCCAAACGGCTCGGGTAAGACCACCTTGCTCAAGCTCGCCATGGGCCTCCTTTCGCCCACGGCCGGCTCCGTTACCTACAACGGCCGCGAAAAGCCGACGCCGGGCACGCGCGCGTTCGTCTTCCAGAAGCCGATGATGTTGCGCAGGACGGTGGCCGCAAACGTGGCTTATGCGCTCAAGGCTGCGGGCCGCCGCCCGGATCGGCTGGAGATCGCGAGGCTGCTCGCAGAAGTCGGCCTTGCCGGGATGGATGACCGCCCGGCCCGCAGGCTGTCCGGCGGCGAGCAACAGCGGCTCGCGCTCGCCCGCGCACTCGCTCGCGATCCCGAGGTGCTATTCCTCGACGAGCCGACCGCGAGTCTCGATCCCGCATCGACGAAAGCGGTCGAGGACATCGTCTCCCGTGTTGCGCAATCGGGCGTCAAAATCGTGATGACCACCCACGATCTCGGTCAAGCCCGGAGACTGGCATCAGAGGTGGTCTTCCTCGCAAAAGGCCGGCTCATCGAGCAAGCACCGGCCGAAATTTTCTTCACCAAACCTTCAACGGATGAGGCACGCCGGTTCGTGGCGGGCGACCTCGTCATCTAACTCAAGGGGGAGCACAAATGCGCACTCGGCTTCTGGCATTTGCCATTGCCGCATTGGCAGCCGCCGCTCTGACGACGGCGCCTGTAACGGCACAGGAGAAGTCAATTGTCGTCTCGTCGACGACATCGACACAGGATTCCGGCCTCTTCGGCTACATCCTGCCGATGTTCAAGGAAAAGACTGGCATCGACGTGAAGGTCGTCGCACAGGGTACAGGCCAGGCGCTCGACACGGGCCGCCGCGGGGATGCCGACGTGGTGTTTGTCCACGCCAAGGCGCAGGAAGAGAAGTTCGTCGCCGAAGGCCATGGCGTGAAGCGCTACGACGTGATGTACAACGACTTTGTGCTGATCGGCCCCAAGTCAGATCCGGCAAAGGTCAAGGGCGGCAAGGATATCTTGGCCGCGCTGAAAGCCATTCATGAGGCCGGCGCACCGTTCGTCTCACGCGGCGACAAGTCCGGCACGCACTCGGCTGAGCTGCGCCTTTGGAAGGAGGCCGGTCTCGACCCCGCTGGCAGCAAGCCGTCCTGGTATCGCGAAATCGGCCAGGGCATGGGCGCGGCACTCAACACCGCGAGTGCAATGGGTGCCTACGTGCTCGCCGACCGCGGCACCTGGATCTCCTTCAAGAACAAGGAGCAGTTGGAGATCGCGGTCGAGGGCGACCAGCGGTTGTTCAACCAGTACGGCATCATCCTCGTGAATCCAGAGAAGCACCCCCACGTGAAGAAGGAGTACGGGCAGCAGTTCATCGACTGGATCATCTCCGACGAGGGGCAAAAGGCCATCGCCGACTACAAGATCGAGGGGCAGCAGCTCTTCTTCCCGAACGCGAAGTCCGGCAGCTGATTACGAGGGCGCCGATTTGCACCCATGGTGCAAATCGGCGCCCTTTTTGTCGGAACGAAAGCGGTCAGCACGGGATACCGGCCGCGCGAGCTGCGCTGGCGGAGTGCTGGAACCGCTGCAGCGGGTGTCAGAGCGGTTTCGTCAGCAACACCCACTCTCGCCCAGGATTGACCCAACTCTCCTTGACCATCTTCCGCCGTGCGGTTTCGCGATAACCGCAGCGCTCGTAGAGACGTTGGGCACCGATATTGGCGTCGGAAACGATGACGCTCATCCCCTTCTTACCGAGTTTGCGGCCAGTTTCGTCGGCGAGGCGAAGCAACTGCGTGCCGAGGCCCTTGCCGCGATACTTTGGCAGAACGGCCAGAACATTCACGTACCAGGTCGATGGAGCCAGATTTTCCAGCTCCTGCAGGGGCACGAAAAGCATTGGCATATATTCGGGAATCGACTCGGGTTGGTCAGGTATCTCGTAGCCGATGAGGGAGCCGACACCTTTGCCATCCACTTCGATGATGGTGGCGTTGCGCCACGAAAAGCTGCCTTCATCCCGCTCCGCGCGCTCGCGGCCGATATCCCAAGACGACTTTCCGAGACTAGCAAGCTTGCCCCAGAGGTAAAGCGGCAGCCCTTCGCCCGCGTAATTGACGAGCTCGGCAAGGAGAGCAGCTTCGTCGCGCCGGGCAGGGCGGGTCGCGATTGATGGCGCTGAACTGCTGACGATCATTCGTGGTCTCCAGAAAGGGTCGCCCGGAACCCGGGGGTAGAGGGGGACTGGTGGGGACCGGGTCCCGGGCGAAGCTCACTCAGGCCGCCATGGCACTCCGGCAGGCCTTGCTGATGCACGCGATGTGGCGGTGATCCGTTCCACAGCAGCCGCCCAGTACGTTGATTTGCGGATGGAGTTGCAGCAGCTCGCGATATTGATCGCCGAGCTCAACTGGATTGCCCGCATCGAGATCCGGCGAATCGTTGAGCTCCTGGTGGCTGCGCTTCGACGCGTTGCAGCGGAGGCCTCGGACCCGCTTCGTCCAGCTCTCGCCAGCCGGCAGCGCGCTCATAAAGTGATTGGGGTGAGCGCAATTGATCATGTAATAGGCAGGGCCTGCAGCGGTGGCCTCATCCACCTCGGCGATCGCGTCCGCGAGGCTCTGGCCTGTCGGCAGACGGCCGTCTGTCTCCGTCGTGAACGAGATGGCGACGGGCATGCCCGCTTTCATCGCAGCGCGCGTAATGCCGATAGCCTCGTTGGCGTTCGTCATGGTGATGGCCGTCACCATGTCGGCCTTGGTCTCGGCAAAGGCGCTGATCTGGTGCGCGTGATAGCTCTCGGCCTCCTCGGCGGACATCACCTGCCCAGGATCGTAGCCATCACCCCGCGGTCCAACACAACCGCTCACAACCATGGGGAGCTGAGGAACACCGTGCTTCGCCTGCAGATCCCGCATGAGCGCGATGGCTTCCCGGCTCACTGCCGCGATGTCGTTGCGGGAGTAGCCGAGGAGCGCGCCCCAATCTGAGCTCGCGCGCCAGGTCGGGCTCTCGAAGATGAAGCCCGTTCCATCAGCGCGGGCGATGGCGACGTACTGCTCGAAATAGCGGACGAGGGCAGCGCGGCCCTCCTGCGTCTTCATTAGGTCGAAGGCGGCGAAATAGGGCAAGTCGATGCCTTCGTGGAAAATCAGCGTCGTCTCGATGCCGCCATCAGTAAGGAACAAGCCGCCGTCAAGCTGCGGCAGGCGATTGCTGGAGCTTTTCGACATGGGTTTTCCTGCTGTCTCATGATCAATTCAAACGATTTGGCGAGCGCCAAATTCGCGGACGGGCAAAAAGCAGATCCGCGGAGCCTTCGCTGTTTCGTAGGGAACAGGACCTTTCGTCGTTGCTGCCGCGTCTGCGAACAGCCGGAGCGATCGGCGAGTTTCTGCCGAGGCGAGAGGCCAGGGCCGGAAAGAGAAGCCATACGGGGGCTGGCTTCCGTGCAACTTCGCCGGAAGTTTACGAGCCGACGGGTTGCCGGATAGGTCATAGGGCGCTATGCATGCCCACGAAATTCAGAACCTCTTGTGAAGACGAGGGATTTGGCGAGAAGTCGGAGTTGGCTGGCCACCGACAAAGCGCGGCTGTGGCGACAAACTCCGGCCCAGGAACGTTGGGAGGATGGCGGGTACGCAAGTACGCGTCACAGCATGAGGCGTAATGGCCAGTAGTAGTGACACTCGCACCCAATCCAGACGCCCCTTCAGCGATTTTGTTCCTTACGGTGACACAGTAGAGAGCCGCACCGAGCGGCCGGGTTCGGCCAAGCCGTGACCGCAGAAGTCGTTGTTGATCCTGCGCCCCGCGCAGACGCGACGGAGGCTGCCGCGTCTTCTCCCTGGCTGCTGGAGGTTGATAATCTCCACGTCCACTTTGTGACGACAGCCGGTGTGGTCCGGGCAGTCGAAGGGCTGTCCTACAAGGTCAAGCCCGGTGAGGTGGTGGCGCTCGTCGGCGAGTCCGGCTGCGGAAAATCCGTGTCGGCGCTCACCGTCATGCGTTTGCTCGCCAAGCCGGCGGGTCGCGTCGTCGCCGGCCGGATCATGTTCCAGGGCCGCGATCTCCTGAAGCTCAGCGAAGAGGAGATGCGCGCCATTCGCGGCCGGGAGATCTCGATGATCTTCCAGGAGCCGATGACCTCGCTCAATCCGGTGCTCACCATCGGTTTCCAGATCATGGAGCCGTTGATGATTCACCTCGGCATGAGCGAGGAGCAGGCGCGCGCCCGCGCGGCCGAGCTGATGCGCCAGGTCGGTATTCCGGATGGCGAGCGGCGGCTCGACCAATACCCGCATCAGTTCTCAGGCGGCATGCGTCAGCGGGTGATGATTGCGATTGGGCTCGCCTGCAATCCGAAGCTCATCATCGCCGACGAGCCGACCACAGCGCTGGATGTGACGATCCAGGCCCAGATCCTACAGCTTATGAAGGATCTGTCTCGCGAGCTTGGCATCGCGATGGTCATCATCACGCACAACTTGGGCGTGGTGGCGCGTTACGCCGATCGCGTGAACGTCATGTACGCGGCGCGCATGGCGGAGCAGGGCACTGCCGACGACGTGTTTGCGCGTCCGCGCCATCCGTACACCTACGGACTCTTGCGCTCCGTGCCGCGGCTCGACAGACCGCGGGAAGCCAAGCTCGAGACGATCGAAGGGTTGCCGCCGAACCTGGTTTCTCCGCCGCCGGGGTGCCGCTTTGCTCCCCGCTGTGCAGCGGCAATCGAGTCGTGCAAGGCTGCTCTGCCACCACTCGTCGAGGTGGAGAACGGGCATCATTCGGCCTGCATCCGGGCCACCGAGCTCGCGGAAAAGGGTCCACAGGCCATCGGATTGTCGACGTTCGCCGGCCCGGCCAAGCTCGATGTGGCACGCCCCGACGGCCCGCCGCTGATCAAGCTGGAGCGTCTGACGAAGCACTTTGTCGTGTCCTCGGGCTCGAAGCTTTTCGGCGGGTCGTCGGCGATCGTGCGGGCGGTGAACGACGTCAGCTTCTCGATCGCGCCCGGACAGACGCTTGGCCTCGTCGGTGAATCCGGGTGCGGCAAGACCACGGTGGGCCGATTGGTCCTCAAGCTGGAGGAAGCGACTTCCGGCTCGATTATCTTCGAAGGCAAGGATTTGACCAAAGCCGGCCATGACGTGATGCGCGACGTGCGCCGGCGCATTCAGGTCATCTTCCAGGACCCGTATTCCTCACTCAACCCGCGTATGACCGTCGGCCAGATCATCTCGGAGCCGCTCTTGGTCTACCGCATGGTACCGAGCAAGAAGGCCGCGCGGGAGCGCGTGGAGGATCTGCTGACCCAGGTCGGCCTCTATCCGTACATGGCGGATCGCTACCCGCATGAGCTTTCAGGTGGACAGCGCCAGCGCGTCGGCATCGCGCGTGCCCTCGCGATGGAGCCGAAGTTCATCGTTTGCGACGAGCCCGTCTCGGCGCTCGATGTGTCGATCCAGGCGCAAGTCATCAACCTCCTCGAGGACCTGCAGGAGAAGTACGGCCTCACCTACCTGTTCATCGCCCACGATCTGGCTGTGGTTCGCCATATTTCTCACCGGATCGCCGTGATGTATCTCGGCCGCGTGATGGAGATCGCAGACCGGAATTCTCTCTACGAGAATCCTCTGCATCCCTACACGCAGGCGCTATTGGCGGCCGTGCCTGTTCCGGATCCGGCTGCCGAGCGGGCGCGCGACCATACGATCCTCTCAGGTGAGGTGCCGAGCCCCCTCAATCCACCCTCAGGGTGTGTGTTCCGTACACGTTGCCCCAGGGCGACGGAGGAATGTAAGGTCGTCGTGCCTGAGTTGCGTAAGTTCGGGGAGGACCACTACGCGGCCTGCATTCACATCTGATGGGGGAGCGCGTTCCTGTTTTCTATTTTGGCTGGGAGGACGTTAATGTCGAAGTTCGCAGTATCGGCGGCTCTCACGGCGGCGGTCGCACTCATGCCTGCCGTTGCAGATGCCCAAACCCCCAAGAGGGGCGGCGAGTTGCGCTTTGCTGTCAGCGCTGAGCCGCCTGACTACGACTGCCACGCGGCGACATCGTTTGCGTTCATTCATCCGGTGCGCCCCCATTACAACACGCTGCTCAAGTTCGACCCGGCCAACTATCCGAAGGTGGTCGGCGATCTAGCAGAGTCCTGGGAGCAGTCGGAGGATGGCCTAACCTACACGTTCAAGTTGAAGCAGAACGTGAAGTTTCACGATGGAACTCCGTTGACGTCGGAGGACGTCAAGGCCAGCTACGAGCGTATCCGCAATCCTCAGGGCGGGGCGCGCTCGATCCGCCAGGCGGTTTATGAGGACATCGACTCCATCGAGACACCTGATGAGCATACGGTCGTTTTCAAGCTGAAGAAGCCCAACGCATCGATGCTCACCAACTTCGCCTCGCCGTGGGATTGCATCTATAGCGCGGCGAAGTTGAAGGAGGATCCGAAGTTTCCAGAGCGCAACATTCTGGGCACCGGACCCTTCAAGTTCGTCGAGCATGCTGCCGGCTCGCACTGGGTCGGTGAGCGGTTCGAGGACTATCACGTCGAAGGGCGCCCCTACCTCGACAGCTACCGTGCGATCTTCATAACCAACACCGCAGCGCGCGTGAATGCGTTGCAGGCGGGCGAGGTCCTCTCAGAGTTCCGCGGCCATTCGCCGGCTGATCGCGACAAGCTCGTCAATGCCCTGGGCGACAAGGTCGAGGTGTTTGAGAGCCCGTGGATCTGCAGCCTCGTCGTGACCTTCAACACGGAGAAGAAGCCGTTCGATGACGCACGCGTGCGCCGGGCGCTATCTCTCGCCATCGACCGTTGGCAGGGAGCCGAGGCGCTGTCCAAGATTGCGCTCGTGCGGCACGTCGGTGGCGTGCTGAGACCGGGCTTCGAGCTTGCGGCGACCGACAAGGACCTGGAGCAGCTCCCGGGCTTTGGGCGTGACATCAACGCGGCTCGCGAGGAAGCCAAGAAACTCTTGGCGGAAGCGGGTGTGAAGGATCTAAGCTTCAAGTTGATGAACCGGAACGTGCCGATGCCGTACACGCCGGTTGGCGTCTATCTGATCGACCAGTGGCGGCAGATCGGCATCACCGTCGAGCACGACCAGCCCGAGACGGCTGCCTACATCTCGAACCTGCGCAGCGGCAACTTCGAAGCCGGGCTCGACTTCCATTGCGATGCTGTTGACGATCCCAACCTGCAGCTCGCGAAATACCTCTCGGCGGATCGGTCCCCGATCAACTACTCGCGGGCGAAGGACGCCAAGCTCGACGAGCTGTATGAAGCGCAGAAGGGTGAGCTCAACGTCGAGAAGCGCAAGCAGATCCTGCGCGAGTTCGAGCAACACGCTTTGACGGAGGCTTACAACATTCCGGTCGTCTGGTGGCACCGGATCATCGTGAACTGGAAGCAGATCAAGGGCTGGCACATGTCGCCGAGCCATTATCTGAACCAGGATCTCCAGGACGTGTGGCTCGACCAGTAACGAAGCCAAGCGGGGCGGCCGAATGCGGCCGTCCCGTAATCTCCCCAACCTGAGCTTGTAGAGAGGGAACCGGGCGGTCCCGCTATGCTGCGCTACACCATTAACCGACTGCTTCTGATGATACCGACGCTGTTTGGCGTGGCGGTTCTGGTGTTCGTGCTGTTGCGGCTGATGCCGGGAGATATTGTCGAGCTGCGCTACCTCATGGATGGCGGGCAGGTCAGCCCTGAGGTGCTGGCCCAAGAGCGTGCGCGCCTTGGTCTCGATAAGCCGCTTTGGGAGCAGTTCGTCGACTGGATAACGGGTATTCTCGTCGGCGATTTCGGTGTCTCGATGTGGACGGGGCGGCCGGTCTGGGACGAGATCTCGAGCCGTTTCCAGCTTTCGTTTCAGGTGGCGATCATGGCCACCATTCTCGCGACCATCATTGCCATTCCGCTCGGTACACTGGCCGCTCTGTTCAAGGACACCTGGATCGACCGCCTCATTCAGGTCTTCGCCATTGCAGGCCTTGCCGTGCCGTCCTTCTGGCTCGGCATGCTCATCATCCTGGGGCTGTTGCTCACGTTCAATTGGATCCCGCCGCTGACATTCAAGCCGTTTTACGAGGATCCGTGGCATAACCTTTCGCAGCTCATCTGGCCTGCCCTGGCGGTGGGCTATCGCTACTCCGCTGTCGCCACGCGCATGACGCGTTCGACCATCCTTGAGGTCCTACAGGAGGACTACATCCGAACCGCACGGGCCAAGGGTGTTTTCGAACGGCTGGTCGTTTCGCGCCATGCGATGCGAAACGCGATGTTGCCGGTGGTGACCGTCATCGGCCTCGAGTTCGCATTCCTTATCGGCGGCTTGGTCGTGACGGAGCAGGTGTTCAACCTGAACGGCATCGGCAAGCTGTTCGTGGAAACGGTGACGCGAGCCGATTACACCATGGTGCAGGCCTTGGTGATGCTCGTTGCCACCTTCTTCATCGTCATCAATTTCCTGGTGGATCTGCTCTACGCGGCGCTCGATCCGCGCATCCGGTATCGCTGACATGGCTGTCGCTGAAGAGACCCCGCGCATCACCTACAAGGTGCCGAAGAAGCGGCACCCCATCGTGCGGTTTGCCATCACCCAGCCGCTGGGGGCTGCGGGCTTGGTCTTCATTGTGGCTTTGTTCATTGCCGGCGTGTTCGCCGAGTATGTCGCCCCGTACGATCCGCTGGCGCTGGACTATGGCGCAATGCTGGCGCCGCCCTCCTGGGATCACTGGATGGGAACGGACGCCTTCGGGCGCGACGTGTTCTCCCGCATCATTTACGGTGCGCGGACAGCTCTTGCGGTCGGCTTCCTATCGTCACTGCTCGGGTCAGGCATCGGAGCCATCATTGGTGTCGTATCCGCCTACTTCGGCGGCCGGATCGACATGGCCATCCAGCGCTTCATGGACATTCTGCTGTCGTTCCCGATCATCGTGCTGGCGCTGGCCGTGGTGGCCGTTCTGGGCAAGTGGCCGGTCGCGGGACTGGACATCAATCTCATCATCGCCATTGCCATCCCGATGATCCCGAAGGTGGCCCGCGTCGTGCGCTCCGCAGCGCTCGCCATACGGGAGATGCCTTATGTCGACGCTGCACGCGCCGCCGGTTACAGCCACAGCCGGATCATATTCCGCCACATCGCACCGAACGTGGTGGCGCCGTTCCTCATCATGTTCACGGCGTTCATCGCCCAGGCGATCCTGCTCGAGGCATCGCTGTCGTTCCTGGGCCTGGGCGTCACGGAGCCGACAGCGGCCTGGGGCCTGATGCTCTCCGGCAGCTCGCAAGAGTTCTATCGGGAGGCTCCCTGGATGATTATTTTCCCGGGCCTCGCCATCAGCCTTGCTGTCTTCGCCTTCAACCTTTTTGGCGACTCTCTTCGCGACTGGCTCGACCCGAAAATCAAAATTTAACCGCTGCACATTCAGCCTGGAGCTGTGAGCCGCTCGGCTGCACTGCAGCAGCGGCCCGCGACACATTGGTCTGGCGCCTAGGCAAGCACCTTGCTCACGAATTGATCATTGCTGTAAGGAAGGCGAATCTTCCGGGTGCACCTGCTCGGAATTTCCAATCGGGGGTCTGCACGCAGCGATCACAGTGAGCCCGGGACGCGCCGGTAGCGTGGTCTTGGGAACCACTCTGTCGCCTATGAAATATTGTCGAGGTTGCGACGGTGTCTCCTTTGGACGAGAAGCTTGAGCCGATATTTGCAGAAGTGCTGCGGCGGAACGCTGGCGAAGTCGAATTTCACCAGGCCGTCAGAGAGGTCCTCGACAGCATAGGCCGGGTCATCGCCAAACATCCGGACTACGCCGATGAGGCGTTGATCGAGCGCATCTGCGAACCCGAGCGTCAGATCATCTTCCGCGTGCCCTGGATCGATGACAAAGGGCAGGTGCAGATCAACCGTGGCTTCCGCGTCTGCTTCAATTCCGCACTCGGCCCCTACAAGGGTGGGTTGCGGTTCCATCCCAGCGTCAACCTCGGGATAATGAAGTTTCTCGCCTTCGAGCAGACGTTCAAGAACGCGCTGACCGGCATGCCGATCGGCGGCGCCAAGGGCGGATCGGATTTCGATCCAAAGGGCCGCTCCGACATGGAGATCATGCGGTTCTGTCAGTCGTTCATGACTGAGCTCTACCGCCATCTCGGTGAGTACACGGACGTCCCTGCTGGCGACATCGGCGTGGGACAGCGCGAGATTGGCTACATGTTCGGCCAGTACAAGCGCATCACCAACCGCTACGAGTCCGGTGTTCTGACCGGCAAAGGCCTGACGTGGGGTGGTTCGCAGGTCCGAAAGGAGGCGACGGGCTATGGCGCGGTCTTTTTCGTCGAGCAGATGTTGAAGACGCGCGGACAGGGTTTCGAAGGAAAGAAGGTTGTCGTCTCAGGCTCGGGCAACGTCGCCATCTATACCATCGAGAAAGTTCAGCAACTCGGCGGGCGCGTGATTGCGTGCTCGGATTCCGACGGTTACGTCGTCGAGGAGAGCGGCATCGACCTGGAGCTGCTGAAGGAGATCAAGGAGGTCCGGCGCGAGCGCATCGCCACATATGCGAAGCTGCGGAAGGACACGACCGATTACGTGCCGAAGGGCAGCATCTGGGAGATCCCCTGCGACATCGCCATGCCATGCGCAACGCAGAACGAGCTCAATGGCGTGGATGCGCGCAGGCTTATCCAGAACGGTGTGATCGCCGTTGGCGAAGGGGCCAATATGCCCTGCACCCCCGATGCCGTACGCAACTTTCTGGAGGCCGATGTTCTGTTCGGCCCTGGCAAGGCGACCAATGCGGGTGGCGTGGCCACCAGTGCGCTCGAGATGCAGCAGAATGCTTCCCGGGATTCCTGGACCTTCGAGGAGACCGAGGAGCGCCTGGCAACCATCATGCGGCAGATCCACGACCGCTGCGCGGAGACGGCGGAGGATTACGGTATGCCGGGCAATTACGTCGCTGGGGCCAACATCGCGGGCTTCATCCGTGTCGCCGAAGCGATGCGGGCATTGGGCGTGGTCTAAAGCCGGCGCGAACGTAGCACGGCCGCGCCGGATCGCTCGTCTGCTGACACTGGCCGCTACCGCCGTTCTCGTGCTTCGCCCGTTGGGAGTGCGAAGTCAGAGCGCATCGGCCGCCATACCGTGATCTGACGCTCTTCACACAGGATCGCGGGCAGGCGATCGAGATAGGCTTTCCGGTAATCCCGCTGGAGTTGGACCTCGATGAGGTCCCGCTGGTCTGCCCAGGTCTCGTAGATCATGAAGCGGGTCGGATCGTCCGGGTCGCGATGCAGGGTGGCGTTGATGAACGTCGACTCGTGTCGCATGGCATCGAGCAGCGGGTGCAACAAACGCAGGAACTCATCTTCATACCCAGGCCGGACATGAACCACGACCGTGGCCGACACCGGCGAGCCTGTGGCGCCGTCACCTGCCTCCTCAGAGTAAGTGATTTGACGCACTCTGGTTTAGGACACGGGAAGTCTCCTTTGATCTGGAGTCGTCTCAAGCCTCGATCGCCCGCGAGCGCCGCAGCGCAATCATCTGCAGCTCCGCGAAGAAGCCCACCACGAGCGCCTGAGCAGCGATGAGGACATATCCCGCCAGCGTGGGTGCGACGTAGCCGGAAAGCAGCACCAGCAGGTTGGCAGCGACCCAGATCGCATTGCCCGCGATGATCGTGAGAACGGCGCCTGTGGGTGACGGCTCGCGAAAGGCGGTCCACGCCACCAGCGCGACGAACGGCACGAGGACAAGCCCCGCTCCGCGCAGCAGCGCCTCGGGAAGTCCGAGTGGCCCGGCGAGGAGGCCGGCGCTCGTGGCGAGCAGGAGGGCAGTCGCGCCGGTCGCGATGGCATCGAACAGCAACACTTGGCGAAGCGAGAGCGAGGTGATGGTGTGAAGCATGAAGCATCTCCTGGGTTTTAGGAGCCGGCTCGCGCCGGGTGCCAGGACGCTATGGAGCGGGCGGAAGCGCCGCAATTACCTCGGAGGTCATTGGATGCAGAGCGCCGCCGCTGTAATGCTTCGGCGATGACTGCCGCGACCTCGTCCTTCGGCCAGCACCTGCGCGAGTGGCGCCAGCGGCGCCGCATGAGCCAGCTCGATTTGGCTCTCGTGGCCGATGTTTCCGCGCGGCATCTGAGCTTCATCGAAACGGGCCGGGCGCGGCCCAGTCGCGAGATGGTGCTCCATCTTTGCGAGCGGCTCAGTGTGCCGCTGCGGGAGAGAAACGCCATATTGCTGTCGGCGGGATACGCGCCGGTCTTTCCGAGGCGGTCTCTCGACGATCCGGCTCTGACACAGGCGCGCAAGGCGGTGGAGCTGGTCCTCAAGGGCCACGAGCCCTTTCCGGCTCTCGCCGTCGACCGGCACTGGAACCTCGTCTCGGCGAATCACGCTGTATCCCACATGATGACAGGTGCTGCCGACGAGCTGCTGGCTCCACCCGTAAATGTGCTGCGCCTCAGCCTGCATCCGCGCGGGCTTGCACCGCGGATCGAGAATTACGCCGAGTGGAGGCACCACATTCTCGCGCGCCTGCGCCAGCAGATCGAGGCCAGCGCGGATCCCCAGCTGATGAATTTACTGCGCGAGCTATCGTCCTTTCCGGTGGCATCTACCCACCGCTCTACAACAGCTGACCTGCCCCAGGATGGTGTCGTGACGCCGCTCCGTTTCCGCAGCGATGCTGGTGTGCTCTCACTGATCAGCACGACGACGGTGTTCGGTACCCCGATCGATATAACCCTCGAGGAGCTCGCAATCGAAGCGTTCTTCCCCGCCGATGACGACACGGCCGAGAAACTGCGTGCTCTTGCCCACTTGTCTGGCAAGCGGCCAGTCGATCGTTTATCAGATCGGAAGCAGCAGTCGGCCTGACCAAGCTTGCCGGGAAGGAAATTTCATGAGTGCTGTCACTATCGTAGAAGTCGCGCCGCGAGACGGCTTCCAGTCGGTGCGCGAGCCGATTCCAACCGACACCAAGGTCCGTATTGTCGAGGCGCTGGCTGCAACGGGGTTGCAGCGTTTGGAGATCGGCTCGTTCGTCAGCCCGAAAGCAATTCCGCAGATGGCCGATACCGCAGAGGTGCTGAAACGGGCTCGGTTGCCCGATGGCCTGCGCGTGCACGTTCTCGTTCCCAATCGAAAAGGGCTGGAGCTTGCGAAGGCGGCGGGTGTGCGCGAGGTCGCCTGGGTGGTCTCGGTGAGCGAAAGCCACAATCAGTCGAACGTCCGGCGGTCCGTCGACCAGAGCTTCGCGGACTTCGAGCAAGCTTGGCAAGAGCTTGGCGAGGGGATGAGGCTACGCTTCGGGCTCGCCACTAGCTTCGATTGCCCGTTCGAAGGCCGGACACCGGAATCACGCGTGATCGCTTGCGTAGAGCGCGTGCTGAAGATCGTCCCGGAGCTCGAGATCTCCATTGCGGACACAACGGGACGCGCCGCACCGAACCACGTCCGCGGGCTTTTCACGACGCTGGTCCGCGATTACGCGAGCGACAAAGTCGAGTTCTCGTTTCACGGGCACGACACCTATAATCTTGGTATCGCCAATGCCATCGCAGCGTACGAAGCTGGGGTGCGCATCATCGATGGCGCGGCTGCTGGCCTCGGCGGATGTCCCTTCGCACCGGGTGCTTCAGGCAATACGGCCACGGAAGACCTGGTGTTCGCCTTCGAGCACATGGGCATCTCCACGGGAGTCGATTTCGCCAAGCTGCTCGAGGCGGCGGACCTGACGCAATCAGTCGCGCCGCAACAGGCCGGAGGCCGGCTGCGCACCGTCACACGGAAACGCGCGCTGGCGGGCTTCGGAGAGAATACGCGCGGCATGGCGGCCTAAAGGCGCGAAAGAGGGGAGCGAACATCATCATGCACCTCGCCGGCAGCACGTACGAGGAGGTCTATAACACCTTCCGGTGGGAGATCCCGTCCCGTTTCAACATTGCCGAGGCGGTCTGCAGCCGGCATGCCAGGACGGCTCCGGACGCGCCTGCGCTGATCTATGAGCAGGCCGATGGCAATGTCCGGATCTGGAGCTTTCGCGAGGTCGAAGAAACCGCGAGCCGTTTTGCCAATGCGCTCGATCATCTCGGCGTGAAGCGTGGCACCATCGTCGGCATCCATTTGCCTCAGTGCCCGGAGAGCCTCATCTCCCACGTCGCAGTACAGAAGCTCGGCGGGATCGTGCTGCCGCTCTTCAATCTGTTTGGACCCGACGCCATCGAATATCGGCTGCGGGACAGCGGCGCCCTCGTGATCATCACCACGACAGGGGGATGGGAGCGGGTTGGCAGCGCGATCAAGGGTGTCGAGACGCTGTCGCACGTCGTGTGCACCGACGGGAAGAGCTCCGGCGAGTATCTCGGATTCTGGGACTTGGTCGAGCGCGGCTCACCCGATCGGGCCAATGCGGATACCGGCCCGGATGATCCTGCCATCCTGATGTACACCTCGGGAACGACAGGAAACCCCAAGGGCGTGCTCCATGCGGGACGCGTGCTGCTAGGGCACCTGCCCGGCGTATCGCTGCCTCAGGACATGTTTCCTCAGCCTGGGGACCGCTTCTGGACACCAGCTGACTGGGCCTGGGCCGGCGGGCTTCTCGATGTCCTGCTGCCTTCGCTCTATCACGGGGTGCCGGTGGTCGGTGCAGCGCGGGCCAAGTTCGACCCCGAATGGGCGTTTGCATTCCTCGCCAAGCACGGCGTGCGGAACGTCTTCATGCCACCGACAGCTCTGCGCTTGATGCGTCAGGTGCCAGACCCTAGGTCCCGTTTTGCCTACGATGTGCGATCCATCGGCACGGGCGGTGAGAAGCTGGGCGAGGACATGATCGCTTGGGGTCAGGAGACCTTCGGCCTGACGCTCAACGAGTTCTTCGGTCAGACCGAGGTCAATCTCGTGGTCGGGAACTCGGGGAAATTGTTCCCGGTGCGCGCCGGCTCGATGGGTCGGGCCATCCCCGGCCATGTGGTTGAGATCGTTAACGATGAAGGCACTGTTTTGCCACCGGGTGAAACCGGCATCGTCGCAGTACGGAGACCCGATCCCGTGATGTTCCTGGAGTACTGGCGCCGGCCGGAGGCAACTCGAGAGAAATTCCGTGGCGACTGGTGCCTGCTTGGTGACGTCGCGGTGAAGGACGAGGACGGCTACTTCTGGTTCCACGGGCGCGATGACGACATCATCAGCTCCGCAGGCTACCGTATCGGTCCGGGTGAGGTGGAGGAGTGCTTGCAGAAGCACCCTGCCGTGGCGTTGGCCGGGGTCATAGGCTCGCCCGATCCGATCCGTGGTGAGATCGTCGTCGCTTTCATCGTTCCGGCTCCAGGCGTGCAGCCGTCGGAAGAGCTGGCCAACGAAATTCAGACGTTCGTCCGTGAGCGCCTCGCTGCGCACGAGTACCCGCGCCGAATCCGCTTTATCGACGAGATGCCAATGACCATCACGGGTAAGATCCGACGCGTTGATCTGCGCGCTATGGATCGGGCCGCTCAATCCTCGTGATTGCGGCGCGGCTGCCGTATCTGTGGCTCCGCTGATGTGCGGGGCGATGGGCCTTCCAAGTCCCAACGACAATGGAGCCGCTGCGGGGATGGGGAGCGGGACCAGGCGCGGCGAGCTCGTGTTCGCAATATCTGCCGATTACGAGCAACGCACCGGCGGGTGGGTTTACGACACGCGACTGATCAAGGAGCTTGCCGCACTGGGCTGGCATGTGCGCGAGCTTGTTCTCCCCGCCGGCTTTCCGCATCCGGATGAAGCAGCCCGCGCGCAGTCGGCGGAGGCGTTCGCGAGGCTGGCGGACGGTACCCTCGTCATTACCGATCAACTCTGCCTCGGCGTGCTCCCGGAGGTGGCGCAACGAGAGGCGCAGCGGTTGCGGCTGGTGATGATCGTGCACCATCCGCTGATGCTCGAGCAGTACGATGCAGAGGCGGACAATGCATTCGGCCGCTCTGAACGCGAAGCGCTTCGCCACGTAAGGCTGGCGATTGTGACTTCCGGAACGACCGCAGAATTTCTTCGCGACAAATTCGAAGTCGAGCCGAGCCGGATCGTGATCGCCCCTCCAGGGACGGACAGTCGTCCGGTGTCTGAAGGTTCCCGAGGCAGCGAACTAGCGCTTCTGTCGGTCGGTGCGGTCGTTCCGCGTAAGGACCATGGTGTTCTGATCGACGCTCTGAGCTCACTTCGAGACGAGCCGTGGCGGCTGACGATCGTCGGCAACATCAAGCGGGCACCGGATCACATCTCAGCCTTGCGGGCTCGCATCGCGGCAGCGGGACTTCAGGACCGGGTGCATCTGGTAGGTGAGCTCGACGACGTAGCGCTCGAGGAGGTTTGGGGCCGGACCGACATCTACGTTGCCTCGTCTCGTCACGAAGGTTTCGGAATGGCCATTGCGGAAGCCATTTCGCGAGGCCTTCCGGTGGTAACGAGGGCCGCAGGCGCGGTCTCGGAGTGGCTGAGCCGGAGCGCGGCGATGATCGTGCCAACCGGTGATACCGCCGCGCTCGCCGCCGCATTGGCCCGTGTTCTACGTCAGCCGGAAACCCGTGCAGCCTTGATGCGTGGGGCTCGGGAGCAACGGTTGCAGCTCACGCGCTGGCACGAAACTGCGACACGCGTCGATGCCGCCCTTCTTCACATCATGGGCAGCACCGGCCGCGTGCCTCCGCCACCTTTGTCAAGCGACGGAGGTTAATGACCTCAATTGAGCTGAGCTAGTGCTCACTTGGCTGCTCGACACTCCGCTAACGGGCTTATGACTGCACCGCCGTCTTCATGACGAACGGATTGCCCGTGTTGGATGCCGTCGAGACCCAGACGCTCTTTGTTTCCAGATACTCGTCTATGCCGGTCAGTCCGTTCTCTCGCCCGACGCCTGAGCTCTTGAACCCGCCAAACGGCATTGTGAAGCTCATCGCACGATAAGTATTGACCCAGATCGTGCCGGCACGGATCCGCCGCGGCATGATCGTCGCCCGTTTGACGGACTGCGTCCAAACGCCGGCGGCAAGTCCATAGATAACATCGTTGGCGATGCGGATGGCGTCCTCATCATCCTTGAACTTGATGACGGAGAGGACGGGGCCGAAGACCTCCTCCTGCGCAATCCGCATCTTGTTATCAACGTCGGTGAAGATCGTCGGCTGAACGAAGTACTTACCGCCACCCATCTCAGGTCCTGCTGGGCCGCCACCCAGCACGCAGTTGGCGCCTTCGTTCTTGGCAATATCGATATAGTTGAGCACCTTCTGGTATTGCGGCGGCGTCGTGACAGGGCCAACCTGGGTCTCGTAGCTCATCGGATTGCCGAGCTTTGCGGTCTTGGCGACCGAAACGAGCTTCTCCACGAACTCATCGTGGATGCTCTCCTGGACCAGGAGGCGGGAGCCCGCGACGCACGTTTGACCCGTCGCCGCGAAGATGCCCGAGATGGCACCGTTGACGGCCTCGTCGATGATGCAGTCATCGAAGACGATGTTGGGCGATTTGCCGCCGAGCTCCAGCGAGACCTTCTTGAAGCTCGCCGCCGCCAGTGAAGCCACGCGCGAGCCAGTTGCGCTGCCACCAGTGAAGGCGACCTTCGCCACTTTAGGATGGGTGACGAGGGCTTCGCCCGTCGTGGCGCCATAGCCTGTCACGACATTGACCACACCCGGCGGCACGCCGGCCTCCTCGATCACGAGCTTCATGAACTCGAGCAGCGAGGCGGACGTGTACTCCGACGGCTTGATGACAACGGTGCAGCCCGCGGCCAGCGCTGGTGCAAGTTTGAAGCCGACAAGGAGAAGCGGCGAGTTCCATGGGATGATCATGGCACAGACGCCGACCGGCTCGCGCAGCGTGTAGGTGAAGTGGTCCGGCTTATCGACCGGCACCACCATGCCGGTGATCTTATCGGCTAGGCCGCCGTAGTAATAGTACCACTCCGGCAAGTACTTGAGCTGCGCCGCCATCTCCGAGATGAGCTTGCCGTTGTCCTTAACCTCGATCTGCGCGAGGTACTCGCCGTGTTTTTCAATCAGACCGGCAATCTTGCGCAGCAGGCGGCCTCGCTCTGTTTGCGTCATCCTGGGCCACGGGCCGCTCTCGAACGCGCGGCTGGCGGCCTCACAGGCGCGGTCGACGTCGACAGCATCGCACTCGGGGATCAGCGCCCAAGGCTCGCCGGTGTACGGATCGATCGTTTCGAACGTCTTGCCCGATGCGGCATCGCACCACTTACCATCGATATAGACTTGGTACTGCTTGAGCTTGGTCGGGACGTCTTGCACGGGATTGGCTCCAAAAATGGCGCGCCTGTGCTCTCGAAATTTCGGCTCGAGCTGGTGCGCAGTGGCACTTCGCAACCCACGATAGGAGGGCGATGATCATTGTCAATACGATGTGCCTTCGTGGGGCGCAGCGCCAATTTGCCGACCCGTCTTTGCAGGTTGGCAACTTCTTGGCTTGATGGCTTGACAATAAATGCAGCTTGCACGGACCGGGCCGGTTGCTTGTGAAGAATATGTCAAAGTGTACATCGACTGTGACTGAGTCGATCTAATACCCAAGATCGAAATATCCTTGCTCGTAGCGCTCTACAGCGTCGCGCTTTCAGCAGCTAACTTCCATTGAATAAATCTGTTGACTATAGTTCCGCCGGGCGAACGGTGGCGACTACAGCGCGGCCAACGTGATCGTGACTGGCGTGACTTAGCGAGCAGGTGAACAATCGAGGAAAATCACTCGCCTGTCACGGGGGACGAGGGAGACAAGAGCGGCATGAGATGCAATCCCTTGCGCTGGCTTCTGGGGGGCATTCTGATCATTGGCCTGCTCGGAATCATGAATCTTCAGGGCGTGCTCGCCCGCATTGAAGCGGAGCTGCTGCAGCAGACCCGGCAAGCCCTCGACGAGGCCGGGCTCAGCTGGGCCGAGGTCGGCTTCTCTGGCCGGGATGGCCTGATCAGTGGCAGCGCGCCTGACGAGCAAGAGCTGCGGAAGGCATATGAGATCACGAGCGCCATCTGGGGCGTACGCGAGGTCAGCAATCGCGCCGGGCTTGTCGAGGAGCAGAAGGATTACGTTTGGCGCGCCACGCTGCGAGAGGGCCGGCTGAAGCTGACGGGCTATGTACCGAACGAGGCAACTCGGCGGGCTATCATCGGCACGGCGAAGGCCTCTTTTCCCGACCTCGAGATTCAGGATCGGATGCAATTGGCGCGGGGCGCTCCGAACACGGAGGTTTGGCTTGGCGGCGTAAGCTTTGGACTGAAGCAACTTTCTCGCTTGAAGCCCGACGCGGCCGTCGAGCTGAGCAAGGAAGGGCTGACGGTCGTCGGCGAGGCTCAGGACCAAGATGCTTATCGTGCGCTGAAATCTTCGTTGGCCAATGGCCTCCCCCAGGGCGTAGCGCTGAAAGAGGACCGAGTCATTGCACCCGCTGTTAAACCTTACGTCTGGGGCGCTCGGCTTTCTTCAAACCAGCTTCAGCTCGGCGGATATGTTCCGAATGAGCAGGCGCGCGAACAAATCCTCTCCGCAGCACAAAACGCCTTCCCGCAGCAAGTTATCGTCGACCGCATGCGGATCGCCTCGGGTGAACCCGAGGACCTCGTCGCAGCGGCCGTAGGTGCGCTTGGAAAGCTCGCTTTGCTCGAGGAGGGAAAGGTCGAGATCAAAGCGAGCCAACTTAGTATTTCGGGGCTGGCGACCAAGGAGGAGACGGCCAAACAGCTGCGCGAAAGCCTGAGGGACGGCATTCCCAAGTCGATCAAAGTTGACGCCGAGATCGACTTCAAGGAGCCGACAATTCCTACGATCAGCCCGTATACCGTCGGCGTGGTGATCGAGGAGTCGTCGCTGCGGCTGTCCGGTTACGTACCTAACGAGGACGCACGCAAGGCTTTGATGGAGGCGGCGCAATCTCGCTTTCAGAGCCTGACGGTTGTCGACGAGCTCCAGCTTGGTGCGGGTGCTCCCGACGGCTTGCTAACCTGTGTCGAGGCCGGACTGTCGGCACTCGCGACACTGGACAATGGCCGCCTCGAGATGTCAGATGCCCAATTGAGGTTGGCAGCGGTCACGGATGACGAGGAGAAGGCCGAGGCAGTTCGGAACGAGCTGCGAGCGTCCGTCAATCGCGCTTGTGAGCTTGATCTCAAGCTCGACGTGGACATTCCACCCGAGCCGGATCTGAGCTGGCGCGCGGTGGCCGGAGATGGTCAGCTGGTGCTCGAGGGTCAGGTTCCCGACGAGGCCACGAAGGCTGAGCTGTCCCGTATGGCCGGTGAGTTGTTTCCTGGGGCGCAGCTGATGGATGGCACACAGATCGCCGAGACCCAATCCAAGAAGTGGGTCAAGGTTAGTGGGACGGCCCTCGCAATCCTTTCACGACTTCGCAGCGGCGAGGCGCGTCTCGAAGGCCAGAACCTGATTGTGACAGGCCAAGCGCCCGATACCGCGGTCGCAGCGTTCGTCGAGCAGCAGCTCCGCAATCTTCCGAAAGGTTACACGGGCACCGATACGGTGGAGGTCCGCTCGGATGCAATGATCTGGGCGGAGCAGGAGGCGCAGCGCAAGGCGGAGGCCGAGGCGGCCCGGCGCGCGGCTGAAGAGGAGCGGTTGAGAGCCGAGGAAGAAGCGCGCAAGGCGGAGGAGGAAGCTCAGCGTCGCGAGCAGGAGGCCCAAAGCCAGACTGAGGCAGAACGGGAGCAGTTCGCCGCTAGCACGACAGAGCAAGAGCAACTGACGCTGGAAGCGGCCCAGGCACGCCTTAACGGCAGTGACACTGCGGAGGAGCAACCGGCTGAAGCTTCCGAGCAAGCCCGGATTCAGGGAGAAGACGACGGCTCGGCTCCTTCGACGGCACAGGAGCCTGCGGTCGCCCTCCACGGGCCAGAGATGGCTGGCCCGTCACAGCAGCACGCCGCGTTGACGACGGAGGCGGACGAGCGCTGCGATCGAGCGATTGCTGGGGCAACTTTGCATGGCACGGTGAATTTCGACCGGGGCAGCGCGAAGCTGCGCGAGGATGGAAAGACTGTGCTCGAGAAGCTCGCCCAGGTGGTCATCGCATGCCCGCACGTGCGGCTTGAGATCGAAGGCCACGCCGATGCGGAGGGCTCGCCCGATGGCAATCAGAAGCTTTCAGAGCGGCGAGCGAAAACGGCCGTCGACTTCCTGTCCGACCGCGGCATTCCCGTCGAAAGGATCAAGGCGATGGGTTATGGCGCAACCCGCCCAGTCGCGCCCAACGACACACCAGAGAGCCGCGCCCTGAACCGGCGAGTAGAAATCATTATCAAGGATCACTGAAAACCGCACGAAGGGGGCGAGTGGCCATGGACTTCCTGCTGGCAAAGCTGATCTGGTACGTGCTGCTGGCGTTCGCCATCGGACTGTTCGTGGGCTGGGTGTCCTGCTACCGAGTCGGGAATCGCTAGGCCGGCGTAAGGAACGGGAAGGCGAGCCGCGCCGAAGGGGGGACCACAGATGACAACTCTGCTCTGGCAGACCGCCCTGCTCCTGCTCGGGGCCTATTTTCTGGGGGCATTTTCGGGTTGCCTGATCCGCAGGACTTTCTTCGCGCCTGCCCCCGCACGGCCGGTAGAAAGGCAGCCCACCCCGGGAGCCGCTGCACCGCCGCGCCGACTCGAGGATCCCGCACCCGTTGCGGCAGCGGCAGGCGGGCTGGCTGCCGGTGGCGAGTTTGCAGAGGCGCCAGCCTCAGCGTATCTCGAGCGTCCACCTGAGAGCGAAACTGATGCGGACGGGAGTAGCGATCAAGCGATCGCATACGCAAGCCCGACTCAGCCGGCGGGCGACGAGCCCGTTCCGTCGACGAATGAGACACCTGTTTCACCCGGATCCGCCGAGCCCCGTGTCGAGCGCACTCCCCCATCTAATGAAGGGGAAGCTTCGCCGCCCGAGCGCCGAGTGCGATCCATCGGTACGTCGGCCGCCGCCGCTGCCGCCCTTGCGGCGGCAACGGCCCGCCAACAGGCGGCCGCGCGGACTGCAGCTGAGCGCGCTGAACGGGATGAGCAACCGCCGTTGCCGGCTGCAGCTGGCAGCTCCGGGCAGTCGAGCACATGGGCGCCGCGTGTGGATGTGCCCGCCGCAACACCGGCCCAGAGCACGGCTGAGCCGCAGCCTTCCGCTCCGGCGTCCGACGATCTCACCCGTATCCGCGGCATCGATCCTGATCTACATCAGCGGCTCATCGAGCTCGGCGTCCGCCGTTATGCTGAGATCGCGGAGTGGAGGAAGGACGATGTACGGCGCATCAGCCAGGCACTCGGCTTCCGTGGCCGGATCGAGCAGGAGAACTGGATCGAACAGGCTCAGATCCTGATGAACGGAGGCGAGACGGCATACTCACGCAGCCGTCAGACGCTTGCGAAACCCAGCCCCGACGAAGGTGAGCAACGACCGATCACCAGTGCCGCCGCCTCAAGGCCGACAGCGAAGGGGCCGCCAGCGGCAGTCGCCAGTACCCCCGCTTCCGGTACCGGGCCACGGACTCCCATCCTGGGCCTCGGCCGCGACAACCTTCAGCGCATCAGTCGCATCACCCCGGAGATTGAACGTCTGCTGAACGCGCAAGGAGTCAGCCGCTACGATCAGATCGCGCATTGGACGACGGCGGACGTGGCGCGTATCGATCAACTGCTCGGAGCCGACGGACGCATCTCGCGGGAGAACTGGATCGAGCAGGCGCAAATCCTCGCGCGTGGCGGGGAGACCGCCTACTCGCGTGAATTTGATCGCCAGCGCGCGAACATCAATCCGCCGCGGCCGACACAGCTCGCCGAAGCCATTCGCGCGGCACAGGCCGAGAAAGCCGGTGAGCCGCCTCGCGCACCGGAGCGCGAACCCTCGAAAAATGTCGATTTGAATAAGCTGCGATCTGTGCGCTCCGAACTTTTCCGGACAGAGGAGCGAGAGGCGTCAAGACCCATTGGTCCTGGATCGCTAGGTGCTGTGAGAACCGACGATCTGAAGCGGATTCGCGGCATCGGGGTTCTGATCGAGAAGCGCCTCAACAGCATGGGATATCGGACCTACGAGCAAATTGCGAACTGGACGGCCGCCGATGTGGAGCGGATCAGCCGCGCGCTCGACATCCCTGGGCGGATCGAGCAGGAGAATTGGATCGAGCAGGCGCGCATTCTGGCTTCCGGCAAGCAGACAGAATTCGCACGGCGGTTGGACCGGGGATGAGCGCCTGCGAGCCAAGTAACAGACTGTCGGCAACTGAAAATTGCTCGCGTGCTCGAGACCTGCGTCACCCGCCCGTTACGGGGAAAGTTTGTTCGACGAGTCATTGTCGATGAGGACTTGCGAAACCGTTTCGTCTGTGATGAACACAACCCGAAAAGCTGCGTCGAACGGGCGGAGGCAACTTTGGGCACGAATGGCATTCTGAGAGCAGCGGTTCTTCTGGCTGCCGTTGCTGGATTGGCGGGGTGCGCCAGCAATGCCGACCCATACGGCGACCCTGGGGCACGGCCAATGCCGCCTGGCTACAGCTGTCAGTCCGTCCGCGCGGAGCTAAATCGGCTCGATGCGAAAGGAATTCGCCCGAAGGTGGAAGCCGCGAGCAGCGGCAGGAAGTTGTCGGCGCAGGCACAGGCCGAGGTCGATCGCTACAATTATCTGCTCAATGTCTATCTCGGCGCTCGCTGCCACGTGTGACGCGGCCGCTGATCGCCCTGGAACTGGACCACTCGTTCCGCTTTGATTGGAAAGCTCCGGGCCCGAGCGCGGAGCTTTCATTTTGGATGCACGAATAAGGGACACCATGCCGAGCAAATCCTACGATGTCGTCGTGATCGGTGCCGGGCCCGGGGGCTACGTAGCGGCCATCCGCGCCGCGCAGCTCGGTTTCAAGACGGCAGTGGTGGAGCGGGAGCACCTGGGAGGCATCTGCCTCAACTGGGGGTGCATCCCGACCAAGGCGCTTCTGCGTTCGGCAGACGTCTTCCGCAATGCGGCGCACGCCAAGAGCTACGGCCTGAGTATCGAAGGGAAGCTGGAATTCGACGCTGCTGCCATTGCGGAGCGGTCGCGTCGGGTCGCTAGACAGCTCAACACCGGTGTCGGCTTCCTCATGCGCAAGAACAAGATCGACGTGATCTGGGGCGAGGCGACGATAACCAAGCCCGGCGAGATTGTGGTCTCGGAACCAAAGAAGAAGCCGATGGAGCCCACCATTCCACCGCCGAAGGGGGTGCTGGGGCCGGACACTTACAACGCGAAGCACACGATCATTGCCACCGGCGCACGGCCGCGCGTGCTGCCTGGCATCGAGCCCGACGGCAAGCTGATCTGGACCTACTTCGAGGCGATGGTTCCGCCGGCCATGCCGAAATCGCTCCTCGTCATCGGGTCCGGCGCTATCGGCATCGAGTTCGCCTCGTTCTATCGCACTTTCGGGGTGGAGGTGACTGTCGTCGAGGTGTTGCCGCAGATCTTGCCCGTCGAGGATGCCGAGATTGCAGCCCTCGCGCGCAGACAGTTCGAGCGGCAGGGCATGCGCATCCTGACTGGCGCCACGGTCACACGCGTCGACAAGGCTGACAACGGCGCCACGGCTACGATTGATCTCGGCAACGGCAAGACCGAGACGATCACTGCCGAGCGGCTCATCTCCGCGGTAGGTGTGGTGGGGAACATCGAAAATCTGGGGCTCGAGAAGCTCGGCGTGAAAGTGGAGCGCGGCACCATTGTCACTGACGGCTACGGGCGTACGAACGTGCCGGGCATCTACGCCATTGGCGACGTCGCCGGTGCGCCGATGCTGGCCCACAAGGCTGAGCACGAAGGCGTGATCTGCGTCGAGACGATCAAGGGGCTGCCGACGCACCCCCTCGACAAGCTCAAAATTCCGGGGTGCACCTATTGCCATCCGCAGATCGCGTCTGTCGGTCTGACAGAGGCCAAGGCGAAGGAAGCGGGCTATGAAGTGAAAGTCGGCCGCTTCCCGTTCCGCGCCAACGGCAAGGCCATCGCGCTCGGCGAGCCGGAGGGCCTAACGAAGACGATCTTCGATGCCAAGACCGGCCAGCTCCTCGGCGCGCACATGGTCGGCGCGGAGGTGACCGAGCTGATCCAAGGCTTCGTCATCGCCATGCAACTCGAAACGACCGAAGAGGACCTCATACACACGGTCTTCCCGCATCCGACGCTTTCAGAAACCATGCACGAAAGCGTTCTCGATGCCTTTGGCCGGGTCATTCACACGTGAACTGACTATCTAGCCGCGCGACATCAGAGCGCGATTTAGGAGAGCCAATCATGAAGATTACTGTCGAGACGAAGATTGCTGCTCCTGTCGAACTCATCTGGCAGGCCTACACGACGCCCGAAGACATCATGCAGTGGAACGCGGCATCTGATGATTGGCATACGCCCGCGGCCACGGCGGACTTGCGCGAGGGCGGCACCTTTTGCTTCCGCATGGAAGCCAAGGACGGCAGCATGGGCTTCGATTTCGCGGGAACCTACACGAAAATTATCGAGCACCAGCTGATTGAGTATACGTTCGGTGACCGTGAAGCTCGCGTGGAGTTTACTCCGGGGTCCGACGGTGTAGGAGTGCGCGTGACCTTCGACAGTGAGCCGACGCATTCCATCGAACAGCAACAGGCCGGCTGGCAAGCCATTCTCGACAATTTCGCCCGTCACGTCGAGGCGAAGAATCGCGCCTGAGTTGCCATGGGTTGGTAGCGATTACTGCCGCCGATGCCGAATACGCTCGACGGAGCATGGCGAGTCGGCCAAAATCAGTAGGCGTTCTGTTCGTTTGTTGCATGGGTCCCATTTCGCAGAGGAGACCTGCAATGAAAACGGATGCGAAATCCCTGCTGATCATGGCGGGCATCGGCATCGTCGCCGGGTTCCTCGCCTCACTGATCGTCGGTGGCGGCGGGGGGCTGATCTGGTATCTGTTCGTCGGATTATTGGGCGCTTTCGTCGGTGGCCTCCTTCTTGGCGCACTCGACCTCAATCTCGGCATCAAGAATGAGATCGCGTCACGCGTGGTGACGGCAACCATAGGCGCCATCGTTGTCATCGTACTAGCGCGCCTCATTGCATGAGCGACCCAGCGCGACCTAGAGGAGAAGCGTGGACTTCGGTGCTTACACGCCGCTCGTGACGCTGGTGGTCGTCGGGCTGATCGCTGGCTGGATCAGCGGCATGCTCTTCGGCCAGCGCGGGCTCATCAGGTATCTGGTCGTCGGCATTCTCGGTGCGCTGCTCGGCGGATATGTCTTCCACGGGCTTCTGAACGTTAGCTTTGGGCTGGGCAGCGCGTTCCTCGATCAGGTTGCGGTTGCCACCATCGGAGCTGTAGCGGTGATGCTGCTCGCACGCGGTATCGCCCGCTGAGGCCCCCAATCCTGAAGTAGGAGCCATGCCGCGGCGACATGGCGGTTGATCAATGCGCCGCTTGGGGCCACCTGTAGTTCGTCACGCTCAACACAGTCCTACTCGTCATCCGAGCTCATGGTCACGATCCTCGATCTGCGTCCCCGGCATCCCGAGAAGGCACATCGGCCTGACAATCCGGTGCTGCGCAAGCCAGATTGGATCCGCGTCAAAGCGCCGGGCTCGCCAGGGTATGCCGAAACGAAGCGGATCGTACGCGAGCACGGCCTGCACACCGTCTGCGAAGAGGCGGGCTGCCCCAACATTGGCGAGTGCTGGACCAAGAAGCACGCCACCATGATGATAATGGGCGACACGTGCACGCGCGCGTGTGCCTTCTGCAATGTGCGCACGGGCCTGCCGAAGCCGCTCGATCCGAAAGAGCCGGAGAACGTAGCGGAGGCGGTCGCCAAGCTCGGGCTGGAGCACGTGGTCATCACCTCGGTTGATCGGGACGATCTGGCCGACGGCGGAGCGGCGCACTTCGCGGCCGTCATCCGCGCCATTCGCGCCCGAACGCCGATGACCACGATCGAGGTCCTGACGCCGGACTTCCTTCGCAAGGACGGTGCGCTGGAGGTGGTCGTCGAGGCGCGGCCGGACGTGTTCAATCACAACCTGGAGACTGTTCCGGGGCTCTACCTCCAGATTCGCCCGGGTGCGCGCTACTTCCATTCGCTGCGGCTGCTCCAGCGGGTGAAGGAGCTCGATCCGACGATGTTCACCAAGTCCGGCATCATGGTCGGGCTTGGCGAGCGCCGGGAGGAAGTGCTGCAGCTCATGGACGACTTGCGCAGCGCCGATGTCGATTTCCTCACCATCGGCCAGTACCTGCAGCCCACGCGTAAGCACGCCGAGGTGAAGCGGTTCGTGACGCCCGAGGAGTTCAAGTCCTACGAGCGCATCGCCTATGCAAAGGGCTTCCTGCTGGTGTCCGCGAGCCCGCTCACGCGCTCATCCTATCATGCCGGCGAGGACTTCGCCCGCCTCCGTGCCGCCCGTTTGGCGGCAATGGGGCGTGGCGGATGAGCATCAGGCAGACCAGCACTTTCGCGCGTGGTGTTTGGTCGCAATGCACTGGCGGCGCGTGTTCAAGATATTCGTAAGCAACAATATTAGAGATCCAGATGCCGTCATTCCGAACACAGCGAATTGTGAAGCATCCGCCCCGGGCGATGTTCGAGCTCGTCTCCGACGTCGAGCGCTACCCGGAGTTTCTTCCGCTTTGCGAGAAGCTGGTGGTGCATTCACGCGCGCAAAAGGAGGACGGGCTGGAAGAGATCGTCGCGTCGATGACCGTCGGTTATGGCCGGATCTGCGAATCGTTCACGACGCGGGTGCGTCTCGACCGGGCGCAGCACAGGATCCTGGTGAACTACGTCGATGGTCCGTTCCGGCACCTCGAGAACACATGGGCGTTTCATTGCCATCCGGACGGTTGTCGAGTGGATTTCTCCATCGTCTATGAGTTCCGGTCGATGGCGCTGGGTATGGTGATGGGTGCGCTCTTCGACCGTACTTTTCGGAAGTTCGCAGAAGCCTTCGAGGCGCGCGCCGATGCACTCTACGGCCCGGAAGGAACGGCGCTTACTCGAGCTTGACCGCAGCCTTGGCGAGATCCAGCGCCGCTCGAACGCTGCCCAGCCGTATGGCCGTCCGACCTAGATCCCCGAACCGCTGCTCAAGATGCACCGTCGGCTGGCCCTTGCGGGCTGCCGCGAAGTGAACGAGGCCGACCGGCTTCTCGGCCGAGCCGCCGCCGGGACCTGCGATACCTGTCACGGAGATCGCCAGGTCGGCTTCCGAATGAGCCAGCGCGCCTTCAGCCATGGCCCGGGCTACCTCCTCGCTCACGGCGCCATAGTTCGCGATAAGCTGCGGATCGACGCCGAGGCAGGAGCTTTTCGCGGCATTCGAGTAAGTGACGTACCCGCGCTCCAGGACATCCGATGAGCCTGGAATCTCGGTCAGCAAGCCTGAGATGAGCCCGCCGGTGCAACTTTCCGCAGTGACAAGCATGAGCTTGTGCTGACGCAGAAGCTCGATGAGACCACGTGCTTCATCAACGAGATCTGACGGGAACATCCGAGACACCACACTGTCTAGCAACGCCGGAGAGCGAACGACCGATCCTGGCATGAAATGGTAACCGGTCGCACCTCCTGATTGACCCCCCAAACGAAAATCGGGCGCCTGCGGTTAGCGGCACCCGATTCAGAATCTCAGAACGCAGAGCGTACGACCCGCAAACTGCTCGAAGGGCCCGCTGCCTCGCGGGAGCCCGTATTAGACGACAGCCAGCTTCTCGGCCTGATGCAGCAGCTTGTCGAGCGTCTCCCTGCTCTCCGGACCCATGACGCCCACGGCACGCTCCTGGGCCGCCAACCACACGGGATAAGCTTCCTTGATCACCCGGCGGCCCTTCTCTGTGAGGTGCAGTCCCCGTCCACGCCGTCCTGCTGGCGGATCCATGGTGATCAAATTGAGCGCCAGCAGCCGCTTCAGGTTACGTGAAAGGGTGGATTTTTCGATATCGAGCGTGAAGCCGATCTCGACGGCCGTGATCCCGTCCTGCTGTGCCAATTGAGTGAGCAGGGTGAACTGGCTGGCCGTGATCCCGAGCGGGCGCATGGCGTCGTCGTAGACGCGGGTGATGATCCGGCTGAGCTGGCGCACCCGCGTGGCAATGCAACTTGCAGAGGTCGTCTCTGCGATGTTGGCAAGCTCTGCTGCCGCGGAGTCCGGCTCCTGAGTCATTATGTTCATCGGAGGCTCCTGGCTTCGCCAGTGGAGATACAACGCTTTATTGTTGATCGGCGATTCTCACCACCGATGCAAGGCAAGGTGCTCTCTCGACTGCCGATTCAGGAGCAGGGGTTGCACGGAGGCAGCAGCACGGTGGCACTGGCCAGCGCCGCAATGCCCTCCCGCCGCCCTGTAAAGCCAAGTCCCTCCGTCGTCGTCGCTTTGACGCTGACGCGATCGATCCCTATTCCGAGGATGTCGGCGATGGTGGTGCGCATGGCTTCGCGATGAGGCGAAATTTTAGGCGCCTCACACAGCAGCGTGACATCGACGTTCATGACTTGGCCGCCCCGCTCGGCAACACGGCGGGCGGCTTCGCGCAGAAAAACGTGGGAGGCGGTACCCGCCCATCTCTGATCCGACGGCGGAAAATGCTGGCCGATATCCCCATCGGCGATCGCTCCGAGAAGAGCATCCGTCAGGGCATGCAGTCCGACGTCTGCATCGGAATGCCCCTCGAGACCCCGGTCGTGATCGATCCGCACACCGCACAACCAGACATGATCGCCTTCGCAAAATCGGTGTACGTCGAAACCGGTGCCTGTCCGGTACTCGCCCATGCCGGTTGGCGGGGCGATGAGCTGCTCTGCCAAAGCGAAATCCTCCTCGGTCGTGAGCTTGAGGTTGCGGGCGCTGCCTTCGACGATGGCGACCTGCAATCCAGCCCATTCCGCAATTGCCGCGTCGTCCGTGAAATCCGTTCGGCCGGCTTCAATAGCAGCGTTATGCGCGTCGAAAATCTTGGAGAAACGAAAGCCCTGCGGGGTCTGTGCGCGCCAGAGATTCTGACGTGACACTGTCGCCTCGATGCACCGATCCGTCCCGGCGCGCTTGAGCGTGTCGCTTTCGGGGACAGCGGCAATGGCTCCGTCGAACGACTCAAGGGCCTCGATGACCCGTCCGATCGTCCCTGCATCGACCAGTGGACGAGCTGCATCATGGATCAGCACGGCGTCCGGCTTGGCATCAACCAGCGCATTCAGTCCGGCCCGGACCGACTCCTGGCGTGTGGCGCCACCGAGAATCGGCTCCCGGAGCGGCGCATCTAATCCTGAGCAACAGGCGTCATAGAGTGAGCGGTCATCGGGATGAATGACCACCTGAATTGTCTCGATCCGCGGTTCTGATGCGAGCGCCGCGATGGTGCGCGCCAGAACCGGTCTGCCACCGAGCATCCGATATTGTTTCGGAACGGATGTGGCTGCGGCGCGTGTGCCGCGTCCTGCAGCGACGATCAGGGCGGCCACGCGCACCTTCGACCTCCGCAATTCCCAATAGCATCACAAATGGTCGCGTGAAGCTCTAACGGCCTCATGCACCCCATGCAACGATGGCGTTTGACATCGCAATTCGCACTTGCGAAATGCGCTCAGCTGCCATAGTCTGCACAAACATTCGGCACAAGACTAATGTGACCAATATCTAGGCATGAGACCCATTCCGCGTATTCCGGTCCAGCTCAACATTGGGTCTCACCAGCTTGAGAACGCCGTCGTGCTTGCTCCGATGTCCGGAGTGACCGACCTGCCGTTCCGCGCCTTGGCCCTTCGGCTTGGTGCAGGGCTTGTCGTCTCCGAGATGGTGGCCAGCGAGGAGCTGGTGCAGCAACGCCCGGACGCGCTGCGCAGAGCCGTCGGGATAGGCACGTCACCGTTCGTCATCCAGCTTGCGGGTCGCGAGGTCCGATGGATGGCAGAGGGCGCCCGCATTGCCGAGGACCTCGGGGCCGATATCATCGACATCAACATGGGTTGTCCGGCCCGGAGGGTGACAGGAAAGCTCTCCGGCTCCGCGCTGATGCGCGACCTGACGCACGCGCTCTCTCTCATTGAGGCTGTCGTAAGGAATACGCGTCGTCCCGTTACGCTCAAGATGCGGATGGGCTGGGATCATGACCAGCTCAATGCGCCGGAGCTGGCCCGTCTGGCCGAGGGAGTGGGTGTGCAGCTCGTCACGGTCCATGGCCGCACACGATGCCAGTTCTTCGACGGGCGTGCTGACTGGGCGTTCGTACGGCGCGTGAAGGAAGCAGTGTCCATTCCGGTTGTCGTCAACGGCGATATCCGGACCGTCGATGACGCCCGAGAGGCGTTGAGGCTTTCGGGTGCCGACGGGATCATGGTCGGACGCGGTGCTTATGGCGCACCGTGGCTGCCGGGGCGCATCGCGACGGCGCTTCGGACGGGCGTCGATCCCGGCCCGCCCAGCTTGGCCGAGCAGGGCCGCATCGCCGTTGCGCACATCATCGAAATGCTCTTCCACCACGGACGTTCACACGGACTGCGTCGAGCCCGGAAGCACATCGGCTGGTATCTGGAACAGAGCGGGCTTTCGCTTGATCGCCTGAAGATCTGGCGCAGCCGGTTGTGCCGCGACGACGACCCCCGCCGCGTGCTCCGTGGCATGGCCGAGTTCTACGACTGCGCAGAGGAACTTGCTGCATGAGCCCGGAAGCGACCCGTGAGCGTTCGCTGACTGCCGCTGGGCCACGGCATATCCAACATGACCTGCTGCTTGCGGCGCTCCCTCATCCGGTTCTGGCTCTCGCCGAGGGCGAACGGATCGTCTACGCCAATCCGGCCGCAGAGCAGTTCTTCTCAGCAGGGCAGGCGACATTGAAGCGGCACCGGTTCGCCGATCTGGTCGCCTTCGGATGTCCGCTGGTCAATCTGGTCGAAAAAGTCCGCCGCACGGGCGCTTCGGTCAACGAGTACGGGATCGAGGTCGTCATCCCGCGGCTCGAAGGAACGCGGTTAGTGGATGCACACGGCACCCCATTGCCGGAGCAGCCGTCGCTCATCGTGCTGATGATGCAACAGCGCACCATGGCGCAGATGATCGAGCGCCAACTCACGCATCGCGCGGCGGCAAGGTCAGTTTCCGGGCTGGCGGCGATGCTCGCCCATGAAATCAAGAACCCGTTGTCAGGCATCCGCGGAGCCGCGCAGCTGCTGGAGCCGAACCTCAGTCCGGCCGATCGGCAGCTGGCACAACTTATCTGCGCGGAGACGGATCGGATCCGCAATTTGGTCGACCGGATGGAAGTGTTCGGCGATGAGCGCCCGTTGGCCAAGGACCCGGTGAATATCCATGACGTGCTGGATCACGTCTGCCGTCTGGCCAGCGCGGGATTCGGGCGTGGTGTTGATTTCGTTCTTCGATACGACCCGTCTCTGCCGCCTGTGCCGGGCAATCGTGACAAATTGGTCCAGGCGTTCCTCAATCTCGTGAAGAACGCGGCGGAGGCGATCGAGGAGGGCGGAGAGAGTGGTCGTATCATCCTGACGACGGCATTCCGCCCCGGCATGCGCCTGTCCGTTCCGGGCAGTGGCGCGCGAGTCAGCCTGCCTTTGATGATCGAGGTGGAGGACAACGGGCCGGGCGTATCTGAGCACGTCAAACCTCATCTGTTCGATCCGTTCGTCACGACCAAGCGCAGCGGAACTGGGCTCGGCCTCGCGTTGGTCGCCAAGATCATCGGTGATCACGGTGGCATCATCGAGTGCGAGTCGGAGCCGCGGCGGACGATCTTCCGGGTCCTGCTACCCATGCAGGATGTTCGACCCGGAGCGCGATCGACTGAAGCGGAGACATCAAATCCGCGAAGCATGAAATGATCCAAGGGCCCCAGTCATGTGTCCAAAACCGATCACACCACCATGGTCATCCCGGTGCTCGTCACCGGGATCCACCTCCCCGCTTGCTTCGGTGCCTGTGGAAGGGTGGATCCCGGGCACAGGGCCCGGGATGACCAGTTTCGTTGCATAGGATTAGACCAATGGCACGTGGCACGATCCTGATCGCCGACGACGACAGCGCCATCCGGACGGTGCTCAACCAGGCGCTCGCCCGCGCCGGCTACATTCCACGCGCAACGAGCAATGCAGCAACGCTCTGGCGATGGGTCTCCCAAGGCGAGGGTGACGCCGTCATAACCGACGTCATCATGCCTGACGAAAACGCCTTCGACCTCATTCCGCGCATCAAGAGGGTGAGGCCGGATCTGCCGATCATCGTCATGAGCGCCCAGAATACGCTGATGACGGCTCTTGCGGCAGCCGAGAAGGGCGCCTTCGAGTACTTGCCGAAGCCGTTTGATCTTAACGAGCTGGTGAGCGTTGTGGGGCGCGCCCTCGCCGAGCCCAGCCGCAAAGCTATCCGCAGTGTCGCCGACTCTGAATCCGAAGAGCTGCCGCTAATCGGCCGCTCACCCGCGATGCAGGAGATCTATCGCATCATCGCGCGCCTGACCCAGACAGACCTGACAGTGATGATCACCGGCGAGTCGGGCACGGGGAAAGAGCTGGTTGCGCGTGTTCTGCACGATTATGGCCGGCGCCGCAGCGGTCCTTTCGTGGCGATCAACATGGCCGCGATCCCGCGCGAGCTTATCGAAAGTGAGCTGTTCGGGCATGAGAAGGGAGCCTTCACGGGCGCTCACACCCGCATGCCCGGTCGTTTCGAGCAGGCCGAGGGCGGAACGCTGTTTCTCGACGAAATCGGCGATATGCCGATGGAGGCTCAAACGCGCCTGCTCCGTGTGCTGCAGGAGGGCGAGTACACCACCGTCGGCGGGCGGGTCCCCCTGCGTACCGACGTTCGCATCATTGCCGCGACACACCGCGAGCTGAAGAGCCAGATCCAGCAAGGCCTGTTCCGTGAGGATTTGTACTACCGCTTGAATGTCGTTCCGCTGCGGCTGCCGCCCTTGCGTGAGCGGCTGGACGACATCGACGACCTCGTGCGTCATTTCTTGCGGCAGGCTGCTCGCGCCGGGCATGGGCAGAAGGCAATCGAGCAGGCAGCACTGGAGCGCCTGAAGCGGCATACATGGCCCGGAAATGTCCGTGAGCTCGAGAACCTCGTCCGCCGCCTCGTCGCGCTTTATCCGCAGGATACGATCACTGAGGAGATCATCGACGCGGAGCTGGGGCAATCGCTCACCTCCCGCATCGATGAGCCTCAGTCGACGGAGGATGTCTCCCTGTCAGAGCTCGTCGAGGGCTACCTCGGGCGCTATTTCGCGCGTTATGGACGCGAGTTGCCGCCACCGGGGCTGTACGACCGGATCATCCGAGAGGTGGAGCAGCCGCTCATAACCGCAGCACTGGCTGCAACGCGCGGCAATCAAATCAGGGCGGCAGAGCTCCTCGGGCTCAACCGCAACACGCTCCGCAGCCGTATCCGTGACCTCGACATTCAAATTTTCAAGACGCCCGGAGCCGCCTGATTCACAAGCCGAGCAGGGCACAGGCGGTTGGCTTGACTCGCCTCTCGGCTGGGGAGTATCGGTGGTTGTCGCGAAAATGTCACAGTTATGGCGCTGATCTGTGGTCGTACTGCCTACGCTGTGCCATCAACGTGACCGAATAGCTACGTACCAGTGCTGAAGTCTGAACGACCGGCCATCGCGGGCGGACTGATGCGAATGCGCGACAGGCCGATGAGAGGCGCTGTGGATGATGTCCGCTGATCCGGATAGAGCGAATGCCGCTATTGTAGACGGGGGACGGCTGCCATTTCCTGAAGCGAACCCGCTCGCCTTCTGGATCGGCTTTGTCATCGTCATTTTGTCGCTCGTTTCCGGGTTCGCGACCTATCTCATCCTGACTGGGCTCACGCCCATCGTGCCTCGGGATGAGATCGTCCTGACGGTGCTGTTCATCAACGTCGTCCTGATCCTTGCGATGTTCGCCGTCATCGGCTGGCAGGCGATCGGGCTTGCCAAGGCATGGCGGGACAAGGAGGCCGGAGCCAGGCTTCATATTCGCATCGTCGGGCTGTTCAGCATCATTGCAGCGCTGCCGGCCATACTGCTTGCGATCGGAGCTACGACGACGTTCTCGCGCTCTTTGGACAACTGGTTTTCCACGCGGACGCGCCAGATCATCGCCAACTCGCTCGATGTGGCCAACGCTTACCTCGAGGAGCACGGGCAGGTTATCCGCACCGACATCGTCAATATGGCGAAAGACCTGGACGATGCGGCTGATACACTCCGTGATGATCCTGAGCAGTTCCGCACCCAGGTGATTGCGCACGCCGGCTTGCGTGATCTGCCGGCCGCGTACGTCATCGATGCGCAGGGACGGCCGATCATCAGCGCCATCGAGGACTCGCGCCTGCCCTATGTCCCGCCGCCCGCACACGTGATCGCTCAGGCCGAGGCGGGACAGGTGCCACTTCTTATGCCATCCAACAGCTACCGCGTGGCAGCGGTCACCAAGCTCAATGCGTATCCGGGCTCTTATCTCTACGTTCTGCGAGGTGTCAGCCCGAAGGTGATGGGTCACCTGCGGCAAACGCAGGCCGGCGTGGCCGAGTACGAGGAGCTGCGGAAGCGCCGCGGCGGGCTCAAGGTCGCGCACGCCCTCATGTACTTCATGATCTCGATGACGGCGCTGTTGGCGGCGATCTGGGTGGGCCTGTGGTTCGCCGGCCGCTTCGTGGCGCCGATCCGTCGGCTGATCGCGGGAGCGCAGGAGGTCTCGCGCGGCAATCTCAATGTGAGACTGCCGATCCGGCGTGGCGAAGGCGATTTGCGGCGCCTGTCGGAAACCTTCAACACGATGACGACAGAGCTGAAGACGCAGCGCGACGCGCTCGTCTCGGCCAATGAACAGCTCCTCGAACGCCGCCGGTTCATCGAGGCGGTGCTGACTGGCGTCTCGGCAGGAGTTCTTGGGCTCGACCGTGAAAGGCGCATACGGCTGGCGAATCGATCGGCGGAAAACTTGCTCGGTGCGACGGCTGAGGAGCTTATCGGCCGCCGGCTGGAGGAGGCGGTGCCCGAGATCGGTGCTCTTCTTACCAAGCCGGAGTCGGAGCGGATGGCTTACCGCCTCCAGCATCAGGTGAAGCTGGTCAACAACAACGGGGACGAACGGATCTTCGCCGTGCGATTCACGCGCGAGGTGGAAGGCGGCGAGGAGCAGGGCACGGTTGTCACCGTGGACGACATCACCGAGCTCGTCTCCGCGCAGCGCACGTCGGCGTGGGCCGACGTAGCCCGCCGCATTGCTCACGAGATCAAGAATCCGCTCACCCCGATCATCCTTTCCGCGGAGCGCATCCGCCGCAAGTACGGCAAGGTGATCACTGAAGATCGGGAGACGTTCGACAAGCTCACGGCCACAATTGAGCGCCAGGCCGGCGACATCAAGAGCATGGTGGACGAGTTCGCTTCCTTCGCGCGCGTGCCGAAGCCCGTCATGGAGCCATGTGACCTACGCGATGTCGTTCAGGAGCCGGTGATCCTGTTTCGCGAGAGCCACCCCGCCATCACATACGATCTTGTTCTGCCGGATGAGCCCGTCGTGGGCCTGTTCGATCGCCGGCTGATCACTCAGGCTGTGACGAACCTCGTGAAAAATGCAACGGAGGCTGTCGAGCAGGCCGCTGAGGAGGCCGAGCCTGGCTGGTCAGGACATATCGAGGCGATTCTGCGCGTCGCCGACGGTCAAGTCATGATCGAGCTCGTCGACAACGGGATAGGCCTGCCGAAGCAGAACCGCTCACGCCTGCTCGAGCCCTACGTGACCAACAAGGGGACCAAGGGCACGGGGCTTGGTCTGGCGATCGTTCAGAAAATTGTCGAGCAGCACAACGGCATGCTGGCCCTAGAGGATGCGCCACCAGGGGCGCAGCGCAGCCGTGGGGCGCTCGTCCGCATCACGCTTCCTGTTCAAAACGAGTCCAGCAGCAAGACCGATGTCAAACCCGAGGCAGCCGAATAGGCCCGCATCGGCGAGACATCCAGTTCGCCAAGGGAAGGGAGTGACCGATGGCGTCTGACATCCTGGTTGTCGACGACGAAGCCGACATCCGCGAGCTCGTTTCAGGGATTCTCGAGGATGAAGGGCATCGCTGCCGGTTGGCACGCGACAGCGACGAGGCGCTGCGGGCGATCGAGGAGCGCCGGCCACACCTCGTCATCCTCGACATCTGGCTGCAGGGCAGCCGGCTGGATGGGCTCGAGGTGCTGTCGATCATCAAGAAGGTGCATCCCGATTTGCCGGTGGTCATCATTTCCGGCCACGGAAACATCGAGACGGCGGTCACCGCCATCAAACGGGGCGCCTACGATTACATTGAGAAACCGTTCAAGGCTGACCGGCTGATCCTGGTCACCATGCGGGCACTCGAGGCCTATAACCTGCGCCGCGAGGTCAAGCACCTCAGGGAGCGGTCGGTCCATAGCGCCGAGATGATCGGCCGCTCGACGGCGATCAATCAGCTGCGCAATCAAATCGAGCGCGTGGCACCGACCAACAGCCGCGTATTGATCCGCGGCGCCTCCGGCTCCGGCAAGGAGCTTGCCGCGCGCGTTCTGCACTCCAAGTCGAACCGCGCTGACGGCCCATTCGTTGTGCTGAACGCTGCGGCCATGGTTCCCGACCGCGTCGAGGAGGAGTTGTTCGGCACAGAGGATCGCACCGGCGGGCCTCGCAAAGTGGGTGCGCTGGAGGAAGCGCATGGAGGCACGCTCTACATCGACGAGGTCGCGGACATGCCGCTGGAGACGCAGGGCAAGATCCTGCGCGTTCTGGTCGAGCAAAAGTTCCTGCGCCTCGGCGGCAGCCAGAAGGTGGCGGTCGATGTTCGCATCATCTCCTCGACGAGCCGTGATCTCGAGCGCGAGATGGCCGAAGGCCGCTTCCGTGAGGACCTCTATCACCGCCTCAACGTGGTTCCGCTTCGGGTGCCAAGTCTGGCGGAGCGCCGCGACGACATTCCTGAACTGGTCAACTATTTCGTCCAGCAGATCGCGCAAAGCTCGGGCCTCGCGCCGCGCCGGATCGGAGAGGACGCCATCGCTGTTCTTCAGGCCCACGACTGGCCGGGCAACGTGCGTGAATTGAGAAACAACATCGAGCGCCTGATGATCCTATGTGGTGGCGATCCGGACGCTGTCATCACGGCCGACATGCTGCCGGAGGAGATCGGCTCCAACGTGCCGCTGCCTGTGAACGGGGGCGCTGAGCATTTGATGTCCCTGCCGCTGCGCGAGGCACGCGAGATCTTCGAGCGCGAGTACCTGCTCGCTCAGATCAACCGATTTGGCGGCAACATCTCGCGTACGGCCGAGTTCGTCGGCATGGAGCGCTCGGCATTGCACCGTAAGCTCAGGGCGCTCGGCGTCAGCTCCGACCACCGTTCAAGTATGGCCGTCGGGCAATCCTAGAGCCAAACCTGGAAGCGCCTGCGCGCGTTTTCGGATGACAAGACGAGCGGGGCGAGCGAAATGCTCACCCGCACGGGCCTTTGTCTGCATGTGACGAGACGCAATCGGCATGAAGGTCATCATTTGCGGCGCAGGGCAAGTCGGTTTCGGCATTGCCGAGCAGCTCGCGGCAGAGGGCAACGATGTTTCCGTCGTGGACATCGATCCTGCCCTCGTGCAGCGCGCGAATGATGTTCTCGAGGTGCGCGCCACGCTGGGAAACGGCGCTCATCCGGACGTGCTCGAGCGCGCCGGAGCCAGTGAAGCCGACATGCTGATCGCCGTCACGCAGGCGGACGAGGTGAACATGGTCGCCTGCCAGGTCGCGCACAGCCTGTTCGACATACCGACAAAGATTGCCCGCGTGCGGGCTCAGAGCTATCTCTCAAAAGACTACTCGGTGCTGTTCTCGCGGAATTGCCTGGCTGTCGATCTGGCCATCTCGCCCGAGGTCGAAGTGGGCAACACGGTTCTGCGCCGGCTTCGGCTTCCTGGAGCCTTCGAGACGCTGAGCTTCGCAGACGGCAAGGTGCTGGCCGTCGGCATCTCCTGCGGAGATGACTGTCCAGTGGTCTCGACCCCCATCCGGCAACTCACCGAACTTTTTCCCGATCTGTCAGCCATTATCGTCGCCGTGCTGCGGAAGGGGGAGCTATTCGTCCCTCACAAGGACGAGCAGCTCGAGGCCGGAGATGACGTTTACGTAGTAGCGCCGGCCGATCAGATTGCGCGCACACTCAAAATATTTGGTCACGAGGAGCCAGTCGCCCGGCGGGTGATCATCGCCGGTGGCGGCAACATCGGCCTTTATGTCGCGCGTGCCATGGAGGCGCGCGAGCCAGTAGTGCGCGCTAAGGTGATCGAAGCCAACAAGTCCCGTGCAATCGAAATTTCTGAAGAGCTGAGCCGCACTGTGGTCCTGCATGGCAGCGCGCTTTCCGAGGAGTTGCTGCGCGAGGCGGAGGCGCAGTCGGCCGACATGATGGTGGCGGTCACAAACGACGAGCAGGTCAATATCTTGACATCCGTGTTGGCAAAGCATCTCGGCTGCAAGCGCAGCTTGTGTCTCATCAACTCCGCCGGCTACGCGACGATGGTTCGCTCGTTGGGCATCGACGCGCAGCTCAATCCGCGCGCAATCACCATGTCGCAGATCCTGCAATTCGTGCGACGCGGGCGCATCCGCAGCGTGCATTCAATACAGAACGGCGCTGGGGAGCTCATCGAGGCCGAGGCAATCGAAACGGCGCCGGTCATTGGCAAGGCCATCAAAGAGCTCGATATCGCAGAGGGTGTGCGGTTTGGTGCAATCGTGCGAAACGGCCACGTTTTCGCGCCGACCGGCAGCACTGAGCTGGAGCCCAAGGACAGGGCGATTCTTTTCGTTCGCTCCGATCATGTCCGGCAGGTGGAGCAACTCTTTCGGGTAAGCCCCGACTACTTTTGATGCACCACAATGGGAGAGGCCGTTGCACTCCGTGCCGCAACTGCTAAAAGGCACTCAGTGCTGCTTCGCGCGCCGCAAGGCTCATGGATCGTCAACTCGCCGGTTCATCCGGGTGCTGATTCCAGCGAGACTCTCGAGTAAGCTGATTTGGGGTGGTCGGACCGCCATCCCACACACACCGAACAAGAACGGATAAGAAGAAATGGCTGAACGAGCACAAAGCCTGCAGGACACGTTTCTGAATCATGTTCGGAAGAACAAGACGCCGCTCACGATCTTCCTTGTAAACGGCGTTAAGCTTCAGGGGATCGTCACTTGGTTTGACAATTTCTGTGTCCTGCTGCGTCGTGATGGACACTCGCAACTGGTCTATAAGCACGCCATATCGACAATCATGCCAGGCCAGCCTATCCATTTGATGGATCAGGATCCCGCTGAGGCACAGCAAGGGTAGGTTCTCGATTACGCGCGCAGACAAGACCAGACGGCGCTATGAGAGCCGGGCCGATGATGGCTTCGGCAAGAAGGAGCTGACACGTGCCATCGTTCTCGTTCCGGTGCTGCAGTTCAGCAGCAGGAGCGGGAAGCTCGCCGGCGCGCGGGCTGGCAATGGCTCCCGTGGCGCCACGCTTCATTCACCTGAGGATCGGCTGACCGAGGCAGTGGGTCTTGCCGAGGCCATTGACCTCGAAGTCTGCGAGAAGCTGATTGTGCCCGTCGCACGGCCGCAGCCGGCGACCCTGTTTGGCTCCGGCAAGGTCGAGGAGCTGAAAGACCTTGTCGCCCGGCACGAAGTTGACCTCGTTGTTGTCGATCACGCCGTCACGCCTATCCAGCAACGCAACCTGGAGCGGGCCTGGAACACAAAAGTGCTCGACCGTACCGGGCTTATCCTGGAGATCTTTGGGCGCCGGGCGCGGACGCGAGAGGGGCGGCTCCAAGTCGAGCTGGCTCACCTAACTTATCAGAAAAGCCGACTGGTCCGGAGCTGGACCCACCTTGAACGCCAGCGCGGTGGCTACGGCTTCCTCGGCGGTCCCGGTGAGACACAGATCGAGACGGACCGGCGGCTTATTCAGGAACGCATCGACGCCATCCGGAAGGAGCTGGACGTCGTAGTGCGCACCCGTGAGCTGCATCGCTCCGGGCGGCGGCGCGTGCCTTATCCGCTGGTGGCCATCGTCGGGTATACGAACGCTGGCAAGTCGACGCTGTTCAACAAGCTGACCGGCGCGGGCGTTGTTGCTGTAGACCAGGTCTTCGCAACGCTCGATCCGACGATGCGAGAGCTCAAGCTGCCGAGCGGTCGCCGGGTAATCCTCTCCGATACGGTCGGCTTCATCTCCGACCTGCCGACCACTCTCGTCGCCGCGTTCCGTGCGACGCTCGAGGAGGTCGTCGAGGCAGACCTGATCCTGCACGTACGCGACATCAGCCACCCCGAAACACAGGCGCAGCGGGCAGATGTGGAGAGCGTGCTGGCCGATCTCGGCATCGACGTGGACCGGCCGGATGGCCTGATTTTGGAAGTCTGGAACAAGATCGATTTGCTGTCGCCGGAAACACTCGAGGAGCTGCAGAATACCGCTCGGCGCGCAGCACGAGCGCCGCTACTTATCTCCGCCGCCCAGGGAATTGGCTTGGATCAGCTGCTCGAGGCCATCGACGCAGAGCTTGGCCGCGCGGACGAGGTGCTCACCATCTCCGTGCCGGCGACCGCTGGCGGCCTGCTCGCGTGGCTGCACGAGAATGCGCGAGTGCTGGCGCGCGAAACATCGGAGAGCGGCCAAACTGTATGCCGCGTGCAGATCGCTCGCGCCAAGAAAGGTCGTCTTTTCAGTCGACTGCACAAGGACGGGCTAGTGGCCGCAGCTTCACCGGCGAGCTGAGGACTAATCCCCAACCTCAATACGCGCGGTTCACACAGAAGGCGACGGCGCCGAGAAGAGCGCGTTTGGCCTGGCTATCCCGAAAGATGGCGAGGGCATCTTGGGCCATGGAGCCGTAGTAGCGGGCACGCTCGAGGGTGGCTTCGATGGCCTTGTGCCGGCGCATGAGAGCCATGGCATGCTCAAGATCGTTTTCGCCGATCTCGCCTTCCGTCAGTGTCCGCCTCCAGAACGCTCGTTCTTCATCGTTTCCTCGACGAAAGGCCAGAATGACTGGAAGCGTGATTTTACCCTCGCGGAAATCATCCCCCACAGATTTGCCGAGGTGGGCGCTTTCTCCCGAATAGTCGAGCGCATCATCAACGAGCTGGAACGCTATTCCGAGCGTTCTTCCATAAGATCTGAGCGCCGCCTGCTCATCGGCAGGTCTCCCCGCAATGGCAGCGCCGACTTCCGTTGCCGCGGAAAACAGGGCGGCCGTCTTGGCGTTGATGATCGCCAGATACTCATCCTCGGTGGTCGCGGTGTTCTTGGCGGCGGCGAGCTGCATCACTTCGCCTTCCGCGATGACAGCGGCCGCGTTGGAAAGGATCTTGAGCGCCGGCAGAGAGCCGACCTCCACCATCATCCGGAATGCCTGGCCAAGGAGGAAATCGCCGACGAGCACGCTGGCCTGATTGCCCCAGAGTAGTCGGGCCGCCTTCTTCCCACGGCGGTAATTGCTCTCGTCGACGACATCGTCGTGCAGCAGTGTCGCCGTATGCATAAATTCAACCGCTGCGGCCAATGGCACGTGGCCGTCGCCGGTGTATCCGCAGAGCTTGGCCGCGGCGATGGTCAGCATCGGCCGCATGCGTTTACCACCGGAATCAATAAGATGTAGTGCGAGCTTCGGAATAAGCTCGACGTCGGAGACTGCCTTGTCCAGAATAAGGCGGTTCACCGCGCCCATGTCCTCGGCCACCAGCTCGAGGATGGGGGTCAGGCTTTGGGACGGATCACGCGTATCGTCGATTGGGACAACGACCCCCACTGGGTTCCTCTTTCGGCGGTTATTGACCTCGGTGATCTTAAACTACGGGTTCCGGAACCGTTTTCACGGCAGATTGCCGCATAGTCGATTTCCGGACACATGGTGCAGAAAGGGCATCCATCATGATGGAGATTCTGCGCACGAACAACCCGGTGCTGCTGAGTTTCGTGGAGGTGCTTCTGCGGGACGCCGGCATCGATCCGCTCGTGGCAGATGGAAATATGAGCGTCATGGAAGGCTCTATCGGCGTGCTTCCTCGGCGGATCCTGGTTCGGTCTGACGATATCATGAGGGCTCGCCAAGTGCTCGTGGAAGCAGGGCTAGGCCACTGGATCAATGATGACGACCCGACCTGATGCGGAGGTCGGCCTGGAAGACGTAACCGAAGATGCTTTCCTGGGCGGAGCGCTGAGCATACTCCAGCCGCGAAAGGGTTACCGCGCCGGAATTGATGCAGTGTTGCTGGCAGCGGCTGTGCCGGTCGGAACGAATCGGGTCGAGCGCGTGCTCGATGCAGGTGCCGGAGCCGGTGTCGTGGGCCTCTGCATCGCGCGCCGGGTAGCGACGGCCCAGGTTACGCTGGTCGAAAAAGATCCCCTTCTCGTTAACCTCGCCCGTGCCAACGTGGCCCGCAATGGCCTCGAGGAGCGTGTCAGCGTCATCCCCGCAGACGTGACCGGACCGGCGGCTGATCTTGCCGCTGTGGGCTTGGCGCCTGACTCGTTCGAACACGTCGTCGCCAATCCGCCCTATCATGTCGAGGGGCGCGGGCGCCGTCCGCGGCATGCCATCAAGGCGACGGCCCACGCAATGCCGGAAGGCAGCCTTGCCCGATGGGTGCAATTCCTGACCCGTGTTGCGGCGCCTCACGGCACGCTCACGATGGTCCACCGACCGGATGCATTGCCAGAGCTTCTCCGATTGCTCGACGGTCGTTTTGGAGGCCTCGAGATCTTGCCGCTCCATCCGCGCCAAGGAGAGCCGGCGGTGCGCATTATTCTTCGCGGGACGAAAGGGAGCCGCGCGCCTCTCGTCTTGAAGTCCGGCCTGGTTCTGCACGAAGAGGATGGCAACCGTTTTCGGCCCGATATTGCGCGGGTTCTCCGGGATGGTGCGGCCCTTCCGCTCGCCTGAAGGGGTAGCCGGGGGTGCTTCAGTCGACTAAGAGTTGGAGCGAAATTCCTTGCAAGTAGTCGCATGGCGACGCAAGGACGACCTCTTGCTGTTTTTCATCTGAAAGAAGCAACTGAACAGATGTGGTTTTTGAAGCGCCGCCCCGTTGTTCCTGTCGTGCGGTTTTCCGGACCGATTGGATTTGCCACGCCACTCAGGCCGGGGCTTTCGATAAATGCCGTTGCAGGTGGGCTGGAAAAGGCGTTCAGCTTATCGAAGCTGCCGAGTGTTGCAGTCATCGTGAATTCGCCTGGCGGATCGCCTGTTCAATCGAATCTGATCTTCAAGCGCATCCGCCAGCTCGCCGAGGAGAAGAAAAAGAAAGTCTACGCCTTCTGCGAGGACGTCGCGGCATCGGGCGGCTATTATCTCGCGGTTGCCGGTGACGAGATCTATGCTGACCCGTCCTCGATCATCGGCTCGATCGGCGTCGTCTCAGCAACTTTCGGTTTTGACAAAGCGATGGCCAAGCTTGGCATCGACCGGCGGGTGTATACCGCTGGGGATGCCAAAGTGCTGCTCGATCCGTTCCAGCCGGAGAAGCCGGAGGATGTGGCACGGCTGCAGGCAATTCAGAAGGACGTCCATGACGTCTTCATAGGCGTCGTGAAGGATCGGCGCGCAGCCCGGCTCAAAGGGCACGATTCAGAATTGTTCTCGGGGGCTTTCTGGTCAGCGGCGAAGGCGCTCGAGCTCGGGCTAATCGACGGCGTCTCGGACGTTCGCACCAAGATGCGCGAGCTGCACGGAGATGACGTTCAGCTCAAGCTGGTGCCGTTCGGCCCCGGCGGCTGGCTGTCGCGCTTGTTCCGCTTCCCACGCCTCACATCCGCCAGCGAAATCGAAGTAGTGGAACGTGTGCCTTATGCGCTCGCGGATGATCTGCTATCTGCAATAGAGGCCCGGGCGCTGTGGTCGCGGTATGGGCTTTGACACACACCGGGGCTGATCGATGAGGTCGGCCCGGGTACGGAGGGGGATGGATGCCGCAGCTGATTGCACTGGTTCTTGCCGGGGCGGGCCTTTATGCGGGATATCGTTGGATCTCTCGTGAGATCGGTCGAGCGCTTTCCGCGGCCAGAGAGGGGCAAGAAGAGCTGCGCAATCCGGCCCTTAACGTTCATCGTGCACCAAAGGACTTGGGAAATCTGGAGTGGGACGAGGCAGCTGGCGTCTACAGGCCATCCAAGCCCGTCCGGTGACCGCTGTCGGGCAGCGCCGGTTCTGGAAAATCGGGGCGGGCGGCTTTAATCTTCTTGATTTGCAGTCGCGGCCGTGAACCGTCTCGCAATCCGCGCCGCGCTCCCCTATAGTCCGCGGCCGATGCGATAAGCCCAGGCCACGAACACCATGTCGACCCGAACTGCAACCAGACCGGCTGCAGAGCCGCAGAGTGTAGCTGCCAGCCAGCTGAGGCCCGACCGCTCCTTTCAGGACCTGATCATGGCGCTCCAATTCTATTGGAGTGAGCAGGGTTGCGCCATTTTGCAGCCCTACGACATGGAGGTTGGCGCGGGCACCTTCCACCCGGCGACGACATTGCGGGCGTTGGGTCCGAAGCCCTGGAACGCAGCGTACGTGCAGCCCTCGCGGCGCCCCAAGGACGGCCGCTACGGCGAGAATCCGAACCGGCTTCAGCACTATTACCAGTTCCAGGTGATTATGAAGCCGTCGCCGCCTGACATCATGGACCTCTATCTGGAGAGCCTCAATCGGATCGGCCTGTCACACGAGAACCACGACATTCGCTTCGTCGAGGACGACTGGGAAAGCCCGACGCTCGGCGCCTGGGGCCTCGGCTGGGAGGTCTGGTGCGACGGCATGGAGGTGACGCAATTCACCTATTTCCAGCAGGTCGGCGGCTTCGACTGCAACCCAGTGTCGGCCGAACTCACCTACGGCCTCGAACGGCTGGCGATGTATCTCCAGGGCGTCGACAGCGTGTTCGACCTCAACTTTAACGGTCGGGAGGATGAGCGGAAGCTCACTTATGGGGATGTCTTCCTGCAGGCGGAGCAGGAGTATTCGCGATACAACTTCGAGTACGCGGACACGGATATGCTTCTCCAGCATTTTCGCGACGCCGAGAAGGAATGCCGGGCGCTGCTGGAGAAGGGCGAGAGCGCGGGTGGCCGCCACTTGATGGCGCTGCCAGCCTACGACCAGTGCATCAAGGCTTCGCACATCTTCAATCTGCTTGACGCACGCGGTGTGATCTCGGTGACCGAGCGCCAAAGCTACATCCTCCGCGTCCGCGAGCTGGCGAAGGGCTGCTGCGCAGCCTGGCTCAAGACTGAAGGAGGCGGCGCGTGAGCTCTCCCAAGACGCTTCTGGAAATGGCCGGGGCGGACCTACGGCCCGCGCCGCTGTCGCAATCGACCGTCGTCGTCATCGATGCCCAGTACGAGTATCTCGACGGAAAGCTCCCGCTCCCGGGGATAAAGCCGGCCTTGGCAGCGATCTCGCAACTGCTCGCTAAGGCGAGGGATGCAGGCGCGCCGGTGGTGCACATCGCGCACAAGGGGCGGCCGGGTGGTCTGTTCGATCGTGATGGCCACGGCGGGAAGATCATCGACCAAGTCAGCCCGCAGGGCGCGGAACGTGTTATCGAAAAGCCTTTGCCGAATGCCTTCGCTCAGACGGGCCTCGATGCCGAGCTGAAAGCGATTGGCCGCACGTCGCTCGTGATTGCCGGGTTCATGACCCACATGTGCGTCAGCTCGACGGCGCGAGCGGCGCTCGATCTCGGTTACCGCGTGACGATCGCGGGTGATGCTGCTGCGACCCGGGACCTCCCAGACCCGTTGGGCGGCGTTATCTCAGCCGAGTCTCTGCATCGGGCAGCACTCGCCGCGCTCGGCGACCGTTTCGCCGTCATCAGCACGGTTGCGCAAATTCCAAGTGCGTAGCCGCACCCAGGTGCTTGCCCAAATAGCTGGCCGGTCCGACTAGCGCGATCCGCCCTTCTCAGCCGTTGGCCTGGCGGCCTCCGTTTGGACTTCGCTCCGACAGGCGATGCCGCTAAAAGGATCGGCTCATGACACCCGCCGCCGAGGAGCCCCATGCCTGAACTTCTGCTCGAGCTGTTCTCCGAGGAAATCCCAGCGCGCATGCAGCAGCGCGCGACAGAGGAGCTGAAGCGGCTTGTGACCAGCGAGCTGCAGGCCCATGGCCTTGCGACTGGCGAGGCTCGGGCCTTTGCCACGCCGCGCCGGCTCGCCCTCGTGGTTCGCGATATCCCGCCGCGCTCGCCCGACCAGGTAGAGGAGCGCAAAGGCCCGCGGGTGAACGCGCCGGAGCAGGCGATTCAAGGTTTCCTCAAAGCTGCGGGGCTCGCCTCGATCGGTGAGGCGAGCGTCGTGTCAGACCCCAAGAAAGGTGACTATTACGTCGCGCGCATCGAGCGTCCGGGACGGAGCGCCTACGAGGTAGTCGCCGAGGTCATCCCGCAAGTCCTGCGCCGGTTCTCTTGGCCGAAATCCATGCGCTGGGGCTGGCAGACGTTCACCTGGGTGCGGCCATTGCATGGGATCGTCTGCCTTCTCGACGGCGAGGTCGTGCAATTTGAAGTCGCTGGCGTGGTGAGCGGCAACACAACCCGCGGCCACCGTTTTCACGGCAATTCGCCGTTCCGGGTTCACAGCTTCGAGGATTACGTCGAAAAGCTCCGTGCTAACCGCGTCATCCTGGATGCGGCCGAACGCGCGCAGCGCATCGCCGATCAGGCGAGAGAGCTTGCTGCAAAGCATAAGCTGCAGCTCGTCGAGGACGAGGGGCTCCTGGCAGAGAATGCTGGCCTCACAGAGTGGCCGATCGTCCTTATGGGGCACTTCGACGAGAGCTTTCTCGAGGTGCCGCCGGAGGTGATTATCACGTCGCTCCGAGCCCATCAGAAATGCTTCGCGCTGCGCGATCCCAAGACGCAGGAACTGGCCAACCGGTTTTTGCTTGTTGCTAATCTCGAAGCAAAGGACGGCGGCGCGGCGATTGTTGCGGGCAACGAGAAGGTGATCCGCGCACGTCTGTCCGATGCGCGCTTCTTTTGGGAGCAGGATCTCAAGAAGCCGCTCGACGAAATGGCGTTGGCGCTGCGCGGTGTCACTTTTCACGAGAAGCTCGGCACGCAATGGCAGCGCGTCGAGCGTATCGCGGAGCTCAGCTATCAGATCGCGGGCGCCGTCGATGCAGTGCCCGAGGATGCGCGCAGGGCGGCGCAGCTCGCGAAAGCGGATCTCGTTTCTGGAATGGTGGGCGAGTTCCCTGAGCTACAGGGGCTCATGGGCCGCTATTATGCCGAGGCCGCCGGCACGAAGCCAGAAATCGCGCGCGCGATCGAGCTGCACTACAAGCCCAAGGGGCCGAACGACACGATACCGCTGGTGGAGGAGGGCGATGCCGTCGCCGTTGCCGTCGCGCTGGCGGATAAGATCGATACGCTGGTCGGCTTCTGGGCGATTGATGAGAAACCCACCGGCTCGGGTGATCCGTATCAGCTCAGGCGCGCGGCTCTGGGCATCATCCGGATCGTGCTCGAGAACGATTTGCGGTTGCCGCTCGCAAAATTCATCCAGAAGAGCGTGGCTCTCCAACCGAGCACGGTGAAGCCACCGCCCGGACTGGTTGAAGACCTCCTTTCCTTCTTTGCAGATCGCCTCAAGGTTCACCTGCGCGAGGAGGGCGTGCGGCACGATCTCATCGATGCCGTATTCGCATTGCCCGGCCAGGACGATCTTGCACTGATCGTGAAGCGGGTCGAAGCGCTGGGCGAGTTCTTGGAAACAGACGACGGGGCCAATCTGCTCGCCGGCTTGAGGCGTGCCGCCAGCATCCTCGCCATCGAGGAAAAGAAGGACAAGACAAGCTACGACGGTGATTACGACATAAAGCTGCTTCAGGCGCCGGAGGAGCTGGCGCTGGCAGCAGCCATCGAAAGCACGAAACAGGATACGTCGGCGGCCATCGCGGTCGAAAACTTCAAAGGCGCTATGCGGGCACTGGCCGAGTTGCGCCGCCCCGTCGATGCGTTTTTCGAGAAGGTGACAGTCAACGTCGAGGACCAGAAAGTGCGCCAGAACCGGTTGCGGCTTCTCTCGCAAATCCGCGCGGCTACAATGAGAGTTGCGGATTTCTCCAAGATTGCGGGGTGATCGGCCGAGCGCACGATGGCGCAGCATTTGTTCGTCTACGGCACGTTGATGTCGGGCGCGGGCCACCGCATGGGCGCGCGGCTCCAGCGCGAGGCGCGGCTCGTGGGACTGGCTCGCATCAAGGGGCGGCTTTACGACCTTGGTGCCTACCCGGCGCTCGTGGAAACCGGCCCAGCCGATGGGGATGTCCACGGTGAAGTATTTGAGCTGATCGATCCTTCCCGCTCGCTTCCCTGGCTGGATGCCTACGAAGGCATCGTACCCGGCCGCGAGGCGCACAGCGAGTATGCCCGCGTAGAGCGTACGGTGAGGCTCGAGGATGGCCGGGAGCTGACGGCCTGGGTCTACATCTACAGGGCGCCAGTGCACGGCAGGCCGATTATCGAAAGCGGGCGCTGGTTGTCGCGCCCGCGTTTTCAGTCAATCTATCGGCGTGGCGGAGTGCAAAGCCAGCCATCATGAAATGGACAGCTCTGCGGATCCAAGGCCGTCCAGGAAGAAGACGAGCTTATCTCCCGGCGCGACGGAGATCGTGGGCAAGACGCTGCCGGTGATCACGATCATGCCGGCTTCGAGCGGGCGGCCGCGTTCGACAGCCAGATTGGCTAGCCAAGCCAGAGCGCCCATCGGATTATCGGTAAGGCCTGAGCCTCGATCCTTCTCGTTGACCACGAGGCGGCCTTGAAGTCCGTTGAGCTCGAGGTCCGCCGGCACCTTTTGTGGCGCGCCGAGGACCACGCCGCCATTCCAGGCATTGTCCGCGATCAGCGAGAGCGCGCTTGTGCTCTTGTAGTCGGCGCCACGGTCCTCGATCAGCTCGAAGGCGGGCATGACCTCGGCCACGGCTGCCCGGACTTCGGCGGCTGTGTAAGGTGCACCTTTTGGCGGGAGGCTGGTGCCAAGTCTCACGGCCAGCTCGAACTCGACCATGAGATTGACGAAGTCCTCCCGCCGCACCTGCGCCGGCGACTGATGGATGCGCCGCTCGTAGATCATGCCGCCGCATGGGTGATCGATGCCCATCAGCTCCTGCATGACCTTGGTGGTCGTTGCGATCTTGAGGCCGCGCACAGGGCCGTAAATCGGCTTCCATAGTTCCCGCAGCGCTTCCTGTGCGGCGTAGGCGTCAGCGACGGTCGGGGGTGCGATGTCAGGCGGCAGGTTCCGGTACGGCGCTCGCGTGCGGTGCGCCTCGGCCACGTACGCCGCAGCCGCCTTTGGGTCGAACGAGGCCATGCGCTGCCCTTTCCTCAGCTTGGCCGCGTCTCGTCGAAGGCGGGCACAGCCGCTGCAAACTTGTCGAGCCAAGCGACCAGCCCTGGATGTCCGGCGCGCCACTGCCCGCCGTGCCGGAAGTCGAGATAGCCGAGGGCGCAGGCAAGGGTGATGTGGCCGTAATCCGGATGGTCAGACCACGTCGGCGGCGCCTTTTCGAGCCAGTCGAGCGAATTGTCGATCTTGGCCTGCTGACGCTGCATCCAGCTCTCGACCCACTTGTCCTCCGGCCGATAGCGCTTCTCGTAGACGAGCAGCAATGCCGCATCGAGCATGCCGTCTGCGAGCGCGCCAAGGGTCAGCGTGCGGAAGCGTTCTGGGCCAGAGGCGGGGAACAGGTGCGGCTCAGGCGCGAGCGAGTCGAGGTACTCGCAGATCACGTGGCTGTCGAAGATCCGCATGCCATCGTCGGTGATCAGAACTGGAATTTTGGAAAGAGGATTTTCCCGGCGCAAATCCTCGTTGATCAATGGGAAAGTGTCGGTCGGCACGGTCTCGATTTGATCGGCGACGCCCTTCACGGCTGCAGTGATCGTGACCTTCCGGGCGTAGGGCGAGGCGGGAGAGAACAGAAGCTTCATCATGGCCTGGAACCGGGGTGCTGAGGGTGGACCAAATGTGCAGGGTGCATCGTGCCGGGGAAGCAGGCGATCGGCAAGCTCAGATCGCCTGAAAAATCAGGCGACGGCAATCTCAATCAGACCAAGGCCGATGAGCGTGATGGCCAAGGCCCACAGAAACAGCTTGCCACGTTTCGTCTGACTGCCGCGCTCGAGCACGAGCAAGGTGATGATGACCGCTGCCGTGATCAGATTGATGAGCACAAGCCCGCCAAGCCCGAGGCCGCGCGCGTCCGCAACGCTGCCCTCTAGGAGCGTCGCTGCGGCCATGCCGACGAGCAGAGCGCCAAGCAACCGCGGCCAAAGAACCGCCTGTGGCAAAGGCAATCCAAGCACCCTTGCCGCCGTCAGTGGCATGATCAGCAAAACTAGGCCGGCCGACAGCCTAATCAGCGTTTCGAGCCAGAGAAGTTGATCGGCCATGCTTTTGGCCGTTTGCGGTCGCTCATCCCGCTCTAGCGATCATTCCTTCGACTGAGTTCCTCGAAGAACGTGTCAGCCCTGAACGGCTTGTTCTCGGCGGGGTCACTATCGAGCAGACCGGCTAGCAGGCCCTGCTGCGCCTCTTGCTTCTTGGGTGCCGGCGTGAAGTCGCCAGCAAGATGGCGGTTGAGGTCGCGCTTGATTTCTTTGGTTCTGGCGTCGTCGCAGTATCGGCTATCCTCGGCGATTTTTTCGGCGACGGACGAGCGTACGTAATTGTATTCGCGCTCGATCTTCTGGAGCTCCTCCGGGCTGGCGCCTTGAGCCATCTCGGCTGCGAGGAAACTCGATTTGAGCTTTTCGGGGTCGAAGTAGAAGCCACAGCGGGTGGCCCGTGCAGAAGTGGCGGCCACTTGTAACGTGCGGGAGGTCGGATCGCTTGGTGGTGGGCCGGCAGGCGCGGCTGCACTAGCCGATGCCTCCGATGCATTGCCGCCGCCCATCAGTGACGCGGTCGTGAGGCCTCCTGAACTGCTGCATCCGGCGAGCACGAGCGCCGAGGCAGCGAAGATGACATGCGGCCTGCGAACGAGCACGATCGCCCCCCTCATTCGTGATTCTCCCAAGGACCTGGGAATCCTGGAACATTCCGTGGACAGTGCGCTTCGTGGGCTTGGACGTCAAGCACAGAACGATCACGGTCGGCGGCGGAATGTGGCCGTATCCTCACAATTTGGCCCAAGCGCGCCCGGCGAAACATCCGCTGCCGAGCCAACGCAGCTTGACGTCTAATGGGCGCCCTCACTGCCGTCCCGCCTTCGTGCGCGGCGGGCAAGCATGTTGAGGCCCTCCACCAGGGCCGAGAAGGCCATAGCGGCGTAGATGTAGCCTCTCGGTACATGCATCCCGAACCCATCCGCGATCAGCACCATGCCGATCATCAATAGGAAGGCCAGCGCGAGCATCACGATCGTCGGGTGGGCGTTGATGAAGTCCGAAAGTGGGTTCGCCGCAAGCAGCATGGCCAGTACGGCCACGATGACCGCCACAACCATGATGGGCACGTGCGGCGTCATGCCGACCGCGGTGATGATGCTGTCGACCGAGAACACGATGTCGAGCAAGAGAATTTGCCCGATGGCCGATCCGAACCCGAGCACAGCCGTTTTGCGGTCGAAAATGGTGGGAGCCGGATCGGGATCGACCCGGTGATGGATCTCTTTAGTAGCCTTCCAGACCAGGAACAGCCCGCCTGCAATGAGGATGAGGTCACGCCAGGAGAAATCGAGGCCGAATATCGAGATGATGGGTGCCGTCAACGTCACAATCGTTGCGATTGTGAACAGAAGGACAATCCGCAACAGGAGGGCAGCGGAAATTCCGATGCGGCGCGCGCTGACCCGCTGATCCTCCGGCAGCTTGTTAGTCAGCACGGCGATAAAGATAAGATTGTCGATTCCGAGCACCACCTCCATCGCAATTAGCGTCACAAGAGCGACCCAAGCAGCCGGGTCGGTAAGAAGTGGGAGAATGGTGTCCATAGGATGAGCCTCTGATGGCGGGTGTCGTTGGCGCGGTGCTCGGCGGTCGTCCGACGTAATTATGAACCGTCCGCCAATCAAGCCGGAGCTGCTCTCTTTCGCAGAGCAATTTTGCCGGCGGCGTGCTGTGACGTGCCTCCGACGCCGTTTCGTCAGTGTTCACAGACAAAAGTGGATAACCATCCATTTCTCGCACAGGTTGGCCCATGCGCCACTTCTCATCCATAGGTGGTGTGCGTAACATCCCTGCCACCTAGGGTTCGGGTGGCGGAAACATGACAGAGCCAATACCGGTCGCCGTCATTGGGGCGGGATACTTCGGACGCCTCCACGCGAAACACTACGCGGCCAATCCGGCAGCCAAGCTGGTTGCCGTGGTCGACATCGATGCCGCGAAGGCCAGGGCCGTGGCGGACGAATTCGGTGCCGAGGCGTTCTGCGACTACCGCTCCGTCATCGGCCGGGTGACCGGCGCGAGCGTAGCTGTGCCGACGGCCCAGCATTTCGAGGTTGCCAGCACTCTGATCGACAACGGCATTCACGTATTGGTCGAAAAGCCTATTACCGACAGGCTGGAGACCGCCATGGCGCTCGCATCGCTCGCGGATCAACGCCGGCGGGTGCTGCAGGTTGGGCATATCGAGCGATTTTCCAGTACCTACCGCGCACTTGCCCGCGAGGTGACGCGCCCGCTCTACATCGAAAGCTACCGCGTCTCACCGTGGAAGCAGAGGAGCGGGGAGGTCGACGTCGTTCTTGATCTCATGATTCACGACATCGACCTCATCCAGGGATTAGTCGGGCTGCCGGCAACAATGGTGCACGCGGTAGGCATGCCGGTGATCAATGCCACCACCGACCTGGCCAATGCCAGAATCGTGTTCGGCTCCGCATGTGTCGCGACCATTACTGCGAGCCGAATCAGTCATAAGACCGAGCGGCGCATTCGCGTTTTTCAGCCCAATCGATACATCATCGGTGATTTCGCCAATCATCGCATCGAACGCTATTCGGTTTGCGGAAATCCAGCCCGCGTCGGACTAGCCGCGATCAAGTTCGATTCCGTCGAGGTTCCGAAAGAGGATAGTCTCGCCAACGAGATCGCCGAGTTTCTCGAGTGCATCAGGACTGGTCGCAAACCCACGGTCACGGGCCGTGAGGCCTGTGAGGCGATCCGCCTCGCAGAGTTGATCAGCGATAGCATCGACGGGCACCGGTTGATGGCGAACGGAGCTCTTCGAAACGATGCTCAATGGGACGAGGACTCGACGCCTTACGGTGCATCCGCATGAAACACGCCCTCGCACTGCGCGATACCAGCCCGGCTCCGGCGCGGGACAAGGTGCCGTTATTTGACCTGTCGTATCAGGCTGAGCGCCTCGGTCCTAAGCTCAACCAACGCATTGCCCAAGTTCTCCAGCATGGCCGGTTCATTCTCGGCCCGGAGGTGGAGGAGCTGGAGGCTGCGCTTGCGCGGTATACAGGCGCGCGACATGTCGTCGGCGTATCGAGTGGACGCGATGCGTTGATCATTGCACTGATGGCGTTGGGCGTTGGCGCCGGGGATGCTGTCTTTGTCCCTGCCTTCACGTTCTCTGCAACAGCCGGTGCGGTTGTCGCGGCGGGCGCCGTGCCGGTTTTCACCGATGTCGATCCGGTGACCTTGACGATGGACGCCGAGCAGCTGGAGCGTGCGATAAAGCGGACGCTCCGCAACAGCACGCTGCGACCAAGGGCGATTATCCCGGTAGATCTCTACGGTCTTCCGGCTGATTACGCGGCCATCGAGACTGTTGCGACAAAGTATGGCTTATCGATTGTCGCGGACGCAGCACAAAGTTTCGGCGCCCGGGCTGGCTCACGCCGAATCGGAACTCTCGCCCAGATATCCGCGACCAGCTTCTACCCGACGAAGCCGCTCGGGGCTTTCGGCGATGGCGGTGCCATCTTCACGGACGACGACCAACTCGCCCAGGCCGTGCGCGAGATCAGAAGCCACGGCACCCGCGGCTCGGGGGACGTCGCAATGCGGCTCGGCCTCACCGGCCGCCTCGATACGTTGCAAGCGGCGGTGCTGTTGGTTGGACTAGAGGTCTTCGAGGAGCGGTTAGCATTGTGCAGGCAGATAGCAGCGCGCTATCAACAGGCATTCAGCGGCGTGGTCAAAACCCCTCCGCAGTCGGCGCTTCTCTCCTCTGCCTGGGCACTCTATACGATCCGAACACCGGACCGAGATAACGTGCGGGCTCGGCTTGCGGAGGCGGGTGTTGAGTCCGGCCTTTATTATCGGGTGCCTCTCCACCGCCATCCTGCTTTCGCGGGCTGGCTTACCGGCGAGGAGAATTTGCCGGTTTCAGAGCGGGCCGCGGATGAGGTCCTGAGCCTGCCCCTTCATGCGAGCCTCGAAAATGGGCAGGTCGATCACGTGATCGAAGCCGTGTTGCAGGCCGTCTCGTTCTAACTGGAGTGTCTTAGAATTTGAGAGCGCGACCCTGAACAATCGCGCTCTCGCCAATGGCCGGCTGCCAGCGTTCAAAGTCCGGCGATTGCTGCCTCGACGTGAGGCCACACGTCGTTGGCGCCGCGCCATATCATGTCGAGCGCCACGTACAGAATGACGGCGAGACCGACGTAGGCAATCCAGCGATGCCGATGTAGCAGCCGCGCGATGAAGGAGGCCGCAATACCCATCAGCGCGATGGAGAGAACGAGACCAAAGACGAGCACCCAGGGATGCTCGCGGGACGCGCCGGCGACGGCCAGCACGTTATCGAGCGACATGGTAACGTCGGCAATGAGGATCTGCAGCGCCGCCTGACCGAAGGTCTTTTTCGGTGCACAGTCGGCAATGGCGCCGCTTTGGTCCAGGTCCTCATTGGCCAGCGCCTCTTGGCCGGCGTGCTCCATCGCAGCCGTCAGGCGCAGCTCGCGCCACATCTTCCAGCAGACCCACAGCAGCAGCAGGCCGCCCGCGAGCAACAGCCCGACGATGGCCAACAGCTGCACAGTGATGGTGGCGAATCCGATCCGCATCACGGTCGCTGCCGCGATGCCGACCAGGATGGCCTTGTTGCGCTGTTCAGCTGGAAGTCCAGCCGCCGCGAGGCCGATAACGATGGCATTGTCGCCAGCCAGCACGAGGTCGATGAGGACGACCTGACCGAAGGCCGTAAGCGCCCCGGTGGTCAAATGTTCGGCAAGGAAATCCATTTGGCTCGCCCTTTGTCTTGTCCGACACGAAGGAGCGGCCAAACTTCCCCGAGAGATGATCAGCAACTTGGAGCTGGCTGGAGGAGATCACGTCAGGCCGCTTCCGATGATGTCCAGTCCGACATCACAGCCCGAGTGAGCTGCCAGAGGGGCCCGGCCTGGTGGCGCCTAACATAGGAGCAGGTGCTGGTCGGCTCAAGGGGGAACCGTTACGGCGTAACTCGCAACGACTGAATGTGCCTTTCTGGGTCGATCGCGAGAGCGGGCGGAGTGAGGATCGGAACCCACCAGCATTCAATCCGGTTCGCGTCGAGTATATGTAATCTCATGGTTGAACCGTTAGTCCGTGAGGATAGAGACATGGGCCTTAAGGTCGAGCCGCACGAGTTTCCTGATCCGGTAGAGGACCTTCCACCGGATGCCTCACCGGACATCGTCGTGCTGGCAGGCGGCTGCTTCTGGTGTACGGAGGCCGTATTCGAGCTTCTGGAGGGCGTGCACTCTGTCCGTCCTGTTTACGCCGGCGGATCGGCGGAAACCGCCAACTATGCGGCCGTGTGCACCGGCACGACCGGACATGCAGAAGCCATCGAGATCCACTACGACCCGCAGGTGATCAGCTATGGTCAACTGCTGAAAATCTTCTTCTCTGTGGCGCACGATCCGACACAAGTGAACCGTCAGGGCGCCGACGTGGGCCCGCAGTACCGGTCGGCGATATTCTACGCCACAGAGGATGAGCGCCGCGTCGCCGAGGCTTACATCCGGCAGCTCAATGAAGCCGGCGTGTTCGACGCCCCGATCGCGACCACGCTCGAGCCGCTCGAACAGTACTTCCCGGCCGAGGCGATGCACTGCAAGTACGCGCAACGGCACCCGGACCAGCCGTACATTCGCGCGGTTTCCGAGCCCAAGGTGAAGAAGCTGAAGAAATCCTTTGGCGGCGAGCTCAAGCCGGAGGTCCGCGAAGCGGGGTAATGGCAGACTGCGCGGCTGACGATGCCGGGACAGGAGGAGATCATGGTCGATAAGCTGCACCTCAGCGACGAGGAATGGCGACGGCGCCTTTCGCCTGAGGAGTATCGCGTTCTGCGGCAGCACGGGACGGAGCCGCCCTGGGAGGGCTGCTTTCTTGGGACGAAGGAGCCGGGGACCTACGTTTGTGCGGGTTGCGGCAATCCTCTGTTCAAGTCGGGCGAGAAGTTCGAGTCGGGCACCGGCTGGCCGTCGTTCACCAAGCCGATCTCCGAGGACGCCGTGACCGAGCACGAGGACCGCTCCTACGGCATGATCCGCACCGAGGTGCGCTGCGCCCGCTGCGACGGCCATTTGGGCCACGTCTTCCCCGACGGCCCGCCGCCGACCGGCCTGCGCTACTGCATGAATTCGGTCGCCATGAAGCATGTGCCGGAGGGCGAGCCGATTCGGCTGGTGATGGCCTCCTCGGAAGAATGAAGATCCGGGCGTGAAACGCCGGTACGTCGCTACTGGGGCAACTAGTTGAGCGCATAAAAAAGGGGCACGACAGACGTTTTCGCCCGCCGTGCCCCTAAAGTTTCGTCGGAGCGTCAGTAGCCGAGCTTGAAGTTCAAGCCGCCTCTGATGACGTCTATGTCGAAATCGTCATAAGACAGATATTCGACCCGCGCCGACATCGTATCGGAGAGTTTGCCTTCTAGGCCTACGCCCCACACGAAGTCCGTCTCAGCGTCGTCGAACGCGTCTACGAACCCGACACCGGCCGTGCCGTACGCCAGCAGGCGATCGTCGAGCAGGAATCCGGCGCGACCCCGGATGGAGGCGAGCCAATCGACGGATGTGTCAGCCGCCGACAGATCACCCTCCACACCCACGACGAAGCGGTCGGCTTGCCAGTTGTAGCCGAGCTGGGCACCACCAAGGACGCCCTCGTCATCCCAGTCCTCGACGTAACCGAGATGCACGCCGCCGTAGAGGCCCTGCCAGATCGGCACGACTGGAGCTTCGTATGCCGGCGGCTCCTCATAGCGTGGAGGTGGCCCACCGAAGTCCGCTGCCGTAGCCGGGGTTGCTACTAAACTCATGCAGGCGGCGATGACCGCCGTAGAAGAAACTCCCCACCGCATCACGTTCATTTATCGTCCTCCTTATTCGGAACGCCAGCCTCCCCCTCAGGCCACGCGGCGTTCCTTTACGCGAACAGGAGCTAGGCAGCGTTTGTGGCACCGATGCGGAACCGTCCTGCGACAGCATTTTCCCCAGCGCTCAGTGCTCAGATATGAAAAATGTTGAATTTCAAGGCGTTAGAAGCGTTTGGCTTCCTTCAAATTTGAGCATTTATGTGGTTCATCAGCCACGCCAACGGAAAAGGCGCAGCACTCATTTTCGAGATAAGGTCTGAGCGGCAGCTTTTGGGGTGGGTATAGGGCTTTGTCAGTGGCGACTCTCGGGACGCTCCACCCGAATCATGTCGGGGTGACTCTCCGCTCTTGATGGAGATGAGAGGAGGCCGCCGGCGGTCAGTCCGGGTCCTTGTCGTGGACTTCGATTCCTGGCGGGAGCTGCACCCAGGAATGCCTGCGGCAGTCGTAGACCGAGACCTCCGGCGGCGGAAAGCTCGGATCGGCGAACGCACCCACGGCGACGGCCACGGACCTGTTCTCGTAGCCTTCCTCGGTGTGGAACACGGTCGTACCGCAAACGGGGCAGAAGCGAAATCGGAACCGCGCGCCCTGGTCGCCTGTGCGCACGTACTCGGTCGCGGTGCCATGGACCGTGTAGGGCGCGGCGAAGCTGGCGAGCGCCGCGAACACGCTCCCCGTCCGCCGCTGGCAGGCGAGGCAATGGCAGACGCCGACGCCCAGCGGCTCGCCGTGGACCTCGATGCGCAACTGTCCGCAGGAGCAGGAGGCGGTTCGCGTGGGCATGGGTGGCTCGCGGAGTTTGTTCGCCCGAATGACAGTAATTCGTAGCGCGCGGCTTATCGGCAGGCCACGAGCTCAGCCGAGATCTTCGGCCCTCATTTGTCAGCAATAGGAATAAGTCGGGAGACGATCTGGTCCACCGGGTTGTCGCTCGCGGCCAGCCCTTCGGCGACCCCGCGCCGGTCCTCCAGCGGGCGGTTCTGGCTCATCTTGCGCTTGCCCTCGATCCGGCGGATCGGCATGCGCACGCCGACGATGCCCTTGAGCTGGGCCTCAACGAACGGCTCCGGCGCGTCCGACACCGACCACGGATCGCTGCGCTGCTGCTCGTAGAGGTCCGTCAGCCGGGTCACCACCTCACGCAGCCGGTCGGTCTCCTCGAAGAACTCCACCGGCCCGTAGGCGGCGACGGCGAGATAGTTCCAGGTCGGCACGACCCGGCCGTGCTCCTTCTTCGAGGCGTACCAGGACGGCGTGATGTAGGCGT
>Ga0310827_100222_pt1 | contig 61791 bp, 85 predicted proteins | sample WT_ome_2_FD_201309 | JGI IMG/M metagenome (GOLD analysis project Ga0310827, IMG submission 201309) | Sorghum-adapted microbial communities enriched on wild type (WT) sorghum from Joint BioEnergy Institute, Emeryville, California, United... ... | reverse complement strand
TCAACTCGCTCAAGGGCGTGTCCTCCCGGCGGATGCGCCGAGAGTTCCCCGAGCTGGAGCGCCACTACTGGCGGGCGAAGCACCTGTGGTCAGGCTCCTACTTCGCCGGGTCGGTCGGCGGTGCACCGCTGTCGGTGCTGCGGCAGTGCATCGAGCAGCAGGACCGGCCTCTCTGTTCGGGGCTACGCCCCGAGCGTCCCTTCACCACCGGGCTGAAGCCCGGCGCACTGGGACGCATCTGGTAGCGCACGCACGAGCGCTCGCCGCAACCACGCCGACACGACGCCCACGCCGTAGGCATTACGCGGCGCCGAGCGCCGTGCCGTCCATAGCCGGCGTAGGCGAACGAACGGTGCGCGGGAACGCGAACATCCACCAGCCCGAGGCTGTCATCGGCGTAACTTCGCCGCATGATCGCCGGCGCGCTCCAAGAGGCCTTGCTCGCCCGCCGCGGCGACGGCACAGCCAGGTGGGCACGGTCCACGTCGCCGCCTCCGCTCGGCCGGCTCCGTGAGCTCGTGGCGCCCGCGGGGCGGGCGATGTTACTGATCACCGGCCCGCATGGCGCCGGCCGAACGGCGCTCGCGCTGGTGAGTGCGCTCGCCGCCGATGCCGCCGGGGTGCGCGTGAGCTTCGTCAGCACCCGCGACGACCCGCAGGTGCTGCGCGTGCGCCTGGAAGCGCAAGCGTCATCGTTGTCCGGCAGCGACCCGACTCGCATCAGGCTGCATCTGCTGGATGGGCTATCGATGGTCGCCGGCGCCGGTGAGCTGGTGCGCGCCGGTGAGCTGCTGGTCGTGGACTGCTCCGCCAGGTGCGCCGACGGGATCCAGCGGCTGAGGAATGCCGCAGACCGCCTTGGCGCGGGCCTCGTGCTGACCTGCCCGTACACGGGGTTCGGGCCGCCGCTTGGGCTGTCGCCGATGTTCGAGCGGGTGCTGACGATCACCAGCAGGGCTGACCGGCGGCGCGTGGTGGAGGCGGTAAAGGACTCCTACTCGCCCGTGCCGCTGGGCAAGGTCGAGCTGCGGGTGCTCGACGACGGGTCGATCGTCGACCATCCGGGCCGGATGGAAGACGACACACGCACGCCATGCTGGCCGCAGGTCAGGTGATGAGGCGGTGAACTTCCAGGAGCTGTTGGAGCGCCGGCGGGGCAGCGGCCAGTGGGTGAACCAGGCGTGGCATCCCACCGCCGGGCTGCAGCAGATGGATGCGTTGATCAACCTGCTGCGACCGGGCCGCCCCGGAGGGGTCGTGTACCTGACCGGCTCCCCCGGCAAAGACCGAGTCGCGTTGGCGCTGGTGACCGCACTTGCCGCAACCAAAGAGGGCCTGACAGTCACCGTCGCGTCGGATCGCAACGACGAGGGCTCGCTGCGCAACCTGGTCAAGTGGCAGTCGATGCTCATGAAGGGCACCCGTCCCGATCACATCAGCTTTCATGCCCCCGGGGAGAAGCTCGCTCCCGGCGACTTCGTCTCGCTGCTGGGCGGTTGCGACATGCTGGTCGGCGATTGGGACATGAGCTCGTACCCGGGGAGCGAAGAGATCATCGAGTTGTTCGCTGCCGCGAGCCGCCGCAACACCGAGGTGTTCATGGCGGCACCGTCAAGGAACGAGTACGTGGGCGGTGGGGATGTTCGGCTGTTCTATGACTCAGACCGGACGCTGTCGATCGATGGCGCTGATCAACCGCGAGAGGTGTGGGTGTGCAGGAGCAACGACCAGCAGCGCTTCCCCAGAGGCACCTCCGTCCAGTTCCGCACCCACAAGGACGGCCCGGTCGTCGAGGTCGGCGCGTAACCTGCTGCTTACACGGGGGCCTTGAGTTCTACGAACTCCTTCGTGGCCTCGTCGGGATACTGGCTGGGCCGGCTCCGTCGGACGACGATGTCGCATTGACGTCCTCCCCGGCCTTCAGGACGGGGAGGACGTCAAAGCTGGCTTGGCCCTGTCGCAGAACCGTTGCCGTTCACCCGCGACCTCCAACCCAAGCCGGCGTGGCAGGCGATCCGGGATGAGCTGTACGGCCCCGGTCGCTGACCTCGTCCCAGCGGCGCGCTGTTGCGCTGCAGGGGGTGGCGGTCACCGCGTCTTGGTGCCGTAGCTTGAGCGCATGAGCGATGAGCTGGCATTCGCGATCGCGTTCTGTGTGTGCGCGTGGCTTCTGTGGAGCGCGCGCCGCCGCCTGGAGGCGTTGCCGTTCGCGTTCTTGGCGGTGTTCATGGTGTGGGACGAGTTCCCGGACACCGCGCAGGGCGCGCTTCACGCCGCCGCTTCGTCGGCTGCGGTGCAGCAGGCGCTCACCGCGCTGCTGTCGATCCTCATCCCGGTCGCGGCGGTGATGTTGGTACTAGGGGTGCGGCTGAGCGACCTGGAGCGGCGGCTGCGGCCCATCCACCTCAACCGCGACCGGCTCGACTGCCGGCGCCCGAGCTAGGCGGCGACCAAAACCGGCAGCACGTTGAACTAACCTGCACGGTGGTAGGTGATGGGGCGCGGATCACGCCAACACGTACACGGTACGGACCTGCTGCGACGGGCGCTCGCCCGCCGGCGCGGCTCAGGGTGGGAGAACCCCCAGCCGCTGCCGGAAGGCGCGGAGATCCTGGGCTGTGAGGAACTCGCCGAGCGGCTGTGCGACGCCGATCACGTACGCGTGACCGTCGCCGGCGGGGTGGGTGGGCCGCCGCGCGTCGTCGAAGGTGAGGCGTGGCTTGGCGCGGGCACGCGCGTGGACATCGCCGGAGACGACGGTGAGGTGGCGATCGACCTCAACGAGGTCGTGTCAGCGGTCCTGGACGGCGAGGCGGTCGTGTACGGCCCGGCGTTCATCCCGGACTGGCGGGACCACCGCCGCTGACAGCAACACCACCCGCGCGTTCTGCACGGGAGGTTGCGGTCGGCGGCGGCGCACGCCGTAGCTTCACCGCGTGAAAGAACTGCGGCGCAGCATCGCTGTTTGGGCTGTCGCCTTGATCGCAGCCGGTGTGGCGGGATGCGCGGAGCTTCCCGCCGGCGACGATACGGCCGCCACCGCTTCCAAGTGGGAGGGCTGCGACGCCTACCAGACCCAGCGGGAGGCCCAGCGCGCGTGGCGACACGCGGGACGCCCCGCCGTTGCTGACCGTGACGGTGACGGGCGGGTGTGCGAAACGCTGCCCGCCGCCCGCAACACCGGCGGCGCCGACGGCTGTGTGCGGACGGGCCGGGTGGTGGTCGTGCGGATCTCACGCACCCGCAGCCCCGAGACGGTCGCGCACTTTCAGTGGGCGCAACGGCACGGGTACCCGCGGGTGCTCACGATCGACCGGCGCGGCGCCGCTGAACGGCGCAAGCGGTCCCTGGCGGGCATCCCCACCCGGCCCGGCAAGCAGCGTGACGAGTACCCGCCGGCGATGTCAGTCGAGAACGCCGGACGCGCGCACGTGCGGCTGATCGACGCGACCGACAACGCCCGCTCCGGGTCGTCGATGGGCAGCCAGCTCGCCCGCTACTGCGACGGGACGAAGTTCCGGCTCGTCGCAGCCCCCTGACGGCCGGTGCGGTCACCGCCCCGGGACGCCGTACATGAAAACCGCCGCGACGAAAACGCGGCGGCTTGAACTGTCAGCACGCAAGCTCGACCCATGCGCCGCACCATTGCCATCGTCACCACTGCGCTTACGGCGTTCGCGCCCCAGGGCGCGTCAGCAGCCCCGACAGCGGATATCAGCACCAAGAACATCGGGACGGTCCGGTTGTCGGCGAAGGCGCTGACCCCGAACGCCTCGGCCGCGAACCGCGGCGTCGCGCGAGCGGGCAAGCCGATCACCGTGAAGCTGAAGACGCGGCGGGTGAACAAGATCACGGTGACCGCCCAGGCGGTGTCGTGCAAGACCGCGCGGATGACGGTCAAGATCACGGGCAAGCGGGTGATCAACAGGCAGCTAACCGCCAAGGCCATGAGGACCTCGACACGCCGGAGCTTGGACGTGCGGCCGGGGACGCACAGGCTTCAGATCTCTGCGTCGGGCCGCGGCTGCGGGGTGAAGGTCAAGATGGTGACGGTGCAGCAAGCCGACGGGAGGAGGATCCCCCTCGGCGTAGCGGTCAGCCTCCCGAACCTCATGAACGACGCGAAGCTCCGCGCGCTGGTGCAGCGGCACGCCGACATCATCACCCCCGAGAACGAGATGAAGTGGGGGGTGCTGGAGCGGGAGTACGGCACCTACGAGTGGGCTGGGGCGGACATGCTCGTCCAGTGGGCTCGCGCGATCGGGGCGAAGATCCATGGGCACGCGCTCATCTACGACCAGCAGCTTCCCGGCTGGCTGACCGCCCCGGAGCTGGATGAGTGGTGGACGCCGGAGCGGGTCTCGCAGGAGATGCGCCGGCACATCACCGCGGTGATGGGCCGCTACAAGGGCACGATCCGCCGGTGGGACGTGGTCAACGAGGCGGTCGAGCCGGACGGGTCGCTCACCCCGTCGCTGTTCTTGCGCAAGCTCGGCCCCCACTACATCGAGCAGGCGTACCGGATCGCCCATGAGGCCGACCCCAAGGCGCTGCTGTTCTACAACGACCTCGGCATCGAAGGCGACTCCCCGCACACCCGCGCCGTGTACCGGATCGTGAAGAACCTCAAACGGCGCGGGGTGCCGATCCACGGGGTGGGATTCCAGTCGCATCTGGTCGCCAAGCCCGGCCACCATCCCACCTACGAGGACCTGCGCAACACGCTGCAGAAGTTCGCGGACCTCGGCTTGCGGGTGGAGATCAGCGAGCTGGACGTGGACGTGCGCGGCGCCAACCGCAACCAGCAGGCGGAGGTGTACCGGCTGGTCGCGCGCGCGTGCGCGGCGGTAAAGCGCTGCACGCGGTTCGGGATCTGGGGGCTCACCGACCGCTACACGTGGCTGGCGAAGGGCGCCAACCCGCTGCCGTTCGACTTCAACTTCCGCCCCAAGCCGGCGTGGACGGCGCTCCGCCAGGAGCTCTACGGGCCCGGCCGCTGATCCCAGCGTCAACTGGCCACACCGGCAAGGCCCGGATGTGGCGCAGCAGCCCAGATGGGGAAGTGCAGCGCGCACACACGCCGCCGCTGGCGCATGAGGCGAGAACGCCTCACCCCCGCCCTGCGCCGGCGTGTCGCTGGCCGCGCGCCGGAGCGCCGCGCCATCCGTATCCGCTCCGCGCGCACCGGCCGTGTGCGGCTGTCCACCCGCAAGCTGCGCCCCGGCGCCTACGCGCTCCGGGCGCCTGACCGGCAAACACCCGGCGGCCCTTGCTCGCAAGGTCCTGGTGCTGTGGCCCCGCACACGACGCTGACCCCAACATCAGCGCGCGCCAACAGCAGACACGCAACCGAACACGACCGCGCGCCCCAAGGCCCTCGGGATGAGCCGGCCGCTGCTGGTGTCACCCCGGTCTATGATGACGCCATGAGCCAAGGTGACCCAACGACAGCCGAACCGTTCGGCGCGAAGCTCCGGGGGCTCAGAGAGCAAGCCGGGTTAACCCTGGAGCGACTGGCTCACATGACCGCTGAGGCCGACCCGGACGGGAAAGGCTTGAGCTTCAGCTACTTGGGGAAGATTGAGCGCGGGCTGGAACGCCCGAGCGTCGCGCGGATGGAGATGCTCGCCGAACTCCTCGGCCTCGACCCCGGCGAGTTCATCGAGTATCGGCTCGCCCGCGCGCGCGAGCAGCTCGACGAACGGGCGGTCGGTCTCGAACAGGCCGCGCGCAACCTGCGGATGATCGGTGATGCGCTGCGCGAGACCGGCCGCGAGCACCCAGCCAAAGCGTACTGATCGGCAAGCGCAAGGCGTTCAGGCGCCCCCGCTGGCTCGACGGCAAACGCGCCTCTCGGCCGGGAGGCGGGCCACGGCCCCATAGCCTCGCCTCCGCCTCCACCTGGGCGGGGCCTTGTTGCTGGCGTGCCGCGGCCCCGCGCCAGCGCCGACCGTCCACGCCAGCGACCACAAAGGTCATCGTGCGGCCGAACGCCGGCGTTCACCTTAGGGTCAGGACATGAGCCGGCCACTGCTGCTGCTTGACGTCGACGGGGTGCTGTGCCCGTTCGGCTACACGACCGTCCCTGACGGCTATGAGCTACGCCAGTTCGGCGCAGAGCCTGACGTGCTGATCAGCCCGCACAACACACGCCGGCTCAAGCAGCTGCTCGGTTGGTTTGAAGTGGTGTGGTGCACCGCCCGCGAGCGCGAGGCGCTCGCGACGGTCGGGCCGGCGCACAACCTCCCCGAGCTGGAGGTGATCGAGTTCGGCGCACAACACCTCCCCGGGAAGCGGAGCCTCGCGCCGGCCGACGCGCCCGCCGGCGCGGCCACCTGGAAGCTCCCGTGGGTCAACGAGCGGGTTCGCGGGCGGGCGTGCGCGTGGATCGACGACGACCTGTTGGGCTCGGACGTGCGCGAGTGGGCGGACAGGCGCAACCGCTCAGGCACCCCCACACTGCTGGTGTGCTGTGACCCCGCGGTCGGGATGACCGACGAGCACGTCGGCGAGCTCACCCGATGGGCGCGGCAGCTTGCCACGCGCTGAGAGACGACGCCGCCGCTGAAACGAACTCACGTCGGGTCGCAGTCCGGCGCTCCGCGGATGCGGTTGTCGCGCGAGTTCATGTGGTCACCGCATCCGCGTGGCGTATCTTCACACCATGATCGCGTCATCCGTGCACGGCCATCCGGGACGGCTGGTGGTCGTCGAAGGGCCGGACGGGTCGGGGAAGACGACCCTGGCCGGCGACCTCGCCCGCCGGCTTGAACGCGACGGGCATGAGGTCGTGGCGTTGCGCGAACCCGGCGGCACCGAGCTCGGCGAGCAGGTCCGCGACATCGTCAAGCACGCCCCCTACCGGGTCGGCGACCGCGCAGAGGCGCTGCTGTTCGCCGCCGCCCGCGCCCAGCTGGTGGACGAGGTGATCCGCCCCGCGCTTGAGCGCGGCAAGATCGTCCTGCTGGACCGCCACGTCGACTCGTCGGTGATCTACCAGGGGATCGGCCGCGGCCTGGGGGAGGGGGAGATCCTGAGCCTGTCGCGCTTCGCTTGCGCGGAGATCAAACCGGATCTGGTGCTGGTCGTGCGCGTCAGCGACGAGGTCGCTGGCGCGCGGATGGGCGAGCGCGGCACCGCCGACCGGATCGAACAGGAGGGCGGCGAGTTCCTGCGGCTGGTACGCGCCGCCTACCGGCGCATCGGCGAACGGAACCCGCAGGCTGTGGAGATCGACGGTGAACGCCCCCCGCAAGAGGTGAGCTCCTCCGCGCACGAGCAGGTGGCGCGCATCCTCACCCCTCTGCCGTCATCGCCTGACCGGCGCGGGTGAGCTCGCGCGCCAAGGCGAACGGGCAGGCCGCGGCTCGCGCCGAGCCGCCGCACAGCGCCCGGTCGCAGCCCGCCCCGGCATCCGCAGCGAACGCGCACCCCTGCGGCGCTCGGCGGTGGGGCAGCCTGGAGAGCCGTGGCGGTCCATTAGCGCATTCCAGCCTGCCGGCGGCGAGAAGTGGACGAATGTTGCGGTGTTCGCGCCGACGACGCCGTAGGTTGCCGGTGACGTTCTTCGTCCCAACCCCTCAGAGGAGACACAGGAGCCAGTGACGTGAACCGCAAGCGCAAGCACAACCCCGCCGCGCACCTGTCGGTGCCCGGGATGGCGATCGCCGGGAAGGCGGGCGCCGGCAAGACCCAGCTCGCCTTCGACATCATCGAACGGCTGTCGGTGCGGGGGATCACCGGGTGCCGCACCAGCTTCGCGGACCCGATCCGCGCCGAGGTGGCGGAGATCTACGGGCTGCGCAAGGGCGATCCCGGCTGGCGGGACGCGATGCTGGAGCACGGCCGCCGCCGCCGCGAGGAGGACCCCCTCTACTGGCTCAAGCAGGCGGGGCTGAAGGCCCGCCAGCTGCAGCTCGCCGGTGTGGTGCCGATCTTCGACGACCTGCGCCTGCCGTCGGAGCTGGCGATGGTCCGCAACATGGGCTTCTACACCATCCGCCTGGACGCCGACACCTTCACCCGCCGCGCGCGGCTGCGCAAGCAGGGGCTGGACATGGGTGTCGTCGAGTCGCGGGACGCGACCGAGACCGCGCTGGACAAGGCGGAGTTCTCCTTGCGGTTTTCCAACGGCGCGGACACCACACGCGAGGAGCTGCGTCAGTACGCCGACGAGGTGATCCAGCTCGCAGCTGGATGGGCGTCAAACCAGGCCGTCCCGGCGGTGGTCAAACACCAGGCGGCAGCGGCCTCCTGACCCCGCCCCGACAGCGGTGGCGCGGACGCCCAAGCGGCTTGGCTGCACACCCAAGCGACCCCCGGCGACCCGGCCCACCTCAGGGTGGGGGGTGATCGTCCGGTGGTCGCTCATGACGCAGCACAACCTGACCGCCGGCCAGGTCCGGTGAGGCTGCGATCCCGTTAAGAGCTCTCGTGGCCTAGTCGTCGTTTGCGCGCTCGCCGATCGCGCGCTCGATCTGCTCGCGCAGACTGCGCTTGAGGTCGGCGTCGGGATCGGCGAGCACCCGTCCGATCCACTCAGACCAGAAGGCGAAGTCCAGCGTGACCGTTGGGCGCAGGTCGGCGCGCAGCGCCTCGTTGGCGCTTTCCAGCAGCTCGGCGGTCTCGACCCCACCGATCCGCTTGACCGCCCCGATCGGGTCCTCGCAAAGCAGGTTGGCGGCCGCGTCCGCGGCGTCGTGCTCGACCCGCTGCCGCAGCTCTCGTTGGGCGGCGTCGGTGTCGAGGCGTTCGCGGCGCGCATCCCGGCCAAGCGGCGCCTGCGTGTGCTGGGCGGCATCCTCGGCCAGGACGCCGGCGAGCCTCTTGGAGAGCTGTTCCCTGCGCTCGTCGGTGACCGAGTCGGCGCGGTGGGGTTGAGCTCCAGTTGCCCTGGCCGCGGCGGCGCTCGGCGATCTCACGCAACGCCGGCGCGCTCGCTGCCGGGTTGTGGTTGGCTCCCCGCCCCATCAGCTTCGCTTCCCCACCCGAAGAACGCTCGTTGGAGATCCGTCGAAGGCGCGAAAAGCCGGCGGTCACTGCTGGCGGGTGCCGCATGGTGGCAGCGCACCGCAAACCACCACGGCAGAGGAGCCCATCAGATGGCAGGACGCAAGAAGGCGAAGATCGCCACCCGCAACATGGGACAGAGCAAGGTCGCTGACGACGGCGAGCGGTACATCGTCGTGCGCAACGGCCGGCAGGTGTACCCCGGGTCCGGGGTGTCGCTTGCGGATGCGCAGAGGCTCGCCGGAGGGCTGGCGGAGCCCGCGGAGATCGTCAAGGCCGAGCAGGCCGCACAAGCCTGAGCTCCCTTCACCTCCACACCAACAGCTGAGACGCCCCAGCCGTCCGGCTGGGGCGTCTCGCTTGTGAGGGCTCAGGCCGGGGAATGGCGCCGCTCAGGCGGCGGCGATCAGCTCCGCCAGCCTGAGCGCAAGACGGTCGGCGAGCTGACGCTCGGGCTGATCGCCGGAGAGGGTGATCACGTCCTCGCGGTCGCTCTCCACCTTGCGGGTTCCTGTGTCAACAGCAAGGCACACGCCCCAGTCGGTGTCGGTCTGGCGATACCATGCCGCCTCTACGGTGATGCCGTCGGCGTGGACGCTGGCGCGCCCCATGTCCTGAGCGATGATGCGAGCAGCAAGAGCCTGCGAGTGCCAGGAGAACTGGTCGTTGTTGGCCATACGATGCCTTTCGGGCCCGGTTACTGATACGGCCCGACGGTAAGCACCGCGCGGGTTGGCCCTGCCGGTTTTCGCGACCCTCTACCGCTGCTCGTCAGCGTCCCCGCCAGCGCCCCGCGCCCACCGGGGCGGGCTCTTGCCTCGTCGGCGTTCGATCACCTCGGCGAGCAGAGCTGAGGCTCGGCGGTGGCGGTCGAGCGGGTCGCGGCGTGTCTGCTCTGGCCGCTCGTGCGGGCTGCGCGGCAGCGGCACCGGGTCATCGCGCTCGCGGTCAGCCATGCGCGGATGTTGACGTCCTCCCCGGCCTGAAGGCCGGGGATTCCTGCTGTGGTCAGGCTCCTACTTCGCCGGGTCGGTCGGCGGTGCACCGCTGTCGGTGCTGCGGCAGTGCATCGAGCAGCAGGACCGGCCTCTCTGATCGGGGCTACGCCCCGAGCGTCCCTTCACCACCGGGCTGAAGCCCGGCGCACTGGGACGCATCTGGTAGCGGAGCTCCACCAGCCGGCGGCCGTTCGCTGCTGCGCGGTGGGTGCACGCCACCAGCTCGGGGGCGCCGATCACCCGCAGCCCGCTTTCTTCCTCAAGCTCCCGCTGCAGCGCCTCGACCAGGTCCTCGTCGGCGTCAACTTTGCCGCCGGGCAGCTCCCACATCCCGCCGAAGCTTGCGCCTGGGTGGCGGCGCATGAGCAACAGCCGCCCGTCGAGGTACGCGAGCGCCCGCACCACCAGCACCGCTCTGCCGGGACGCGCGGCCGCTGCGTGGTGATGTGTTGTGCGGGCGGCTCCACTCCCCATGCGGCGAGGGTGCGCTCACCTGCGGGCCGCGCCGAGTTCTCGCGCTAGCCGCCGCAGCGCCGGAGGAGGGGGCTGTGTCTGCCGCAACGTCTGACCAGCGGCTGGTCGGGCGCAAAGACCACGGCGCCGACGCCCGGCGAGCTCACCGGTGGGCGGCCGGTGTCAAGGCGCGCGTCGCGCCCGCCCGGGGACGGTTCCACGCCTCGCCGGTTTGCCGCCTCCCGGAACGCCGCGTGCGCGCAACGCGCGTGCGCGCCACCTCGCCGCGCGTGTGTGATGAACCTCACAACTCCGGCGTGCGGCTGTCAGCGATGCGGGTTCGCGGCCTCACGGAAATGTCCACAGCCGGACGTCGCGCGCGAAAAGTTGCGGTCATCGCCTCCAGGCGTCGCATGGTCACGCGTGTTCCGGAGGTCTGCGCGCCTACTCGGGACGTGTCAGCCACTGAAAACCGGAGGTTCCGCACAACGGCTTCACAGTCCACCGACCGTTGCCACAGCTGGACGGCAACGTCCTCAGGGGCCGCTTGGGACTGCGAGGCACGGATCCAATCACTGGAGGTGTTTTTCTCATGCGCCGACGCACGCCGTACGTCATTGCTGCCTTCGCGGCCGCCGTGACGCTCGGGGCGCCGACGACCAACTCGGCTGCGCAGCCTGCAGCCACCCCGATCACACCAACTACCGTCACCCACACGCTGATCACGCCGGTGACGGACCTCGCGCGGCAGCTCACCAGCCTGACGCGCACCCCACGCCAGGACGCGACGATCAGGTCCACGCGACAGCGCGCGCGCCCGGTCGGCCCGCGCGAGCGGAAGCTGCGCACCGCCTACCGGATCCTGCACCGCCGCGTCCGCGCGCGGCTCGGGAACCGCGCCGCGGGGCGTCACATCGTCGCTGACGGTATCCGCACCAGCCGTGGCTCGCGCCCGGCGACACCGGCTGAGCTGCGGGAAGCGATCGGGACGCTGCGTCGCATGCTCACCCCGCGGCGTCCGGGCCCCTCGACGGCGGCGCCGACGCACGCCCCCGCCGCGGCGGCGCCGAACGGCGCGCTGGAGCGGATCGCGCAGTGCGAGTCCGGCGGGAACCCCCGGGCTGTCAGCGCCGACGGCCGCTACCGCGGCAAGTACCAGTTCGACTATCAGACGTGGCGGTCGGTCGGTGGCGCCGGCGACCCCGCCACGGCGCCCGAGGCCGAGCAGGACCGCCGCGCGGCGATGCTGATGGCCCGTCGCGGCACCGCTCCGTGGCCGAACTGCGGATGAGCAGCGCGATGCCGGCGATCAAGCGCACCGCCACGGTGGCGGTGCTGGCGGCGTGCGTGTGCGCGACCGCGGCGAGCGCCACCCCGCGGCACGCCCACCACGATCCCGCCGCCGAGGCGTTGGGGCGGGGCGGCTCCCCCCAGGCGCGGGTGGTGAGCGTCGACGTGATCACCCCGCCCAAGCGGCTGGTGTTCCGCCACCGTTTCCGCCCGTGGGCGACACCGACCCCCGCGCAGGTGCGGCGGATCATCGACGTGGAAGCCGACAGGTGGAAGGTCTCCGAGGCCGCGTTGCGGCGGCGGGTGTGGTGTGAGTCCACCTTCCGCTGGAACGCCAGGAACGGCCCCTACCGCGGGCTGCTGCAGTTCCACCCCTCGACGTTCCGACGTGGGCTTCAGACCCTCGGTGACCGGCGCGTGCGGATGGTACGCGCCAAGCGCCGCACGCTGCGGCGCGTGAAGGTGATCCGCTACAGCGACGGGCGCGTCAAGCGCAAGCGCGGCCGGCGGGTCACCCAGAAGGTCAAGCACGTCTACCTGGGCAGGCTCCCTCGCCGCCCACCGCTCACCCACGGGTGGGCGCAGATCCGCATCGGCAGCCAGGCGCTCGCCGGCAAGAGCGCGGTGCGGGCCTCGGAGTGGGAGTGCCGCTAGCTCAGCGGCGACCATGCTGAGGCGGCCGTCATCTCAGGCTGGTGCGGTTCGGGGGTGGCGGCCGCGTCAGCCCAGGTGGGGGTGGGTTTGCCGCAACGCCGCGCGTAACGCCACGAGGATGCGGTGAAGCTCGCTGCCTGATAGGCGCATGAACGGCCCGCCGCGGGAGAAGATCCGTCGCGTGTCGGCGTCATCGCAAGCGTCGGTGAGCTTGGCGCGGAACGCGGCGTCGGAGAAGAACCGCCACAGGTCCCAAGCCGTGTAGGAGCCACCCAGGTAGTTGGCGTGGGCGAGCGCTTCCAGCGCCCTGCGCGCATAGGTTGCCGCGCGCGGTTCACGGTCAAGCCCCGCCTGGCAGAGGCGCCACCATTCCCGCTGCGCCCAGTCCGACCAGCGCCCTCGCTCCCGCGCCCACGGCTGGGCACCCCACCCCTGGGGTGCGCGTCGGCTGCGGCGGCGTTCCAGCGCCTCGGACAGCGGCCATCCCGGCACGCGCAGACCATGCCATCACCCGCCGCGCCGAGCGGTGGGTTTCGCGCATCATCGCCGGGTCCCGCGGGGAGGGTAGGCTGGTGGGCGTGGCCCGGCTGATCGATCCCGACACCGGTCGCGAGCTCGCGTTGACCGAGGAGCAGGTGCTGTCGCTCAGCGACAGCGGGCTCATCGAGCCGGTCCCGGGCCGGCCGGGCCTGGTGCGCCCCACCCCGAAGACGAACTTCACCGAGGTGCAGGAGTCGGCGGCGCAGCTGGCCGGCGGGCCGGTCTGCGACTTCTGCGGATCCGCTGAGGTCGCCTACATCTACCCTGCGCGGGACGCCCCGCTGGGCACGGACCCGATCACCGGGCGGGTGCAGATGAGCGCCGGCGCGTGGACGGCGTGCGAGGACTGTCACCGCCTGATCGCCTCCGGCGACCGGGACGGGCTGGCTCGGCGGTGCGCGAGGCTGATCGGCCAGAGCACCGGGCTTGCGCTCAACCGCCAGGAGCGCCGGTCGCTGGCTGCTGAGATCCGCCGCGGCCACGAGCAGTTCTGGCGCAACCGCACCGGCGACCCGCTCCCCTACCCGCGTCTTTAGGCGGCGGCGAGCGCGGCGCGCACCACCGCGTCGGCGAGCCGGTTGTGGCGCCGGCGCACCCACCGCGCCGCCCGCCCCGCCAACGCGCTCTCGATCTGCTGGGCGAGCTCGTCGTAGGTGGGGTCGGTGAGGTGGTGGCGGCGCCCGCGCGCGTGGTGGATCACGTACTTCGCGTCCCCGGCGAGCTCCCATGCCTCGGCGCCGCGTTCGGCGGCGACCTCTGCGGCCAGCTCCACCGCCATCACCGCGGCGCGGTATTCGGCTTCCGCGCTGGAGCCGCCTTCCAGCACCGCCGAGCGGGTGGCGACCACCTCCCCGCCGGGCGTGCACACCACCGCGCCGAGCCCCATCAAGTCGCGGCGCGGGTCGTACCCGCCGTCGAAGAACACCCGCAGGTCGGGGCGCCGCCTTCCGCCTCGCCGCCTGTCACGGGCGGTTCGCCGGGGCACAGCCTGGGGCGCGGGAGGTGATGCGCTAAGCATCACCTCATATGTGGCTCACCGCATCACCGCATACCGGTTTTCCTCACACGGCAGGCACCCGGGGGTGGCGAGACCGGCGGCGGGTGCCGATGAAAGCAGCAGCCGTCCTTGCTGGACACCATACGGTGACGGTGCCAGCGAAACCCCGAGCGCGAGGGAGGAACAGCGGGATGACAGCACAACAAGCGGCGGCCTACAAGCGGGTGATGAAGACGCTTGAGGACCTGTCGGCGGCGAAGTTCCACGCGCACGAGCAGCAGCTCGTGCGGGAGGCGGCTGACGCGCTGCTGTTCGGCGACGAGGACGCCGAGCGCGCGTACGAACGCGTGGGGGAGATGCTCGACGACATGGTCGAGGCGGACCGGCTGCTGCCGGACACCGCCGGCGCGCTGCTGGACGACTTGCGCGCCTGCGGGCCGCAGCCCGTCGCTGCCTGACCCCAGCCTGCTCGGTTGTGTGAGCGCCGGCCTTAGCGCCGGCGCTTTTTGTTGTGCGCGGTTGCGGTCACGGCCGGTCCGGCGCCGTACTGGTCACGGCGACCAGACCCTGACCACTCAACCTGAAGGGACCGATGACCACATCGACGTCGTACATGGGCGTGGAGAACGTCGACTTCATGGTCGACAAGCTCGCCGAAGGCTGCCCGCCCGCCCAGTTCATCCGCGAGTTCACCGAGAACGCGATCCAGGCGATCACCGCTTCCGGCAAGCGCGGCCGGGTGCTGTGGCTGCGGGACGAGCGGTTCGCCGAGCAGGGACTGTCGAAGCTGTCGATCGTCGACACCGGCACCGGCATGGGCCCCGGCGAGCTGGTGCGCTACATCAACAACCTCGCGGCGTCCGGGCGCACCCAGGCGGTGGACCGCAACTACGGTGTCGGCGCGAAGATCTCCGCCGCCGCCCGCAACCCCGAGGGGATCATCTTCCGCTCCTGGCAGGATGGGCGCGGCCACATGGTGTGGCTGCACCGCGACGCCGACGGCCGCTACGGCCTCAAGCCGCTGAACGACGCCGGTGAGGTGTGCGTGGAGGTCTCAGACGCCGACAAGCCGACGCTCACCAACGAACGGGGTGTGCGTGAGCGGCTGATCGACCGGCACGGCACCCAGGTGGTCTTCCTCGGCCGCTCCATGAGCGAGGACACCTGCCGCGCCCCAGATGGCGTGCCGACCGGCGGGACGAACCTGCGGTGGATCAGCCACTACCTCAACAGCCGTTACTTCACGCTCCCCGACAGCGTGGAGGTGCGGGTGTCCGAACGCACCTTCGACGGGCCCAAGCCGTTCAACCGCCAGATCAAGGGGATGCGCCGCTGGCTGACGGAGAACCGCGAGTTCGGCGGCGAGGTCGAGCTCGACGGCGGGGTGGTCGCCCACTGGTCGGTGCTGCCGGACAGCAAGCGGATGCGGCAGGCCCGCGGGTACGTGCCGGCGCTCGCGCACGTGGCGGTGCTGTTCGGGACGGAGCTGTACCAGCATCAGTTCGCCGCCCAGGCGGTCGCGGCGCTGCAGCGGGCGGGCATCCACTTCGGGCATCGCCGCTGCGTGCTGTACTTCCAAGCGCCACAAAACGACGGCTACTGCGTGGACTTCACCCGCTCACGGGTGGAGCGCACCGGCCGTGAGGACAAGCTGCTGCCGCTGGAGGACTGGCAGCGGGCGTTCTCCCGCAGGATGCCCGACCGGCTGGCGGAGTTCGTGGCAGAGCAGGGCGCGCAGGCGCGCTGCGGGGACGCGGACTCGCTCAAGGAGCGGCTGCTGCGCAGCGCGAAGCTGTTCAACCTCACCCGGTTCCGCTCCAGCCGCCGCGGCTCGGGCCGCCAGCGCATCACCCACGCGATCAGCGGCGGCGCGCAGCCCGCCCGGGTGGAGGCCAACCAGCCGCCCCGCCCGCCGCAGCGGCCCGCCGCAGGCGGCGGTCGCGGGGGCGGGGCGTCGCAGCCGCAGGCGCCCGCCAGGCGGCGCCCACCCCGGCGCCAGGCGCCGTACGGTGGCGGCCAGGCGCGTGAGCGCCGCGCCGAGCAGGTGCCGTTCGAGGCGTGGATCCCCGAGGTGGTGTGGGACGACCTCAGCGAGGAGATCGGGGACGCTGCCGGCCGCTACAACCCGGAAGCGAACCAGCTGACGCTCAACACCCGCTACTCGGTGTTCGAGCAGATGACCGACCGGTTCGCCAGCGACGAGCGGTTCCGGCACGTGCCGAACATCGCCGAGCACGCCCGGGAGGTCGTCCAGCACGAGTACGCGGTCATCCTCTGTGAGGCGATCATCGACGCGCACGACCGCGCCGCCGCCGAGGGGTGGGACGCCGAGCAGTGGGAGCGGGCGGTCTCCCCGCAGGCGCTGTCGCTGGTCGCCGGCGTCCGTTCCACGGCGAACCACACGATCGGCCGCACACTCGGACGCAGGTTCCCCAGCGCCGAGTAGGGTCAGGTCGGGTCTGGCCGCGGGCGCCCGGTGAGCGCACGGCGAAGGCTGTGGGCGAGCCGGGCGCCTCGCGCTAGATGATGCGCCGGGCCCGGGAACGCCCCCATGCCGCCTTGACGCGGCGTGAGATCACCACATCCTCGCGGGTGCAGTGAACCCCACGCCAGTACCAGCGCTCCTCACCGTTGGCGAGGATCACCGCGGGCCCGTCCTCGCGGTGGCGCTTGCCGTCAACCCACCATTCACGGCGGCCGTTGGCGAACTCCCGCGCTGGACCGTCCTCGCGGTGGCGCTTGCCGTCAACCCACCATTCACGGCGGCCGTTGGCGAACTCCCGCGCTGGCCCGTCCTCGCGGTGGCGCTTGCCGTCAACCCACCAATCCCTGCGGCCGGAGGAGTGCTCGACCGCCGGCCCGCTTTCGCGATGCCGCTTCCCGTAACGAAGCCACTCGCGGGTGCCTGACGGCTCGATCCTCGCCGGCCCGAGCCGTTCGTCACGGTGGCATTCGCCGTACTCCCACCATTCCAAGCGACCGTCGGCGCACTCCACCGCCGGCTGGTCGCCGTCGCGGTGAAGCGCCCCTTCCAGCCACCATTGCCGCTCCCACTGCTCGCCGCCGATGATGATCGCCGGCTCACCGCCGGGCCGGTGGAGGCGCCCGCCCTTGAGCCAGAACTCCGCCCCAGCGCGGCTGTTGGGGTTCGACAGGATGCCGGTGGGACGGGGGGTGTGCAGCTCCAGCCGGCTGTCGAGCAGCAGCAGCCCGCGGACCGCCTCGCAGCCTACGGGGACGATGATCGCCGGGCCGTCGTCCCGGCTGATGAGCCCACGCTCGTCCTGGTAGACCTGGATGCCCTCGTCGGTGACGAGGGTGTGGTGGAGCGGGGGCGGGTCACCCCAGTCGGTGGTGTTGGAGCGGCGCGCCTCGACGATCTCCCGCAACGACGTCGGGAGGCGGCGCATCGGCGCCTGCGTGGCGGTGGTGCTGGCGCGCGCCCCTCGTCCCATGCGGCGATGGTAGGCCAACTCAGGCCGGCCGCCGGTTTTCACCCCAGCGTCCCACCCGCGGGGGACATGACGATCCCCCGCGCGCGCCGGGCCGCTGCGGCTCTCTGTCGCGGCGTTCGATCCCAGAGCGCGTGTTGCTCGACCATCCCCTGGTCAAGACGGCTGTGGATGTGGTGCGCCGCGACGCCGGCGAGGGCGCGGAGGAGGTGATCGCCCGGGCGTTGGAGGACGCCGGCGTGGGGGCGCGCGCCTCCGCCCGCCCTGACGCCGCGCAAGCTGAGGCCGAACACGCGCGCGTGTTGTTCGGCGCGTTGTGGCGCCAGCTCGCCGCCGCCTACCCACAACGGTTCGACGCCCGGGTGTTCGAGCTCTCCGTGGACGCCAACCCGGCGGCGTTCGCTCGCTATCACGCTGACGCGGCACTGGAGCCGTTCGCGCTGTCGGCGCGGGAGGCTGCGCTTGCCGACAGCGCCCGCGGGTGGCTGCTCACCCTCACCGGGCTGGATGAGCTGCGACGACCGCGGGTGGTGTATGCGACCACGCCCGGCTCGCCGCTGGCGGCGTACGCGCAATTCGAGCGGTATGCGGGATGGTGTTTGGCGGATGAGCCGGCGCTCAGGGACGAGCTGATCGTGGATTTCGAGCACGCGATCGCCTACCGCCGCAAGGGAGGCGGGGAGCTTGTCAGCTTGATCGTGCACGAGGAGATCCACTCGGCGATCGCCGCCGCGGCGAACCCCTCAAGCGACGCGTACTTCGAGCCGCTGGTCGGGTGGGTGGACGAGGCGTGCGTGAGCGTGCTGGAGATCATCGCCACCTCTGCCGCGACCCTGGGAAGGGTGTCGGCCCGGTCGATCCGACGCCGCGCCGCCCGCCACCCCTACCGGCAAGCCGCGCTGTGCCTGCTGCGGCTACTCGGCGGCGTCGAGACCAAGCTGGCGATCCGGCGGTGCGCGGCCTTGGCGGTGGAGAACCTCCAGGTGGGATGTGACCGCGCCAGCGCGGCGTTGCTGAACACGCTCGCGGGTGAGCGCCGCTCCGTGCGCGAATGGCAACGCGCCCTCGGCGGCTGACCGGCTTCCGGTCAACCTGGCGTGCACAGCGCCGCGCCGCGACCAGGCATGAACGCCTCCGAGCGGTCAAGGGTTTGCAGGCCGCCCGCGTTGCGGGCATGTTGCAGGCAGTTCGCGTGCGTGGTGCGCGCACGCTGCTGTCGGGTTGCCGCGCCGGCGATCACGACACCCTGCGGTGGGCGGGCGGAAGGTCGAAGCCTGCTCGCACAGGCGGTGCGGGCAAGACGCGGCAACGGCTGGACGGCGACCCGGCAAGATGACGCGCTGCTGGTTGAAAGCAGCGGCCGTCGGTTTTGGGCGCGGATCGTGCCACCCGGCGGGGTGTGAGCGCTCCCCGAACGCCGGCTCCATGTGGGGGCGGGCGGCAACACGGAGCGCCTGGGGTCGCGACGGACCTAGCTCCGGCCTGGTGGACAGCCAGAAGCCGTACCCGTACGCGTTCGGGTAGCCGCGCGGGTTCGGGCCTTTCCGGATGATCGCCTCCGCGGCGCTGGGAGTGGTGCAATGCCACAACGGCTCGGTGAACACTGAACCGGAGAGGAAGGAGTCGACCTCGGGCTCGCTGATGAGATGCGCGGCCGATCGTCTCGGCTCGGCCGCGCCGGTGTGCCGACGTCCGCCTCCTCGCCCCAGGCGATGATCGTACACGCGGGCGTGAACGCCATGTCGTTTTCGACGCGGGCAACGCAAGGAAGGGACGGGTGCGGTCACCGCCCGCCAACACGATACGTTGTTGGTGATGCAGTACCGGCTTCTCGTCCCTGCCGACCATGACGCCGCTGTCGCCGCGGGCGTGCCGAAGGGCGCACCGATCCTCTGCCAGGGAGGCCAGAGCCCCAAGCTCGGTGTGATCGTCGGTCAACCGGCGGGCCGCTTCCGAGGCGGGCAGTTCGCTGACCGCTGCCGTCAGGCAGTCGCCACCGGGCGCCGGCAGCGGTTTGACCTGGACTGGCGGCAGGTTGGGGTGTGGGACGAGTATCTCGGCGAGGTGAAGCTGCAGCTGGCGCCGCTCCTGCACGACTGGTGCGGCCGGCCTCTGTACCGCAACGACCTGGAGGCCGACGGCTCGCTTGGAAACCAGCGTGAGCAAGCGCGCCGCCAGGCCCGCCAGGCGCTGATGCGCGGCGATCAACCGCGCGCCTTCCACCTGCTGGCGCGCCACAACCCCCGCTTTCCCTTCTAGCGCTCGCCTCGCCTGGCGGACAGCGAGGGGCGAGAACTGGCGGTGTGTGTGCGGTCGGCCGTGCGCGAGCGCGTATGTTTCGGGTGATGCTTCAAGGCTTCGCCCACACCCAGCCGGACTGGGCACACCCCGGCCCCAACGAGGACAGCTTCGTCCTCAACCTCCCCTGCGGGGTGGCGGCTGTCTTCGACGGGCTCGCCGGTCACGGCGACGGGCACATCGCCTCCAGCCTCGCCGCCCGGGCGGTCGACGGCGCCGCGCATCACGGCCTCACCGCCCGCGAGCTGTTGGAGCATGCGCGCGATCTCCTCCAGGCAGCGCGGGCGAAAGCGCAGAACCCCCAGATGACCTGCACCGCCATGATCGCCCGTGTTCAGCCCGACGGCTCGTGGGAGGCGGCGTGGTGCGGGGACAGCCGCGCGTATGTGATCTGCCCGGATGGGCGGGTGGTGCGCGCAAGCTACGACCACGACATCATCTACCAGCGGCAGGCCGACAGCCTGGTGAGCCCGCAGGTGGCTGAGCGCGCCCGCATCGCCGCCGAGGAAGCGCAGACACCATCGGATGCGTGGCGGCTCGGCGGGCCGCTGGCGAAGCGGGCGCTCAAGCGTCGGCACGTGATGGTGTCGGAGCTCGCCCACGGCCCGGTCGGGATGACACGCGGCACCCTCGCGGGAGGGGAGCTTCTTGTGCTCACCACCGACGGCGTTCACGACAACATGCCGCGCAGCGTCTTGCAGCGGGTTGCCGCCGACGCGGCGCCTGAGGGCCCACTGGCGGTGGTGGAGGCGCTCGTCGCGGAAGCGATGCGTCGCGCCAAGGCGGGGGAGGGGCTCGCGCGCCCTGATGACATCACGTGCGTGTGCGTCGGTCAGTTGCGCGCTGACTCATAGCGGGCTGCGTCGGTGACGCTCACCCCGGCGTCACGCCACTCCGCGGCGACCCGCGGGTCCTTGACGCCCGCTCGCTTCCACTCGGCCGCCCGCTCTGGGGTGAAGCCCGCGTACTGCCAGCGGGCGGCGTCCGCGACCCCGAACCCAGCGTCGATGTAGGGGCGCAACTCACCGATCCGCTCGGGGGTGAAGCCCTTCTTGGCCAGCTCAGCGGCGTCCTTGGCGCGGCCGACCCCCGCCCGCTTCCACGCCTTCGCCGCATCCGGGGTGATCTGCTTGTTCTGCCAGGCGGCGGCCTGGCGTGGGGTGAACCCGGCCCGCGCCCATCCCGCCGCGACCCGGGCGCGGTCGGTCGGGGTCAGGTGCGCGAACACTGGAGTCTGCCAGTCGCGCGCCTGCAAGACGTTCATGCCCGCCTTACGGTAGGCCGCAGCAGCTTCGACGGCGACGTCGGCGTCCGCATTGGGCGCGACCGTCTCCCACCAGTCAGCCGCTTCCGCGGGGGTGAACCCACGGTCCGCCCACGCAGCGATCCGGCCTGAGACCGGTTGTTCGCGGCGTAGGTCAGGTCGGTCCCATCCATGCTTGCGCCGCATCACCTTGCGTTCGACCTCGCGCAACCGCCTGATGTCCTCCGGCTGGGCGCCGAGCCTGAGGCAGCCCTCGATGTCGGAGAGCACCTTCCCCGCAGGCATGAAAAGGTCGTAGTCAACCGCGTCCCAGTACGCGTTCGCCCGCTTGGGGTCATCGAAGAGCCGGCGGAGCTGAACGATCGCGTCCTTGCGGCAACCTTCCTTGGTGATCGCCTTCTGCCAATAGGCGAGCTCGGCCGGGTCGTTCCGGTTCTGCTTCCAGTCCGCCAGCAGCTTCCAATCGAGGTCCCAAGAACAGGCCAGATCCCGCTCGTACCCGCGCGCTTCCGCTGGCGTGACACCGGCCTCGCGCAGCATCTTGATGGTGTCAGCGGCGTCGATGCGCAGCATGCCGAAAACGCGCGTCCACCCCTCAGCTTCATCTGGGTCGGTGACACCAGCACAGCACAGGGTCGCGGCCGCGTCGGGCTGATGCCCGCGATCAACCCACTGCCGGACATCCTGCGGGGTCGCGCCGACGGCGCGCAACGCCACCGCGACCAACGGCTTGATCTGTGGATGGGCGTTGTACCATTCCGCCGCCTCCTGGGCGGTGAGGTTCCTGTGCTCCTGCGCGTACGCGTAGACGTCCTCGACGGGAATCCCAGCGTCAATGAACGTCTTCACCGTCTGCGGTGACGCGTCCTCCCGCGCGAGCCGCCACGCCCGGGCATGGCTCAACCCGAGTCGGTGGTAGTCGGCAGCGGCTTGAGCGGTGTCGTACGGCCTGATGATGCGGCGGCTGAGAAACCATTCCTGCGCCCATTTCAGCGCCTCCTCCCAGTTGTCGAACCCGGCGCGATACCAGAGCCCGAGTGTCTCGATCGGATCTTCGGCGAACATCTGCGGATGGTCCTTGGCGACGGAGGCGAACTTCTCCAGCTGGGATCGGCGGCGCAGCGCACGCCGCCACTTCGCCGCGTCCTCGGGTGTGAACCCCGCGCGGTGGAACGCGCGCGCCTGCTCCTCTGGGAAGCGGTGGCGCCGCCACTCAGCTGCCTTGAACGCCTCATCAGCGGCCGTGAACAGCGCGTCCTCGGGGGCGACGCCTTTGCGGTGCAGCTCGACGGCGACCTTCGGCGCGATCCTGGCCAGACGCCACGCCCGGGCTTCCGATGGGCGCAGCCCGACCGCGTAGTAGTCCTCAACGGGTTGTGGTTGCGGGGTCTTTCCCCGGCGGCGCTCAAGAGCCTCCTGGAGGATGGTCCTGCGCGGCTGTGCAGCGCCGGCGCGATGGCTTGCCTGCGACCCTCGGCCCATTTCACCGATCATGCGCTCGCAACACGCGGACAGCCCGGTTTTCGACAGCCGAAGCCCCTGGCGGGAAGACTTCTCCTGAGACTGCGTTCCTCCACGAGGGCGTTCTGCGGGCTGCGCGCCGTACCTTGAGATGCATGCGTGCTGTTGACGCCACCACGCCGCTGGGGTTGCTGGCGCTGCTCGCGCAAGATGGGGTGGGGCAGGCGAGGGCGCTCGCCGTTGCGCGCGCCGATCGCGTCTGCCGCCTGCCGACCGATGCGGTCAAGCAAGCAGAAGCGGTGTTGCGACACTGCATGCAACTCGGCGTGGAGGCGGTCGGGTTCTTCGACGACCGCTATCCCGAACAGCTTCGCCGTATCCCATCGCCGCCCGCGGTGCTGCATGTCCGCGGCGCAGCCGAGGCGTTGGCTTGCCGGCTGGTGGCGGTCGTAGGGTCCCGCCGCCCCACGCGGTTCGGCTTGACGACATGCGAAGCGGTCTGTGGCGCGCTTGCTGAGCGCGGCGTGGGGGTGGTGAGCGGCCTTGCTTTGGGCGTTGCCGCGCACGCTCACCGGCGCGCGCTCCAGCTGGGCGTGACGCAGGTCGCGGCGCTCGGCTGCGGCGTGGACCGCGTCCATCCTCACGCGCATGCCGAGCAGATCATCTCCACTGGTGGGGCGGTGGTGTCCGAGCAGCCGCCGGGCGTCCAAGCGACCGCACGCCATCTGATCGCGCGCAACCGCATCCAGTCCGGCCCGGCGTGCGGCGTAGTGGTCTGCCAGGCGCACGCGCGAAGCGGAACGATGCACACCGCGCGCTTCGCCGCCACCCAGGGCCGTCCCGTGTGGCGTCCGGTCCCGCCGGTAGGTTCACCGCATGAGGCCAACCGGGGCCTTGCGATGCTCCTCACCACGCCGGCGCGTGAGCTTCCCGGCAAGCTCGCGGCATTCACCTCGGCCAGGAGCGTGTGCGAGAAGCTGGGTGACCGCCCGCTCGCCTCGCCGCTGCAGCGTGGGATGCTGAGCGAGTGGGCGGTCGAGCTCGCTACACCCGCGTGAACTCGCAGCCTACATGGCCATGGCGTTAGGCTCGCGTGGCCAGACCTTCTCGATGTCCCCGTTTCCGGTGTAGCCGGCTTGGAGTTTGCGGTAGGCGCCTTGGGCGAGCGTGTTCGCCGCTTGCAGCGCCTGATCGGCGGTTGGGACCGTCCCCGCAGGCCCCGGTTGCTGGCAGATGAACTGGATGAGCGTGTTGACCGCGCTCGCTTGACCGATCGTCATTCAAACACCTCCAGGCTGTCGTCCGGACCGGACATGACGGTAGGGGCGTGGAGGGACCTGCCACACCCGTTGCGGTCACCGACTCGCAACCGCGTATCTTGAGGAAGCCGTTCGGCCGCTAAACCTCCGACGCGCCAGAGCGCTGCCAGAGTGCCGTCGGAGTCTGGGAAGAAGGGAGAACATGGCTGCTGCCAACGAGATCTCTGCGATGCCGAAGACCGTTCTTGTGGCGCTCATCGACCATGAGCACGGCACTAACGTCGGCGTGTTCACCAGCCGGGCCGGTGCGCTCAGCTGGGTGGCGGACTACGCGCGCCAATGGTGGCAGGACGCTCTCGAACTGGACGAGACACTGCCTGAGACGCCTCCCGCTGATGACGCCTCGTGCAGCGAGATGTACTTCGAGGCGATGCGGGACGCGCAGTACCCGGAGACGTTCCAAATCCAGGAGGCGCAGGTCGACCCCCAGGCCTGACCCACAGCAGCCGGCCGACGCGTCGCTGAGCCATGGGGCTTGCGGCGCGCCGGTCTTGCCTTTGTGCCATGCGCTGCGGGAACGGCGGGACGGTGGGGAGGGGGTGCTGGAGGGCGCGGTCCGGCTGTTCGCGTGAAGGTGACCGTGACGGCGCCGCTGCGCGATGGGCGTGACCGGCGAGCTTTGCGCGCGTGAACCCGGCCGTGGCGGAAGCCGGCGTGTAGGCGCGCATCGCGTCATGGGGCGAGGAGCGCAACAACCACAAGCCGCGGCGAACATGCTCACGCAGGCGCTCCAAGCACGCCGAGGGTCCGGCCGTCACCGCCACCATGAGCGCTCGTACTCGCACCAGGAGCTCGTCGACCGCGCGATCCACCTGTCCGGCGAGCTCAAGCGGGCGATCGGGCGTGTCGCGCGCGACAACAACGACCCGGAGGCGGTGGAGGAGGCGGCGCGGCGGCTCGCCGAGGAGGTGACCGCCCACGCGGCTCTTGCCTTCTACCAGACCGAGGAGTGGCCGCCGCTCGCCAAAGCGCGAGAGCGCGCGCTCGAACGAGCCCGCGTGAGCACCCAACAGCGGCTTGCCGACCACAACAACGCGAAGCTCGCGCTCCTGCACGCCCAGCGGGCCGTCGAAGAAGAGGTGATCGACGCGGTCGTAGAGGAGGCAGCCGCGAAGCCGCGGGAGTTCTTGCGCGCCGTGCTCGGCGATGACTGCCACGACGCGCTCAAAGCGTTCCACGCTAAGGGCGTGGACATCACCGCCATGTCTGCCAGGGCGCGGGAGCAATGGTTGTCGCCGGCGACCAAGTTCGACCGCGGCCCCAGGCGGACGCTGCTCCAGCAACTGGAGAGCTCCCGCATCTTTAATCCGGCGCGTTGCTCACACGCGGATGACGTGCGTGTGCGCGGCCAGGTCATGGCCGGCGCGCCGGTAACGGTCCCGCAGCGGCCACAGGTAGCTGACCGCCAACACCGGCAGCACGAGCACGTTCAACAGCGCCACCGGCACCGGGCCCTTGAGGATGAGCTCGCGGAAGCTCGCGTCCAGCAGGCCGAACGGCTGGCGGTCGTCACGCACCACCCGCAACCCCAGCAGCTGCTTCCCCAGGGTCTGGCCGTTGCGCTCACCACGGCGGATCATCAGCAGGCTCGAAAGCGCGAACGCCACGGCGCTGAAGACCCCGAAGACCACAAGCGCCAAGTACGCCCGCAGGCCAGCCGGTGTCGCGGCAGCGGGGTCGGCGCTCGACAGCAGCGCGAACGCGCCCACCATCCCCACCACAACCAGCGACAAGCTCGCGGCCGCGTCGATCAGCCACGCGCACGCGCGCCGGCCATAGCCGGCAAGCCGGCGGGTGTCGGGCTCCGCATACACGGGACGTTCCCCGAGCCGGCGGTGATGTTTGCGGCGGCGCTTGGGGGCCATGCGATGAGCATGCGCGCTCTTGGCGGGCGCAGGTGTTGAAGTTCGCGTCAAGCGCGGCGATCACGAAAATCCGTGGTTGTAGCGGCCGGCGCGAGCATGGTGTAGGCATGGCCGGCGTGGCGTCCGTGTCGTTCATCGACGAGCTCGCCGCCGAGCTGGCGTTCGAGGTTGCTGTCGGCGGGGATATCGACGCTGCGCTTGAGCGGGTCGCGCAAGCGTGCGCGCAAGCCGGTCCGCTCGCGCAAGACGTGGCACGGTACTGCCTGCAGCATACACGCCGGCTGGTGGATAGCTCGCCGCTTGACCGGGCGGGGTTCATCGCCGGGATGCGGACGCTCCGCGACTCCGAGGACCGGGCGGTCCGCCGCGCCGGCGAGCTCGCCCGCTGCGGCGCGGCCCGGGCGTGCCGGATCCGGAGTGCCGCAGCGACGCGGGTGCGGCGGGACCGCACCCTCAAGATCACCGCGGCGCTCGCCGCCGCCGCGGCGGCGAGCGCGCTGCTGTCACCGCTGGCGCGTCGGTAGGGTCCGGCGACGTCGCCGCCGGCGCCCTGGGTTGCGCAAACACGCGCGCGCCCGGCTCACCTGCCGGCGCCCGAGCAAGACAACGACAAGAACTGGTGCACGTCGATCTAAAGCGGTATGGTGGTCGGCGATGGGGCGCGGATCACGCCAACACGCGTACGCCATGAACCTGCTACAACAGGCACTCGCCCGTCGGCGCGGCAGCGGTACCTGTACCTGGGGTGAGGCGCCGGCCGTGTCCCGCCATCACCTCGCCAGTGAGATCAACCGCTTGCGCTCCCAGATTCCCCAACTCGACCCTTCTAGCCAAGAGTCTTTGGTTCGCCGCAGCGAGCTGGCGTTGGAGATCGCGCTGCTGCGCTACGCCTACAACCTCAACGCCGACGTTGACGAGGTGCGCAAGCTGATCGACCAGGAGCGCTACACGATGGAGGTCGAGAGGCTGTCAAAACCCGACACCCACGCCCTCAACAACAAGATGTTGGAGAACTGGGCGGTGCGCGGGCCGGCGATGAGCGTGGCGGGCCGGATCGCCGAGCAACCACAGCCGTGGCTTGAGAAGCTCGGGATCCACACAGAGGGCAAGAACGGCCACTCCCGGTCGCCGATCTGGTGGCACTCGCTGCTGATCTGCGACGACGAGGAAGAACGCGACCGCGTGATCGCGGATCTCGCCGCCTAGCGTGCGCTTGGGCACTCGGCGTTGAGGGTGCGGCGGGCGCAGTCGATCACGATCTGCACGTTCTTGGACGGCTGGCGGGTGAGGAACCCGCAGCCGCGACCCAGCCCAAGCCAACAGCGACGGTGGTGTGGGGCTGGAGGCTCCTCGTCCCATGCGCAGACATGGACTCGCCGTGCACCGTATTCCGGCTTCTATGCGCCGGGCAGGCGACAACGCGGTGCGGGTAGTCGTGCGCGAAGCGACCGTGCGAGCGATGGGGTACGAGACGACCAAGGTGCCGGTGGAGCGCAGCCAGGCGGAGATCCGCAAGCTGCTGACCGCTCATGGGGCGACACGGTTTGCGTTCGCCGAGGAGGCCGCTGATGACGTCCACTACGCGGTGGTGGCGTTCACCAAAATCTCCGGAGGATGCCCCGGCCTTCAGGCCGGGGAGGAATCCGGCTTTGCGCGTAGCGGGGCAGGGAAAGCCGATTCGCCGCCAGGCGAACCGGCATCTCCTGCGGCTTCGCCGAGTGCGGTCTCCAATAGGTAGACGATCTCAGAGTTGAGGGATCTGCGGTCTGCCGTGGCCCGTGCGACCAGGCGTGCGTGTAGTTCTGTGGGTAGCCGAAGAGAGATCCGTTTCTCAGTGCTCATGCTAAAATGATACCATGACGACACCAGAGATGCCGGAGGGCGTGCACGCCCGGTACACCTACCGGCTCCGCGTGTCGTCTACCGCCGAGAAAGCCCTGCTCGCCGAGTGGGGCCGGTGCCGCTGGGTATGGAATCAGTGCGTCGCCACCTCCCGCGCCGCGCACAAAGCGGGCGAGGAATGCGGCCCCGCCCGGTTGGACAAGATGCTGACCGGCTGGCGCGCTGAGCATGAGTGGCTGCGCGAGGGCGCTTCGGTGCCGCAGCAGCAGATCATCCGCGACTTCGCCCGCTCCCGCGCCAAAGCGCTGAAGGACATCAAAGCCCGGCTTCCCATGCGGCAGCGAGCCGGGATGCCGAAGCTCAAGAAGAAGGACCGGTCAACCCCGACGCTGAACTACACCCAGCGTGGGTTTCGCCTCAAGGACGGTCGTCTGCACCTCGCGAACGGCATCGTCTTGACCGTGGTGTGGTCCCGCGATCTGCCCGCAGAACCGTCGAGCGTGCGCGTCTGCCGCGACAGCCTCGGCCATTGGTACGCCTCGTTCGTCGTCTTCGCCCAGGCCGAGCCGCTGCCCGCGACCGGGCGCGCGATCGGCATCGACTGGGGCGTGAACGAGATCGCCACCACCACCAGCGACAACCACGACCTCCCGCATCCCAACCACGGGAAGAAGGCTGCCGAGAAGCTGGCCCGGTACCAGCGCATGATGGCCCGCCGAAAGCCCAAGCGAGGGCAAGCGGCATCGAAGGGCTACTGGAAGGCCAGGCGGCAGGTCGCAAAACTGCACAAGAAGGTCGCCCGCCAACGGCAGGACACCGCCCGCAAGTGGGCCAAGAAGGTGGTACGCGACCACGACGTGATCGCAGTAGAAGACTTCCGGCCAAGCTTCCTCGCCAAGTCCACGATGGCGCGCAAGGCCGCCGACGCGGCGATCGCCGCCGCCAAGGCCGAGCTGATCGCCATGGCGCGCAAGCACGGCCGCACCCTACACCTGGTGAACCCAGCGCATACCACGATGGACTGCGCGCAGTGCGGAGCGAGAGCCAAGCACGCGCTGCCGCTGTCGGAACGCACCTATACCTGCACCGCGTGCGGAGCCGTCTCTCCCAGGGACAAGAACTCCGCCCGCGTGATGCTCATCCGGGCTGGTCTGAACCCGGCTGGTGCTGATCGCGTAAGACCCGGTCGTCCGCCGGACGGCCAGGCAGCGTGAGCCAGGAATCCCCCTCCTTCAGGAGGGGGAGCAGTCAACATCGACCACCTCACCCTCAGGATTCGGGTGCCGTTGAAGGAGCTGGACATGGTCGCGTTGCGCCACCGCGCTCAGCGCGCCCACACCCGCACGCTCGCCGACCTGATCGCTGACGCCCGGGAACAGGAGGCCAAGCGGATCTGGCGGGTGATGGCTCACAACATCAAGGCCAGGCTCGCGGCAGTCGAGGAAAGGTGGAAACGATAGAGGGGGCGTTCCTCGCTCACCTGGTCACCACCACGGGGGAGACGGTGTACGAGCAGCTGCGCGACAGCGGTCGAGCCGAACTCCCAGCTCCGTTGCGTCCCGAGCTCCCGGCGGGCGACTAAACGCGCCGGTGAGGTCACTTCGCGGCGGCGCCGTACGGTGAGAGCGTGACCCACAAGCACCGATTCTTGCTCGGATTGCCGCGCCGCTTCGCCTCAGGGCTCACTGCGGGGCTGGTGCTCGCTGCGGTGTGCTGGATGCTGTTTAAGGACGCGCTCGCGCTAGTCGCGCTCACCGTCGAGCTCGCCGCCGCCGGGATGGTCGTGGCTGTGAGCGCGTGGCGGGGCAGCTCGTGCCGCCGTTGTGTTCGCGACGTGGCGGAGCGCCGCAGCCGGCGTGAGGTGCGTCTTGACGGTCAGCCGGACTCCTGAAGCCCTGAAGCGGCTTCGGGCACGCCGACGAGCCTCTTGCAGAAGCGCAACGCCTCCCGGTCTCTCTTAAACCGCCACCCGTCAGCCAGGTAGACGAGCAGTCGCTCCAGCCACTCGCCGCCAAGGGCGGTCTTGGAGCACCGTCGGCTTGACAGCTCGTGTTTCCCCCTCACCAAACACCATCCCCCTTCGCAGGCGCAGGGCATGATCGCCGCATGAACAACGAGCTTGTCAACCCGCCTGTCGGCGCCTCCACGGCAGCTGGCGACCTCGGTCAGCTGGCTGGGGTTGAGGTCGATGTGTCCGTGGAGCTCGGCCGCGCGAAGATTCTGATCGGCGCGCTGCAACGGCTGCGGCCTGGCTCGATCATCCCGCTGGGGAGGCCTGTGGATGAACCAGCCGACCTGCTGGTCAACGGCACCAAGATTGCAGATGCTGAGCTGACGTGCATCGACGGGCAGTTCGCTGCGCGCATCGCATCGTTCACCTCGACGGAACGTTGAACGACCGGGCAGCCTGACCGGTTGAAGTCGCCCGCGCGCGGGCACCCAGCCCCATCTGGGCGGTGGTGGCGTCCACGCCGGCGGCGGTTGTGGCGTAAGACAGTCCTGGGTGGCTGACCGGCTCGCGCACGCAGAACGCGCGATCCGCAAACGGCTCGTGCCCCAGCATCTGGTTTCTTGGCCGGCGCTTGCTTGAGCTGTTGAGCGAGCGCTTGCGGTGATGATCGACCGCACCGGCGTGCCGGCGGCGATCAGCGTTGCCGATGCCGTCGACACGAACGCGCGCCGCGATCCCCAACTGGGGTGAACAAGCGCCTGTCCAAGCAGCTTGCGGCGACCGCACCAGTTAGCGGTCGCCTTGCGGGGCGGTCAGGAACGTTTTGCGCGCACACCCGCCGGCGTCGCACGCCGACACCAGGATCCGGTAATAACCGTCATCTCGGACCGTCAGCTCGGCCGGGCGCGCCTCCCACGCTTCGCCGGTCTTGCGCGCCCACGTGCACGCCCCGCCTGCGCACACCTGCACGCGCAGCGGGTCGCCGTCGACGCTGACGCGCACGAACGGGCGGTCCACCTGCGCCGCGAGGACGCGTACCGACGGCGCATCATCAGCGGGGATGAGGGCGCGCACGCCCGCGACCACGGCCACACACAGCGCGCACAACACCAGGAAATCCCGCCAGCTGGGGTTGAGCGTGACGATCACGCCGCAGCCGACGGCGATCGGCAGCAGGCCCGCGATCATCCACCAGCCGTCAAGCAACAGCGCGGTGGCGAGGATCATCCACCCGACGAAGATCCCGATCTTCTCGCGGCGTTCGTTCATCGGCGCGGCAAGGGTGCGCCGAGGTTGTGTCTGCGCGCCGTGGTTTTCGCCTTCCTACCCGACCGGTTGCCGTCGCGCGTGCGCGCGCCGGCGGTTGCGCCGCCGGCAGGCCTTGCGGGGCTTGCGGCGCCGCGGCCGCTCGTGCTCCCACGGCGGGAGGGTGTCGGTGATCTGCCCGTCCTTGAGCATCACCGCCCGGGCTGCGACATGGTCGGCGGCGCGGTTGCGCTGCCGCGGCACCCACCGCACCTTGCACGAGCCCAGCAGCCTCCGCGCCTCGCTGATCACCTCCCGTAGCGGCTGGCGGGTGGTGCGGGCGCGGGAGGCGACCAGCAGGCAGATCGGCTCGTTGTCGCCGACGAGGAAGCTGCCTTTCGGCGGGCGGCCGTTGTTGAGCTCCCGCAGCGCGACGATCGCCATCAGCGCGGCGCGCGCCTCAGCCTCGTTGTTGTCCCCGCCGTCCATGCGCGCGAGCCGCCGCAGCACGACCTTGCCGTCGGGGTTGACGACCACCGCCGCGAGCCCCATGAGGTTACGCTGCGGGTCGTAGGTGCCGTCGAAGTACGCAGTCCACCGCCGCCGCCGATAACAAGTCAGGTCGGGGTGGGCGCTTGCGTTCACCCGCCGAACGTACGGCGCCGCGCGCACAAGCACCGGATTCTTCAGACCGTCGGCGTCAGCGCCGGGACGCGCTTCCGGTCGCTCACGGGTTGGCCGGGCGAGTTCGGCCTTTGCGGCTTCGTGTCGCCGCCTGAGCGGCGGGCGAGCTGGCGCGCTTGCGGTGTTCAGGGGGCAGGCTGGTAGCGGGAGGCGAACTCCCAGAGCGGGCAGTGCCCGTACGGCCCATCCGCGAACAGGCAGCGGAACCGCACGTGCCCGTAGAGGACACCGGTGACCTCGATGTCGTGGTCGTGAGGGTGATGAACGCTACGCCACCGCGTCCCGACCTCTGGCCGTTCGTGACCGGCGGCGAGGCCCTCAGCCCGGCTGATCGCGAGATCGAGCACCCACTCGTGCTCGCCGAGTTCCGAGCGCGCCTCTCTTTCTGACGCCCCGAGGCTGGAGAGCTTGAGGTAGTGGCGCAACACGGCGTCGACGCGCCGGGAGACATCCGACGCATCTTCGCGCAGATAGCGGCGGTTGCTCGCGACCGCCCAGTCGCGCAAGTGCTCAAGGGTGCGCTTGTCGTCGAGCTCGCGGTAGCGCGAACGGAGCATGCGCCGACCCTAGGCACCGCGGGAACGGGAAGGCGCGCTTTTCGCCTGGCGCCGGTGCGCTCAAGCTTCAGGCCTGGCTCACCGCAGCAGGACCCGGCGACACTCCGCCCCAAGCAACCAAGATGACGTCGGGGCGGGCCCTTCGTGGCGCCCAGCCACCCAGAAGCCCATGGCCGCTTAGTGGATCTCGCAAACCGTTTCGGATGTGCCCGTCAGCGCCCTGGCGGCGGACCGGCGCTGTTCTTGCGGTAGGAGGGGTTGCCCGGCGTGACCGGTCACCCGCCATGGTCATCGATCGTTCTCGCGCCGGCAAGCAGGAGCATCCCGGCGGCGCTCGCGGGGCGCTCTGAAAGCGTCGGCGCGGCGTGATCGGCGATGGTCGGTGCCGCAAAGACCTGGCCGCACAGCGAAGACAACGCCATGCGCGGGTGCCGCGGCGGCCGCGTCCGATGTGTGGTTGCCACAGGGCACGTCAGGGGAACGCCGCGCAGCAACGCGGGGTGGGCATAGTCGTGAGCGTGGGGTGTGGAAGCGGGCAGAGGGAGACGGCGGTGGGCCGGCGGCGACCGCGGGATGGTGGGGTCGCATGGCGGTGAATGGTGCGGTCAGCACCCAACGCGACCGTATGGTTCTGGGCATGAAACAGCGTTGCCGTCCTTCTCTTCCGGGGTGGCCGCGACCGAAGCGAGCGTGGAAGAAGAGCTGGACTACCCCTTGGCGGAAAGAGCGAATGCCAGACCTGCTGCCGGCGCCGTGGATCAGCGGCACCTCCATCGAGAGGCGCGGCGACTGGACGGCGTTTCGCGCCGAGGCAATCGACGCCTACCGCAAGCGGCTGTGCGCCGTCTGCGGCGAGAGGACGGGTAAGCGCATCCTGCTCGGCGTGTACAACCTCCGGAAGCGGCTCACGTCCGGACCGGGCGGGCATCCGCGGTGCATGTGGTTGGCGCTGAACACCTGCCCGCACCTGGTGGAGCTTTCGCGCGAGCAGCCGGTGGCGTGGGAGTACGTAGGGGACGGCCCGGGTCATGTGATCGACCCCGAGCACACCGACGAGTACGGTGCTGGTGAGCGGGTGGTTGACGAGGCCCGCCCGGTCACCTACGAGCAGGCGCGCGTGATCGCCCGGCTGGACCCGCTCGGCGACGGGCGCGACATCCCCGGCCTCTCGCCCCACGACCCGGAGAAGATGCAGGTCTGCTGGGAAAACACGTGAACGTGGCGTGCCCGCACGCACCCTGTGGGCGTGCTCGGACCCGTGTTCGACCTGCGCGACCAGGCGGCAGACCAGGCCGACCGGGCGTTGCGCGACCTGATTTGCCATCACCTGCTCACCAACGCGTCGCTGTCGCATGAGGAGTTCTGCGCGGCAGTGGCGAAGCTCCACATGGCCTACTGGCGCGGGTTTCTTGAGGAGATCGGGGAAGCCGGCCCGCAAGAGGAGCTGTGGTGGCGGCTCGCCGGTGGGGACGGGCTAGCCCCCTGGCTGGACGAACGCCTCATCGAGCGCGCCCTGCGGCTCGGCCGCCGGGACGGCGACCGGCATCTCACAGCCGAGCAGCATCTCGGCCGGTGAGCGCGCGCGAAATCCCCGGCCGGGCAGCCCGTACGCGCTCACGCTCAGGATGTGAGCGCCAAAGCGCCGGCACCTGGCCGACATAAGCCCCGGCCGGAGGAGACGGCGGACGCCCCCGCGATCAGACGACCACGGATGGCCAGGCGCTGCCTCACGACGTTCGCTGCCCTGCTTGCGCTCGCGGCTGCGAGCGCCCCGGCCGCCCGCGCGGAGCTGCCGCCCCAGGGCGTCTACGAGTCGTGCGACCCGGGCACGAACGGCAACGCCACCTGTATCGCGCGCCTCGACCGCGTCGCGCAGGCGGGCTTCAAGCTCGTCCTCAACTACGCGCTCTGGTACGGCACCGCGGCGGAGATCCGCGCCTACCTCGACGCGGCGAACGCGCGCGGGCTCAAGGTGATCGCCCCCTACAACGCGCGCGCGTGGCGCAACGGCTCCGACCTGCGAAACGTCTACCGCCGGCTCGCCTCCAGCTGCCTGTGCCTGACCGACGCTGCCTTCCGCCGCTTCGCGATCTCCCTCGTCCGCGACCACCCCGCCACCTGGGGCCACTACGTCGGGGACGAGGTCAACCCCAACGAGCGCGACCTCGTCGCGAAGCTCTCCAGCAGCATCCGCGCCGTCGATCCAAACCGCCCACGGCTGTACGTCGCGCTCGCCTGGCAGGAGGACCCCGGCGATCAGCTCCGCCCGTTCGCCGACGTCCCCGACGCGCTCGCCATCGACAACTACCCGATCGGCTGGGGCGGCCCGCCGGAGGCGATCACCGGCCCGGCGCGGGCGGCGCGCGAGATCGCCATGAGCGCCGGCAAGGAGGCCGCGTTCGTGCTGCAGGCCTTCAGCTGGGAGATGTACCCGAAGATCGCGGCGCCCGAGCCGCGCTGGCCGACCGCGGAGGAGATGCGGCGGATGCGCGACATCGCGCTCACCGAGGCCTCGCCCAGCCTCCTGCTCTGGTACTCGATGCACGACATCCTCAAGTCCGCCGACCCCGAGCGGCACTGGGCGGACCTCGTCGCCGCCGCCTTCGCCCCGGATCCGCGCGACAAGCCGGAGATCACCGAGTTCCGGGTGAGCGGGAAGGTCACCAGCCGCCGCGCCGCCCGCGCCAGGCTCAAGCGCAGCCTCGCCCGCTGCCGGAAGGCGCGCTCCGCGGCCCGGCGCAAGGAGTGCCGCGCCCGCGCCTGGCGCGCCTACCGCCGCGGCCCGCGGGTGGAGTGGGAGATCTCCACCCCCGGCACGGTCATCGTCTCGATCGCCCGCGTCGAGCGCGACAGCCGCACCGCTCGCGTGCACGAGAGCCCGATCGGGGAGCGGAGCCGCGAGGCCGGCCGCGGCCGGGGCGCGCTCACCATCGACGGCCGTCTCGCCTCGGCGCTGCGCGAGCCAGGCCGCTACCGCGTGCGCCTCACCGTCCGCTCCCCGAGCGGCGAGAGCAAGGCGAGGCCACGGGTCATCCGGGTGTCCCGCCGCTAGGCGGCCCTGGCCGCGAGCCGGGGCGGGAGGAGCTCCACCAGGCAGGCGCCCTGACGGACGGGGGAGTTCGAGCGGGCGAAGGCGCGGCTGGCTGCGGGCGCTGCGCCACAGCGCCGCACTGCCAGGGAGAGGGTGGCGCGACCTCAGGGTGGCCGCGCGCCGCGGCCGCCTCGACGGAGACCTAAGGGTCATCTAGGTGGCGCAGTTCGGTTGTCGCGCCCGCCGGTAGCCGCTCGCCAGGCTTTGTGAGCGCAACGTCGTGCGCGCAACCACGACGTCCACCCGGCCCGACCCCAGCCCCGCAAAAATCCTGGGCACAACTGGTAGGATTGCGGGTGTGAAAGCGGGTGTGGAACAGCAGGTGGTGGACCCGGTGGCGGTCGAGCGTGAGGCCGTCCAGGCCGACCCGTCGCGGCTTGCGGCGTGGCTGCAGGAGCATCTGGGCCAGCAGTTGACCGCGTACCTGACCGGGCTTCGAGACCAGAAGATGGTCGGCCGCTGGGCCGCCGGCAGGACTCGCCCGCGCGACATCAGCCTCTACCGGCTCCAGTACGCCTACCAGGCCGCGCGGATGCTGGTCGGCGCCTACGGTGACAACATCGCCCGGTGGTGGTTTGCCGGCACCAACTCGCTGCTGGATGACCGCGCCCCGGCTTGGGTGCTGCGCCACGGCACCACCCCGGAGCAGTGGCAGCCGGTCATCGCCAGCGCCAAGCACTTCGCCCACGACAGCGGAGGGGCCTACTGAACGGCTTGGTGGTGTGGCGGGTCGGCCGCCAAAGCGACCCGCTCGCCCCACCGCCGCGTGAGCGGTGCTCCTGGCGGGGTCGTTTCGACGACGCCGCCCGTCGCTTCCGCACGCTGTACTGCGCGGCCAGCACCGATACCAGCCTGCGGGAGAAGCTCGCGCCGCTGCGCCCGTCCGCGGAGATGTGGATGGAGCTGCTCTTCAGCCTCCACGTCGGCCAGTTCCGCCCGCGTGAGATGTATGCGATGGAGCTGAGCCAGCTCGCCGGCTTGGTTCTCGCCTCCGCCGAGGTGGACCTGCCCGACAACCTGGGGCTCGTCGACATCGAGGACCTCGCCGTCCGCACCGACCTGGAGCGGGAGTACGCGTGGCTGTTGGCCACCCACGGGGTCAGCCACCTCGACATCTCCGAGCTGCGCTCAGACCTGCGGCCACTCACCCAGACGCTGGCCGGTGAGCTCTACAACAAGGGGTACGCCGGCATCAGCTACCAGATGCGTCCCAGTGCGCCGGGCTTCAACCCGGTGGTGAAGGGACGCTCGGGGCGTAGCCACGATCAGAGAGGCCGGTTCTGCTGCTCGATGTACTGCCGCAGCACCGACAGTGGTGCACCGCCGACCGACCCGGCGAAGTAGGAGCCTGACCACAGGTGCTTCGCCCGCCAGTAGTGGCGCTCCAGTTCGGGGAACTCTTGGCGCATCCGCCGGGAGGACACGCCCTTGAGCGAGTTGACCAGCTTGGATAGGACGACCTTCGGGGGGAAGTTCACCAGCAGGTGGACGCGGTTGGTCTCGCCGTTGAACTCGACCAGCTCGCACTCGAAATCCTCGAAGATCATCCGCGAAAACCAAGCGGTGTACGTGGAGGACCTGGCGGTCAAGGGCCTGGCGCGTACCCGGTTGGCCAAGAGCGTCCACGACGCAGGCTGGGCTCAGTTCGTGGCGATGCTGGAGTACAAGGCCGCACGGTACGGGCGGGCTTTCGCCAGGATCGGCCGGTTTACGCCCACCTCCCAGGTGTGCTCGGCCTGCGGCGCGCTGGACGGCCCCAAGCCACTGCACGTTCGCTCTTGGACGTGCACGGCATGCGGCACCGTCCACGACCGGGACCTCAACGCCGCGAAGAACATCCTCGCCCTGGGGCGCAGGGAGAGGCTAAACGCCTGTGGAGCCGGCGTATGACCGGGGCTTACCCTGGCTGCTGGCGGTGAAGCAGGAACCCGCCGAGGTGCCGCATGAAGCGGCACGGCAGGAATCCCCGGCCTTCAGGACGGGGAGGACGCCAACGGTCCAAGGTCGACAACGAGCGCTGCTACGCGCTGTTTGAGGGCCGCTACGAGCTGAGGCCCACTGCCGAGCCGGTGTCACTCACCGAGCGGGTAGACTGGGTGGAGCGCATCTGTCGCGAGATGGGGTTGCAGCTTGACCGCTGACGCGGCTCGCGGCGCTTTGGTTCGCGCAACCACCCCCGGCCGGCGCCACGGCGTCGTTCAACGAGCTCGGCCAACAGCGGTGGTGGCGGGTTTTGGTGGCGGGGTTGCGCCCACGCAGTGGTGCCGGTGCCGCGGCAGCCGGCAACCAGCCACAGCGAGTGCTGCGGCGTTGCCCATGCGCGCATCGTGGGCGCCCAGACACCAGCGGGCGCGGGTTGTGTTCAGGGACGCTGGGCTGCGCCGTCTTCGACGGTGAGCTTGCCGTCCATGACGCCGAAGAGCGCCAGCAGGAGGCGCCATCCGCGGCCTGAGCGAGCTGCTCGGCTCGACAGCGTTCTGGGCTGGGGTGGCGCTGGCTCCCCTGATAGCAGGGTGGGCTATCCGGCGAGCGCTCTTTCAGCCGGCCGAGCCCACCCGCCTGGGCGAACTCCCGCGGTGGGTGCGGACGCTGACGTGGCGGGCCAGACACCGCGCGTCCACCGAAGGCAAGTCGCCGGCGCAGCGGCAGGACGCCCGCGCACCACCGGGCGCGCAGGCGCGGACACCGGCCGGCGCCGCATCGCCCCCGAGACCCGCCGTCTGGATCGCGTGCTCGCCCGGCGAACGCGATGGGCTGCGCAAGCGGCAGCTGGCGTGGAGGCTGCGCGCCGGCCGGCCGGCAGAACCAGCTGCCTACGGCGCGCAGGCCAGACGGACTGGCGTGTCGACGCTGAAAGCGTGCGGGGGCGCCGGGCGCCCGAACAGGTAACCTTGGGCGCAGCGCGCACCCAGCGCGCTGACGCACGCAAGCTCGGCGTCTTCCCCGACCCCTTCGGCGATCACGACGCACCCGACGGCGTGCGCGAGCTCACACCACGCCCGCATCGCCTGCTGGTGCGCCCGGTTGCGATGGATGGCGCAGACGAGGGAGCGGTCGCGCTTGAGATGGTCGGGTCGCAGCAGCTCGACCAGCTCGGGGGCGGAGTAGCCGGTGCCGGCGTCGTCGACGGCGAACAGGACGCCTGCCGCGTGAAGCCGTGCTCGCGTCGCAAGCAACGCCTGCATGTCAGCCGGGGGTTCGCGCTCGGTCAGCTCCGCACACCCGCCGGCCCGCCGCGGCCGCCTCAAGCAGGACGCGGGCGCGCGGGTCACAGAACGCTGCCGGCGAGAGGTTGACTTCGACCGCTACCCCTGCCGGCGCCGGCCTCAGAGCCGTGTGCGCGGCCCTCAGCCCCAGGTCGACGCCCACCCCGGCCCTGGCCGCAAGCCCGAACCATTGGCGGGGTGAGGTCGCCGCCGGATGCTACGGGAACCGCATGAGCACTTCCAGCGCGGTGACGGCCCCGTCGGTGATGAGCTGATAGTGGGCGGTGAGCTCGACCTCAAGCAACCGGTCGCGTGGGCTGTCAACACCACGGAGCATCCGCTTGACGGCAGGTGCGCGTGGATCGCGCACGCCCGCGTTCGCCACGGCGTCCATCCCCGCCTGGTCAGTGCTGGCGGTTAAGCCAGCGGCGCAGCCGCTTGATCTCACGGCTGCCGAGCTTCACGTACTTGCGGGTCTCGGAGAACGGCGGGACGCCCCGGTAGCGGCGGACGTTGTGCGGGCCAGCGTTGTAGGCGGCCATGATCAGCCGGTAGCTGCGGCCGACCATGCGGCGCAGATCACGAACGTACCTCGCCGCCGCGGGGATGGCGTCATGGGGGTCGTATACGGACCGGCGCCCGTCCCGGTTGCCGTCGGTGCGGTACCGCCGCCACGTGGCGGAGATGAACTGCATCGGGCCCATTGCCCCGGCGAAGTTGCGTCCCCGCCGCACCCCGGGCAGCCGGAGGCGGCCGTGGTTGGTCTCGTTGCGCCCGATCGCCGCGAGCAGCAGCGGGTTAACGCCATAGCGGCTGCCGGCGCGGCGGTACAGCCGCCAGTAGCCGGCCGGTACACCTCGGGGTGCGCGGGCGCGATGACGCGCGCGCCGCTTTGCGGGCCGCTGGGACGCCTGGGCAGCCTGGGCTTCGGTGACGGTGGGGGCGGGGTGGGCGTCAGCCCCGCCCTCGCGGATCCAGCCTAGCGCGCCTGCGACGATCAGGCCGAGCGCCAGCAGCGCTTCCAGCAGCGGGAGCCGGCCGGAGGCGGGGTGGTAGTGGCTGGGTGGCATGCTGCCGACCCTGTGCGAACCGCTCCCGGCCGGACCGTGGTTTTCGTGTCAGCGCGCTTACCTGACGGGCGAGATTGCGGCCTGCCCGAGCTGAACCCAGAGGGACCTGACTGCCTTCCTGGTCGCTTGCGGGTACCGCATCCAGTGGCTCCCCGCTGCTGCCGACGGCGGAGATCCTGCGGCGCAAGCTCGGTCGGTAGCCTTCCGCCGGCACGTGGGCGGAGGTTGCGGTCACCGGCTGAAAACGCCGCATGGTCTACCCATGACCGGTGAGTACGTGAACTTCGGGGACATCGCGCGGCGTCTCAAGGGCCGGGCGTGGGAGCAGGTCGAGCGGGCGGGTGTCCTCGGCGAGGAAGGAGGAGAGCGGTAGCGATGGCTGTTGAGTTCCGAGACGCGGGAGGTGCCTGGTGTCTACTGCGGCGCCCGCCGCACCGTGCGGACCGCGACCTCGCAAGGAGGGCGGCGTGATTGAGCCGATGCTGATCTGCGACATCTGTGATCGCCCGATCCTCGGCGGCGCCCACGACCGCGAGGAGGTCGAGCGCCAGTTGGCTGAGGAGGGTGGGCGGACATTCGCCACGGATCGTCATGCCTGCCCGGAGTGCGTGCGTGCCGGGCGCGTCCCCGGCGAGGAAGGAGAGCGCTGCTTACGGTCGGAACCGCTTTGGCCCTCGTCCAACTGCAAGCGAGGGCGCTGCCTGACCTACTGGGCCTGCCTTGACTCTGGCTACTGCCGGAGGGATGGATGATGACTGAGTCGGAGCGTGAGGAGCTGCGGATTCTCCGTGCAGTCGCCGAGCGGCGACTGCGCGTGAACAAGGGCGGCCGGTACGTGATCGACGGCGAGGCGCGGCCGAAGCGGCAAGTGCGGGAGCGGCTCATGAGCCGTGGCCTGATCTCACTGCGCGACCTGACCATGAAGGGCGGCTGCCTGACCAAGAAGGGCTGGGAGCGATACGAAGAACTGCTCGCTCAGGAGGTCGAGGAACATGCCGAGGAGGGGGTGAACCAGTGAATACCGTCGACGTGTACACGCAAGAGGAGCTTGCTGATGCGCTCGCGCGGGATGGGGTGATCCCGGTCTGCCGTGGTGACGGGATCTTCATCGTGTCCGACTCGGCGCACGTGCGGGCGTGCGGCTCGGCGCAGGTGGAGGCGTACGGCTCGGCGCAGGTGATGGCGTCCGGCTCGGCGCAGGTGCAGGCGAACGACTCGGCGCAGGTGGAGGCGTCCAGCTCGGCGCAGGTGGAGGCGTCCGGCTCGGCACGGGTGCGGGCGTACGACTCGGCGCAGGTGATGGCGCACGACTCGGCGCAGGTGGAGGCGTACGGCTCGGCGCAGGTGGAGGCGAACGACTCGGCACGGGTGCGGGCGTACGACTCGGCGCAGGTGATGGCGCACGACTCGGCGCAGGTGCAGGCGTACGGCTCGGCGCAGGTGCAGGCGTCCGGCTCGGTGCGGGTGCTGGCGTCCGGCTCGGTGCGGGTGCGGGCGTCCGGCTCGGCGCGGGTGGAGGCGTACGACTCGGCGCAGGTGGAGGCGTACGGCTCGGCGCAGGTGATGGCGTCCGGCTCGGCGCAGGTGCAGGCGAACGACTCGGCGCAGGTGCAGGCGAACGACTCGGCGCAGGTGCAGGCGTTCTCCTCGGCGCGGGTTGAGGCCTACCACTCGGCCCGGGTTGAGGCCCACGACTTGGCGCAGGTCCGGGCGTACGACTTGGCGCAGGTCCGAGCGTACGGGTCGGCCCAGATCCAGGCGTTCGACTCGGCTCGGGTCGAGGCAGACGCGTACGTGTCCGTCACCGTGCATGGGGATGGTCCCCAGGCGCAAGGTGGAGTGGTCATCCGGGTCCCGGACCTGGCCGCCCCGCGCGAGTGGTGCGACTACCACGGGATCACTGTGGACGACGACGGATGCGCGCTGCTGTACAAGGCCGTGGGCGGGGACTGGCGGTCTCACCATGGGGCTACCTACCGGCCCGGTACGGAGGTGTCCTGCCCAGACTGGGACCCCGAGCCGCGCTGTGGCGGCGGGCTGCATCTCTGCCCTAGGCCGTGGTTGGCTGAGCGTTACGTGTTCGGCGACGCCGAGCGGTATGTGGCGTGCCGCGTCCGGCTGGACGAGATGGTCGTCATCGACGATGGAAAGGTGAAGGCTCCCCGGTGCTGGCCCGAGTACGAGTGTGACCGTGACGGCCAGCCGATGGTCGCCGGCGTCCCCGGTGAGGAAGGAGAGCGGTAGCGATGGCTGTCGAGTTCCGAGTCTGCTGGTCGGCCGACACGAACATCAACTTCCACGGCGCGACCAAGTGGGAGCGCTGGGAGAACCCCGAGGATGGCCCGGAGGAGGTCGAGATGGCGCTCACCGAGGACGGCGACCGTCTGTCTGAGGGGCTGGACCGGGCCTTGCTGGCGTCGGGTTTCAACTGGTGGGTCGAGACCCGGGAGGCGCCTGGTGGCGAGTGACGGGCGGACCAACCAGGGCGGGGAGCGGCCCACGCTCGTGGACTTCCTGCCGCGCCGGACCGCGCACGCAACCTATGCGTTGCTTGAGGCCGCACGCGAGCACGCGACGCCCGTCACCGCTGCCGAGGTCATGATCTACGACTCGGAGGCGGTGAACCCGAGGGGGACGGCAGCGGCCCTCCGTGAGGCCGCGCGGCGCGGGCTGGCTGTGTATCTGCCGCCGGCCTATTGGACGCCTACCGGCTGGGCGCGCAAGCTGCAAGACCGTCTGGAGGATCGCTACATCCGTGACACGGCGGAGGAGGCGTCCGTTGTCCGGTCGTGACCAGCGGCCCGAACACGCCCAGAACGAGCGGGTGATCCTCGATCTGGAGGCCGCGGCGTACGAGCGTGGCTGGCGTGAAGCCGTCACCGGGATCGTGGACCTGCTACGGGGCGAGGCGGAGGGCCGGCGGCTGATGTGGCTGGGTGCTGGGCTGTCGCCGCCCCCGGAGGCGCAGATCCGCGAGCTTCACATGGCCGCTGACCTCATCGAGCGCGAATTCGGCGCGGACGAGGAGGACGGCGATGACTGAGCGCCGTGGCGAGCCGACGGAGGAGCGGGCGTGAATCACGACGAGATGATGAAGGATGCGGTGAGTGCCGCCCGGAGGGAGCTGGTATCAGCGCTTCATTTGGCGCGGTCTGGCCGGTACTTCGAGGCGCCGGGCTGGCCGGCACTTCGAGGCGTATGAGGTTTTGGAGCGGTTGGAGCGTCGGCGCTCTACCGCGCGGAAGCAGAGGACTAGTGCCGAGGCCTTGCCCGCCAGGAGGGGGCGGGGGTGTCCGAGGAGGCGCGCGATGTCCACTGAGGCGCGCTGGGTGGGCGACATGCTGGTCGACGCGCAGGGCAACAGCACAAGCGACAGGCACCTGTGCGCCGATGTTCGTGGCAGAGGTCGCGGTCACCGACTGAAAACGCCGCATGGTCTACCCATGACCGGTGAGTACGTGAACTTCGGGGACATCGCGCGGCGTCTCAGGGACCGGGCGTGGGAGCAGGTCGAGCGGGCGGGTTTCCTCGGCGAGGAAGGAGGAGAGCGGTAGCGATGGCGACCGTCGACGTGTACACGCAAGAGGAGCTTGCCGATGCGCTCGCGCGGGATGGGGTGATCCCGGTCTGCCGTGGTGACGGGATCTTCATCGTGTCCGGCTCGGCGCACGTGCGGGCGTACCACTCAGCCCGGGTGGAGGCGTACGACTCGGCGCGGGTGGAGGCGCACGGCTCGGCGCAGGTGTGGGCGTTCGGCTCGGCGCAGGTGTCGGTGTTCGACTCGGCGCGGGTGGAGGCGCACGACTCAGCCAGGGTGCTGGCGCACGACTCGGCGCAGGTGGAGGCGAACGACTCGGCGCAGGTGCGGGCGTACGGCTCGGCTCAGGTGGAGGCGTACGGCTCGGCTCAGGTGCGGGCGCACGACTCAGCGCGGGTGGAGGCGTCCTTCTCGGCGCGGGTGGAGGCGTACGACTCGGCGCGGGTGCAGGCGCACGACTCGGCGCAGGTGGAGGCGTCCGGCTCGGCGCAGGTGAAGGCGTCCGGCTCGGCGCGGGTGGAGGCGTACGACTCGGCGCAGGTGGAGGCGAACGGCTCGGCGCAGGTGTCGGTGTTCGACTCGGCGCAGGTGCGGGCGTACGGCTCGGTGCGGGTGGAGGCGAACGGCTCGGCGCAGGTGCGGGCGTACGACTGGGCGCAGGTGCTGGCGCACGACTCGGCGCGGGTGGAGGCGTCCGGCTCGGCGCAGGTGCTGGCGCACGGCTCGGCGCAGGTGAAGGCGTCCCGGTATGTCGCCGTCACCGTGCGTGATGATGGTCCCCGAGTGCAGGGGGGAGCGCTCATCCGGGTCCCGGACCTGGCCGCCCCGCGCGAGTGGTGCGACTACCACGGGATCGCCGTAGACGACGACGGATGCGCGCTGCTGTACAAGGCCGTGGACGGGGACTGGCGGTCTCACCATGGGGCCACCTACCGGCCAGGTACGGAGGTGTCCTGCCCAGACTGGGATCCCGAGCCGCGCTGTGGCGGCGGGCTGCATTTCTGCCCGAGTCCGTGGATGGCTGAGCGTTATCAGCCCGTCGCTGAGCGGTATGTGGCGTGCCGCGTCCGGCTGGACGAGATGGTCGTGGTCGACCGCGACAATGTGAAGGCTCCCCGGTGCTGGCCCGAGTACGAGTGTGACCGTGACGGCCAACGGATCGGCGGTGCGCAGGAGGTGTCTCGTGGCACGTGACGAGCAGACCAACCAGGGCGGGGAGCGCTACCCAATGGTCGAGTTCGCTACTGCTGGCTGGCGTGGCGTGTGCTCATGCGGTTGGGAGGGACCGGAGCGTGGCGGCATGCTCGCCGCGGCGCGCGACGTTGACGCCCATGGAGCGGAGGTTCCTGATGCCCGGTCGTGACTCGCAGACCAGCCCTCGGGCTGAGGGGCACTCGCCGCAGCCCGGCGACTGCACGGCCCGCTGCGCCGCTTGCGGTCGGCCCGTCCTGGTGCCGCCGATCGGTGGGCTCGGCCCGTGGTTGACGCACAAGGCTGGCTGCTCGCGTGTCGGCTGGCCGATCGAAGACGCGATCCTCGATAGCGAGGGGGAGGTGGTCGCCGATGGCTGAGGGGCACGCGCCGCCGGAGCGGGTGACGCTCGGCGTCCATTCGTGCGCGCGGCCGACGCGGATCGCTTCGGAGTGGTGCGACTGTCAGGTGGGCGGTGACTCGCTCGATGACACGTTGGTCGAGTACGTCCCTGTCCGCCCCGAGGGGCAGGAGCCGGCCGGTGCCTGGTCGCGCGAGGAGGCGAGGCTGCGGCGCGCTCTCCAACAGGTGAGCGGCGAACTGCGGGAGTTGGCGGCAGACGATGAGCGCGCCACCTGCGACGTGCTGGACGGCTTGGCGGATTTCGTTGACGGTGCTGCCGCTTCGTCCCCTGGTCCAACCGGGGTTGACGAGCAGCCCGCCGATCCAACCGGGGAGGCGTCTGGGTTGGCTTCGTCCCCTGGTTCACGGGAGCCGGGAGAGGCGCCGTACCGCGTCCAGGCGTTGCCGCAGAGCGACATCGTGCCGCGCTGGACGTGGCATCCGACCCTGGCGGCCGCGAAAGCAGCGGCGCTCGGTTTCGAGGGCAAGGACGGCCGGCACCACGCCCAGATCCGCGACGACAACGGCAACGTCGTCTGGGATCGCGACGAGGACGGGTGGGCTGCTCTCCGTGCCGCTCAGGCACACCCCGAGCCCGGCACGATCAGCAACATCCGGTTCTTCGATCGGGCGCTCACCGAGGAGGAGATCGCCGGTCTCTACGAGCGTGCTCGCGCTGACGCGGTGCGGGAGATCGCGGTCGCTGCGTTCCTGCGAGGCGCGACCTACCGGGAGGCGACGAACGCTCCGACCCCGCCCGACGACGTGATCCTGTCGATGCTCGGGCAGGCGGGGATCCTCCCGGCGGACGGGGAGTGTCCGTCGCGCGGGAGCCGCGGCCCGGTCGGGAGCGTCTGCCGGGGGCACGACGCGCCAGCGGCGGATGGGTCGTGGCGAGGGCCGATCCGCGCCGCCCTCTCCCCCGAGTCTGGAGGAAACGACCGTGGCTGACGCGCGCCACCATCATGAGCGCTGCTCCTGCGGCGCGTGCGTGAGCATCGACGCGGCGGCTCTGCGCTCGTCGGTGGAGGGCGCCGTGGTCGTGATGGGGGAATTCGCGGCGGCGTTCCAGCGCGCCCGCACCGCCCTGGACGTCGAGGAAGGGGGACGACAGTGATCGCCCACCTCTCCTACGTCATGTGCGATCGCTGCGGCAATCCTGCCTCGACGGTCGGCGACGGCGCGAAGGAGGCGCGCCGCGTCGCCGCGCGCGAGGGCTTCGTGCGCCACGACGGCGAGGACCTGTGCCCGTGGTGTGTGCGCGCTCTCGACGAGGCGGAGGGGGTGCCTGATGCCTGACGACGTGCTAGGGCGCGAGGCCGCCGCCTACTCGCGTGGCCACGCCGCCGCGGTGCGAAGGGTCGTGAGGTACCTGCGCGACCACCCCGGCCCGATGTACGGGCAGCACGGAGCCGCCGACGCCATCGAGCGAGAGTTCGACGCCACGGACGAGGAAGAGGCCGCGTCGCGGGCGCTGGCGCGTCTCCGCGAGCGAGAGGAGGAGAACCGGTGAGCGCCACGGTGACGGTGTCCGGTGCCGCGCTTGCGCCGCTCGGGGGTAAGGCCCGGCATTCGGCCCGTGCGTACGGTGACGGTCTGGGCGTGGGGTATGTCGCCTGCACCTGTGGTTGGCAATCCGGCAAGCACTATGGGCGGCTGTCCCAGCGCGAGCGGGATGCGCGTCGTGACGCCAGCGAGCACATGCGTGCGCACCTGGAGCCTGGCGAGGTGGTCATGTGCGGCTCCGACGTGCGGGGCGTGTGGTGCGAGCTGTGGCCGCTTGACGCCGCCGTCGCGGCGCTGCGGGCGCTTGGCCGGCTGCGCCGCTATGCGGCCGTGTCGGCGGCGGGGGTGACGTTGCGCGGCATCCCGCGAGTTAGCGGGACCGGCGTGCTCGTGCGGATCGGCGGCCGCGAACTGCCTGTCGAGTCGATCAGGGAGGTGAATTGGTCGTGAGCGCACCTAACGCGCCAGAGCGGGTCACGCTGTCGCCCGACATGACAGGCACCTGTGCGCCGATGTTCGTGGCGGAGGTTGCGGTCACCGACTGAAAACGCCGCATGGTGGGCGAGTCCACGCAACGCAACGAGATGGGAGTTCTCATGCGAAGCATCCTCACCGTCCTTGGCGTTCTCGCCGCCGCCGCGTTCCCGGCCGGCGCTCACGCCGCCGCGACCGTGAAGGTCACGGTTCCCTCCGCGACCGTCCACGTCGGCGCGGCACAGTCCTACAGCTACGAGATCACCTTCGACTCGGCCCCCGACCGCTACACCGTCCAGGTGTTCCGCGCCGAAGGCGATGTCGACCCGATCAGCGGCGAGCCGACCGGCCGCACCCCGATGGAGGCTGAGCGTTCGACGTCGCTCGCAGATCAGGCCTCCCCGGTGTCGGGCGGCGGCACCTACACCGCCAGCCAGCCTGGCGACTACATCGTCCGCGTCAGCTACTACGCGAAGGGCAAGGCGCAGGCCGAGCAGGTCGCTGAGGCCGCCTGGACAGTGCAGGCCCCGCCCAGCGCGCCGCAGCCCGCGCAGCGGGCGGTCCCGGCGCCGGTGGCCGCCACCCCGACGCCCGTGCCCCCGACCGGCACCTCCGAGCGCGCCCGCCTGCGGCTGGTCAAGCGCGCCGCCAAGCGGGTCGTGCGCGCCGGCGGGTCCGTGACGTTCCGTCTCGCCGTCCGGTCGGTCGGCCCGGACGCCGCCCGCAACGTCGAGGTGTGCGACCGCCTTCCGCGCCAGGTCCAGTACCTGTCAGCCAGCCGCCGGGTGGAGTTCCGCCGCGGCCGGGCGTGCTTTGTGCTCGGCAACCTCAAGCCGGGCGCGAAGCGGACGATCACGCTTCGCCTGCGGGTGGACGTCAACACCCGAATCAAGCGGATCGTCAACCGCGCGACTGCGACCGCCGACAACGCGAACACCGTCCGCGCGCACGCGACGGTAAAGGTGAAGCCCAGCCAGCGCGTCCGGCGCGCCCCGGTCACCGGCTAAGCGAAGGCTCCGGGCTGCGTGACGGACCGCGCCGCCCGGCCTCTGGCCTGGACACCCGGAGGTTCGCGCCCCCGCACGGAGGCGCGGCGCGACTCCCCACCCCGCCCGCACCGACCGCCCACGAGGGCGAGAGGGCGCGGGCGGGGTGCGCGCGTTCGCGAGCCTGCCATGCAGGCTGCGGTCACCCCGCCGGGGCACCCTACGGTCAACCCGCCATGACCCGACGGGCGATCACCCTCATCACCGCCACGCTCTCTACCCTGGCGCTCACCGCGCCCGCGCACGCGGCGGATAAGAGCGTGAAACTGCTCACCGACGTATCCGCCCGCGCGTACCCGGGCGGGGGGAAGGTGGTCGCGAAGGTGGCCGCGACCCGGCCGCTGACCGGCACCGCCACCGTCCTGCCGGTGGTAGCAGAAGCGACCGCCGACGGGCGCCCGTGGGTGCGGGTGATGCTGCCCGGCCGTCCCAACGGCCGCACCGGCTGGATCCCCGCCGACCGCGCGATCCGCACCAGCAACGCGTGGCGGATCACCATCAACCTCCGCGCCCGCCGCGCCGTTGCCTACCGCAACGGGAAGGCCAAGCGCAGCTTCCGGGTGGTTGTCGGCAAGCCCTCCACCCCGACCCCGCGCGGGCGGTTCTTCGTGGAGGAGGTGGCCCGCCAGCCGCGCGGCGCGGCGGTGGGTCCGTGGGTGCTGGCGCTGTCGGCGCGCTCCAACGTGCTCAGGCAGTTCGGCGGCGGGCCTGGGCAGATCGGCCTGCACGGCCGCACCGGCCTCCCGGACCCGCTCGGCTCCGCTGCCTCGCATGGGTGCGTGCGGTTTGCCGATGCTGCGATCCGGTGGCTTGCCGGTCGCATCAGCCCCGGCGCGCGGGTCACGATCCGCTGACCACCCCCGGTTCCCGCACGCCGCAAAGGACCCGCGCCGACGTCCACTGGGAGGCGGCGGGGCGCGGTGGCGGCAAGAGGACGGGCTCCGGCCAGCGGGAAGCTCGCAGGCGCGCGGCCGGTGTCTGCGCAGCCGAGGTCGCGCCGGCCGGTTCGCTGACGCAACGCTCAGCTCACCGGGCTCGACACACCGGGGTGCGGCCTCATCGCTCACCACCAACCCTGGGGCGTAGATGGCCGGGGAATTGGATATACCTCTAAGCAGGACCCGCTTCCCCCACGAAAGGCCGTTCCGAGCACAAGCCGCCGCACGGGCGCCCAGGCGCCCCGCTGGGCGGGGCGAGGAGGTGAGCGATGAGGCCCGTCTACGCCACCTATCTGGAGTTCCAGCCGGGCACCAACGCCAAGGACGTGCACCGCCAAGTCTGCGCGTGGCTGACCGATCGCGCCCGCGCCCCCAGGACACTACACGACACCTGGGGTCGCCTCGGCCGGGAGGTCATAGGCCTCCCCGCAAAACACGGCATCCTCGACTTGGACGTGATCAAGGTGGGTGATGACCAGCTGTGGCAGTCCGCATGGTCGGCGCCATCTGATGGTGACCGGTCGTTGAACATCATCCACGACATCTGTGTCGCAGACATCGACGGGCGGGCGTCGGCGTCGGTGGTGCTGCGGATCGAACGCCAGGTCGAGCAGCTCGCCCCGTTGCGCTACAACATCCGCCCGCCAAGCCTGGTGCGCGAACTCGCGCACCGCTTCCCCTGCGAGGACGCCGGGTTGCGGATGACCTCCAAACCACGCCCGCTCACAGAGCAAGGGGTGGAGCGATTCGTCAACGAGATCCTGTTGAACAGCCGCCGCGCCCGGCCCGTCCTGCTGTTGACGGTCAACTGCGGGCACGAGGAACCCGTCCTCGACGCCGAGGATCTCGCCAGGGACCTGTGCGGGCTCGCACACGTCTACACCGCCACCGACCGGGAGACCACCTACAAGCTCAGCGACCTACTCCCGGGACTGTCGGCGTGGGGTGGGGCGATCCGCCTGTACTGGCCTGGGATGACCCGCTTCGACGACCCGCGCGACCACCCCTACTACACGCCGCAGACAGTGGTCAACTGGGAAGGCAAGCCGATGCCGCTGTTCTTCTTCCGGCGCATCTGCGCGATCGCGACCACCACGCTCGCTTCCCCCCAGAAGTACGTGGAGCTCCGCCGCCGCGCGCGCCGCACACGCGTTATGCCCGGCCAGGACGTGCCCGAGGAGTGGCTGGAGGAGATGGAACGCGCCCTGGATGAGCGCGACCGCGCCGAACGCGAGCTGGAGCGCGCGCACAAGCGGGTCGCGCAGCTTGAAGCGCAACTGCACGCCACCCGCGCCCGCCACTTTCGCAACGGCCACCACCCAGACGCCCAGCCGGTGCTTCGGTCGGTCCTGGACGCCGTGGAAGCGGCCGCCGAGCGCTGCCCGCACCTGGTGTTCGTCCCGCAGGCGTTCGAGACCGCCAAGCAGTCCCCGTTCGAACGTCCCGAGGTGATCTACGACGCGCTGATGAAGCTGGAGGAGCTCGCCGCGCGCTACGCGCGCCCGGAGGGGATCGGGACGCGGCTGGTGGACGCCGCCCGGTCGATGGGGCTGGATTTCGCCGGCGGGGTGTCGAAGGTCGCGATGGGCCGCGCCCGCGGGGAGTCGTATTTCGCCTGGTGGCCGCAGCAGCGGCGCAAGGTGCCGCTCGGACCGCACGTCAAGCTCGGGTCAGGGCGCGGCGCGGGGAAGATCGCCCGCATCTACATGTACCTGCACGACGACTGCGATGAGCCGGCTGACCGGCGGTTCGTCATCGGGCACGTGGGACGGATCCTGGAGAACACCACCACCGGTTAGCTGCGGCGCACAGCGCGGCCCGTCGCGCGCGCTTCGCGCTGACGCGCGCGCCTAGAAGGCGTTGGCGTGCTCAGCGATCCGCTGCTGGGAAAGCGGCTTGTCGTAGAAAACGACCTCGTCGATGTCGCCGCGGAACCCGCGGGCACCAACCCAGCTCAGATCCTGCCCGCCGATAATGACCTGCTGGTAGGCGTCCACGTGCGTCGAAACCGAACCCGCGAAGCTGCCGGACGCGACCATCTGGCCGTTGACGTACAACCGCACCACGCTCTCGCCGTCGCTGTCGTCGTAGGTGACGGTGAACGCCACGTGCGACCACTCGCCCGCCGGGACCGCTGCCGGTGAGACGAGCTCCACGTACTCGGTCTGGGACCCGCCGACGAACACCCGGACCGCCAGCCGTCCGTCGTGGCGGCGGAGGAAGAACCACTGCTGCTCGTTGTAGTAGTAGGACATGACATTCTCGTACTGGAGGTTTATGTACGAGGCCGGGTCCCAGCTGTTGTCGGCCGGGCTGATCCACGCCTCCACGGTGAAGCTGCGCCCGAACTGGAGCGCGTACGCGGAGCGAACATCGCCGCGCGAGACGCCCTGGTAGCCGAACCCGACGGCGGTGGAACCGGCGACCGCGCCCGGCCGCCCGAAGGTCAAGGAGCCGGAGTTGGTGAAGCCGCCGTGCTTTCCGTGACCTGAGGCGTCGGATCGGACCTCGTCGTTGCTGGTGCCGTCAAGCCGGTACCAGGCGATGGGGCCGTCTTCTGCGATGAGGTCAGCCCAGGGCGCGCTCGCGGCCGGCGGGTTGTCCTCATCGCCATCTTCTTCGCGCTGGGCCTTCGGCGCTGACGGCCATCCTGGGCGGCCGGAGCCGGTCGGCCCGGTGTCCGCGTACCCGTCGTGATCGGCGTCCTGGAGCGCCGCGCGAGCGTCATCCTCGGTGCGCCCGGTGGAGTAGCGGACATCAACCCCGGCGGCCGCGTACGCAACCTCTGCGCCGAGCAGCTTCGCCAGCAGCGACGGGTGGGGTGCGAGCTCCAGCTGGTTGGCGTGCTCGTCGATGCGCAAGCAGAAGAACCTACCGGTGGCGGCCTGAAGACACAGCGACAGCTCGTGCGCGCCTTCTCGTTCCACCGAGATCGTCTGCTGATCAGCGGTTCCGGCGCCGGCGGCGTAGTCGTACTGGGGTTCGGCGCGGCGCAGCGCCTGCACGAGCTCGGTTTGCGCCGGGTAGGTGTGGCCGTTGCTCACGTACTCGGCCTTGGCGCCCTTGCGGGAGACGATCAGCGCCTGCCGAGCGTCGAGGTCTTTCGCCTTGTCGGACTGGTTGAGGAACGAGGGCAGCGCGATCAACGCGAGCGCGGCGATGACCAGGATCACGACCATCAGCTCGACCAGCGTGAAGCCGCGGTCGCCCCTGAGGGCGGCAAACGATCGGATCATGATCTGTCGATACCACGGCGCTAACGCGCACGCCGAAACCTCCAAGAGCCGGCCGACCGCACGCCCTGGCGGTGCGGTCGGCGTGTCGCGACACCGTACGGTCAACCCATGTTCAGCCGCAACGACGCGAACAACACCAGCTCGACGACCCCCGCGCGACCCGGAGGCGCGCAGCTCGGCCTGGGGCTTCAGCGCGAGGGCCGCCTTGGGGCGGGCGAGATGACCGTCCGCTCGCCCGAGTGCCGTGACGCTGTTGTACCTGCCAGCGGGGTGGATGAGCTGCTGGCCACATGCCGGCTGATCCTCGGGGACCCGCTGATCGGTCGCTGACAGGTGGTCGCCATCCCGCGGCGCGGGCGCGGCCGCTGAGCGCCTTCGCGAGAAGCCGACCGCCGATCACGCGAGGCCCACGCGCCCCGAGCGCATGAGCGCGCGTCGCCGCTTTCGGGCGCAAGCGCAGGCGCGCGGCGGCACCCGCCTGCGCTTGCGTTCGCCGGCGAGACATGGCGGTGGCGCGCGCCATCTCGGCGGCGCTGATCGCCCACCACCGCCCCACCACCACTGGCAGGCGGCGACGCCCCGCCGGCCTTGTTCGCTGCGGCGTTCAGCACAAGGATCCTCGGGCCGGGCGCACAGAGGCGCGCTCATGCCATAGCCGCCCGAGGTGATGCTGTTCTCCTGGGCTGCGCCCGGTCGCGCAACCGCACGGCGAACAGCACCGCCCGCCCGAGCCGCCGGTGAGCGTCGCGCGTTGGGCCTGGTTGCGGCCGGCTACGCGAGAGCGCGTATCTTTTGTCCATGAACCGCACGCGACCGTCTGAGCTGTTCTGGAGGTCAACCGTGACGCCTGAGCGCCGCAACCCGACGCTGCATGAGATCCTGCAACGCCGACGCGGCACCGCAACGAACTGGAGCACGCCGCCGCTTGCCGCCGATGAGTGGCAAGTGACGCTCGACGAGGACGCCGGTGGGCTTGATGCGGCGATGCTCGCGCTGGACGGCGTCTCCGACACCGTCCTCGCTGACAACGCCGACCTGTTCGACGCCCAGACGCAGAGGTTGCTGACCCAAGCCGCCGACCGTCAGGCCTTCGACGAGGCAAAGGCGGAGCTCGCCGCCTTGCTGGGCGAGTTCGACTACGCGGTCGCCTCCGCCTGCGAGGACCCGACGAGGCCGTTTCGGATCCGGTTCGACCCCGCCCAGGTCGAGCTGCTCGCGGCGTTCGGGCTCACCGACGCGTACGGCGCCCATCTCAGCAAGCAGTAGCCGGCACATCCGGCCGCTGCACCTAGGAGGATGAACGCGTCAACTACTCCCCGCTAAAGCGGGAAGCTTGTCCCTGGCGCTACGCGACGAATCGCGCATCCGAGACGTTCGGCGGGTTGACAGCCGCCCGGCGACCAATATTGATCGCCGCGATGTAGTCCGCGAATCCAGCGTATCCGCAGGACGTACAGGAGAACTTACTTTGAGAGGGACGGTTGCGCTTATCAATCCAGCCGCATTGGGGGCAGGTCCGGGAGGTATTGCGCGGGTCTACCGGGACGACCGGAACGCCCGCCAGTTGCGCCTTGTACTCGATAAAGCCGCGCAATTGGCGGAACGACCAGCTATGCAGTGTCGCCCGCTGGTGGCGTCGAACAGTTACCCGCTCGCGGATGCCCGTCAACTCTTCGAGGGCAATCCCGCGCCCGGTGCCTTTCGCCTTGGCGACGATGCGCTTACTGATCGTGTGGTTTACATCCTTGGCAAAGCGGTGCTCTTTACCGGAGAGTCTCTTGAGGCGGCGACGGGCAGACTTCGTGCCCTTCTTTTGCAGTTTCTTGCGAAGTCTGCGATGGCGGTGACGAACGGTTTTGACGTGCGAAGCCGAGTGCGTTTCGCCGTCCGAGTCAACCGCGATGTTCGTCACGCCAAGGTCTACGCCAAGAAACTCGCTCACGTCTGCAGGCTCAGGCGTTTCAACCTCGCAGGTCGTGAACAGGTAGAACTCGCCGCCCACAAAGCACAGATCCGACTCGCCGCGTTGCGATTGGAGCAGTTGCCGGTCCCGCTCGCCACAAACGAAGGGGATACGCACACGACCGGCGACGGTCCAAATGGTGACGGCGCGCTCTGCAACGAACCACCGCAGAATCCGGCTGTCGTAGGCAATCGCGCCGTGAGGCCGGAAGGTCCGCTTGGTTTGGCGGTCCAACTTGTAGGCGTCAACCACCTTGCCGATGCAGCGGACCACCAGTTGCGAGGAGAGGCCGAACGCCTCTTTCGTGTCGTAGTAGGTGAGCCGGTGGAGGGGGACACGGCCAAAGACGCGCTCCGACCACGCTACATCACTAATCGCGTTACACGCGGCATTGGCCGCTTCGAGCGTCTGAAGCAGCGCCGCGTGTTGCTCGGGAGTCGGTTGCAGTTTGACCTTGGCCGTGAGCTTCAACGTGTTGAAAGCACAGCACAGAAGCGCGACAGAAGCAACGTTTTCGCGTTGCTTTCACGTCGCGCTCCATTCCTCCCCCGCTTGAAAGCGGGGGGCTCCTGGAGCGATTTTCTAAGATGAAGAAGGTGCACCTGAGAAACCCGGACGGCCGCAGCTACGAGCTCTACACCGGCGTGGAGGTCAGTGGCGGCGAGCGGGTCGGTTCGGTCGCGTGGCAGTCCACGTCACAGACCGGCGGCAACCCCGGCTACGTGCTCTGTGTCGACGGCGCCGAGTACGACCCGGACTCGCCCGGCGAGGTGCTCGACCGCCTCCGCGAACACGGGTATGAGCTGTACCCGCCCACCGCGTTGGAGGATATCGCGGCGCTGTGCGGCCGGTGATACAGCGCCACCCCGGCGGCCTCGACGGCAGGTCGGCGCTGGCGGTCGCGCCCCGGCGGCCCTTGGGTTGGCGGCCGGTTGCGCGGTTCGAGCCTGACGCCGCCGGCCGGCCGCGCCCACAACCCGCGCGTTGCTTAGAGGTTCGCGCGGCGGATCTCCACCAGCAAGCGGTTGATCGCTTCCACGTCCGGGTGTTCGGGGAGCGGTGAGGCGATCTGGGCAAGGCGGTCGTCGAAGCGAGCGAACTCCCGCTCGATCCGGTCGGTCGGCCAGCGGCTCTTCTCGCGCAGCTCCTCGGGGTCGCGGACGCGGATCGACAGCTCACCGTCACGCAGCAGCTGCTCGGCGTGCTCACAGATGCGGAACAGATGCCGTGCGCACTTCTCCCTCCGCTCGGCGTCTTGCCCGTCGGCCTTGGCGAGCTGCTTGAGCTGGCTGCGGGCGAACCCCCCGTAGGTGTGCCGGACCCGCTGGGAGAGGAACAGGCGCCGGTGCTCGATCAGCAACCGCCCCTCCTCGCTGAGGTGCAGCGCCGACGCCCACAGCACTTCCAGCACGTTCGGGTTCGCCGCCGCAGCGAGCCGGGCGAACTTCCCGAGCTCGTACACGACCAAGTCCGGTGTTTTGCGTTCCAGCTGTTCGGCCGGCTGGCTCATCCCCAGCAGCTGATCGGTGGGCGCGATGTAGTAGCCGCGCAGATCCTCGTCGGAGGTCGGGGTGGCAAGCCCGTAGGCGTGGGAGCCGACCAAGTGCAGCGCAGCGACCTTGTGCCCGGCGAGCGGCTCAGCCGCAAGCAACGCGCGTACACGCTCCTTGCTGCCGCGCACCGGCGGCGCATCCGCAGCAGCCTGGGCGCTTTGTGGTGAGGCTCCACGTCCCATCCGCTTGAGGATGGGCTTGCAGGCCTGTGCGCGGGAAGATTTCCGCACCTCGACCTTCGCGAGCGCGGCGGCGGTGTTGCGGTCACCCACCCACCGCACCGTGGACCCGCCAACCACTGAAAGAGCGGTCATGGTCGCAACGATCAACTTCAAGATCAACCGCACCACCAAGCGTTACATCGAGCGGGAGGCGGACAGCACCTGGACGTTGTGGGAGTTCGACTCCCCGTAGGATGAGGAGTACCTGTACGCCGCTGGCGGGATGAGCGAGGCTGAAGCGCGCCGGTGGCTGGACGGGCACGATGACGCGCTCTGGAAGCGCCGCGATGACAGCTCCGAGCGGGAGGTCACCATCCGCCTCACCGACGCCGAGCGGGCGGAGCTGGTGGAGCTCGCGAGCAAGCGGCTGTCGACCCCGGCGGCCGAGAAGCTGCTCGCCGCTCTCACCGACTGACGGCAACAAGCCCGGCCGCAAGACCTCCAGGCGGCTGGCGCTGCGTCAGCGCTGCAGGTTCGAGTCGGGCAGGACCTTGACTCCGCGAGCTTCCTTGAACAGCTCTTCAAGGGCGCCCAGCCGCCGATCGCCGAGCTCCCCGTCAGGCATCGCCTTGACGAACCACTTGCGCAAGCCAGGGCGCTTCGCGATCGCGTTCGTGTAGCACCCAACGCCGGGCTGGGCGGGTTGCGGCGGGTGAGCGCCATCAGGGTGTCCGGTAGGCGGCCGGCGCGCCTGTGGCTGGACGTTTGAGTCGAAAACGCCCATGCGGGCGGCCCGGGCGGGCGCACCGTCGCGGGCGTCATGTGGCTCGCACGCTTTCGCGGCATGCTCGCAATCGCCTCGGCGGCGTTCTGCTTGGACTGGTTGTCGAAAGCGGCGGCACAAGCGTGGCTTGACCCTGCCGCGCTCGTGTACAACCCGGAGCCGGCGAAGCTGTGGTTGCCGGTGGTGTTGTGCGCCATCTGCGCGCTGGTCGCATACCTGATTCCCGCCAGGCTCGCGGTCATCGGGTGTGGGCTGGCGCTCGGCGGCGGGAGCGCGAACATGCTCGACCGGGCGTTGCGCGGCCCGGTGCTGGACTTCATCCCCGAACCCGACCTGTTCGGACGCAGCGACTACTACGCCAACCTGGCGGACGTGATGATCGTCTGCTCGTGGGTGGCGCTGGTTCCGGTGATGGTAAGCCTCGCGATGCAGATGCTGCGTTGACGTCCTCCCCGGCCTGAAGGCCGGGGATTCCTGCCGCGCCGCCTTACGCGACACCTCGGTGGGTTCCTGCTTCACCGCCAGCCGCCGGGATACGTCCCGGTCTTACGCCGGCTCCACAGGCGTTTAGCCTCTCCGCCCGTCCGGCGGCGAGGATGTTCTTCGCGGCGTTGAGGTCCCGGTCGTGGACGGTGCCGCAGTGCCGACACGTCCAGGTGCGGGCGTGCAGCGGCTTGGGGCCATCCAGCACGCCACAGGCAGAGCAGACCTGCGAGGTGGGCACAAACCGGCCGACCCGGGCAAAGACCCGCCCGTACCGTGCGGCCTTGTACTCCAACATCGCCACGAACTGAGCCCAGCCTGCGTCGTGAACGCTCTTGGCCAGCCGGGTACGCGCCAGGCCCTTGACCGCCAGGTTCTCCACGTACGCCGCTTCAAGTTCTGCATCGCCGGCTCATCAAGAGTGAGCCCCATCCCTGCGCCGAACGGGACGGCCGCCCTCGTGCTGGAGTTCCCCGTTGCGCCACCACTCTTCCCGCCCGTCTGACCAGACGACGGCTGGGCCGTCCTCGCGGTGGAGCATCCCGTCGCGCCACCACTCCTCCCGCCCGTCTGGCAGGACAACAGCTGGGCCATCCTCGCGGTGGCGCTGCCCCTCGTGCCACCACTCCTCCTGTCCGCTTAGCAGGACGACGGCTGGGCCGTCCTCGCGGTGGAGCTCCCCGTTACGGTACCACATTTCCCGCCCGTTTGGCCAGACGACGGCCGGGCCGTCTTCGCGGTGGAGGACGCCGTGTTGGTGCCAGCGCTGCACCCCATCAGGGGTGATCTCCGCCGGTCCGTCGTCGCGGTGCAACTGCCCGTTCTCATCCAACCATTGTTGGGTGCCGTCATCGAGAACGCGGTCAGGGAGACCTCGGTTCCACGTGTCGGCGTTGCCGCCGCCGCGGCGCTTGTTCACGACCTCGCGTAGCAACGCCGGCGCAGCAGCGGATGTGGTGTCGTTAGCTCCCCGTCCCATGCTGTCGCGATCCTATCCGCCTGGGCCGCGGAGATCGGGGTTTCGCCTTACGCTGGCGATCCCGTTCGGCGCAGGCCTGGGCTCACCCTCGGCGGGGCGCACGCTTGAGCTTCCCGTTGCGATACCACGCCTCCCGCCCGTCTGGATAGACGACAGCTGGGCCGTCTTTGCGGTGGCGATCCCCGTTGCGCCACCACTCTTCCCACCCGTCTGGCCGGACGATGGCCGGGCCGTCCTCGCGGTGGAGCATCCCGTGGCGGTACCACTCCTCAGACCCGTCCGGCCCGGTTACAGCCGGGCCGTCGTCGCGGTGGAGCTTCCCGTTGTAGTACCACTCTTCCCGCCCGTCTGGCCGGACGATGGCCGGGCCGTCCTCGCGGTGGGGCTCCCCGTTGCGGTACCACTTCTCAGACCCGTCCGGCCCGGTTACGGCTGGGCCGTCTTCACGGTGGAGCTTGCCATGGCGGTACCACTCCTCAGACCCGTCTGGCCGGACGATGGCCGGGCCGTCTTCGCGGTGGAGCTCCCCGTTACGCCACCACGCCTCCCGCCCGCCCGGCCCGGTTATGGCCGGGCCGTCTTCGCGGTGGAGGATGCCGTGTTGGTACCAGCGCTGCACCCCATCAGGGGTGATCTCCGCTGGTCCGTCGTCGCGGTGCAACCGCCCGTTTCTGTCCAGCCATTGTTGGGTGCCGTTATCGAGAACGCGGTTAGAGAGACCTCGGTTCCACGTGTCGGTGTTGTCGTCACCGCGGCGCTTGTTCACGACCTCGCGCAGCAACGCCGGCGCAGCAGCGGATGTGGTGTCGTTAGCTCCCCGTCCCATACTGCCGCGATCCTATCAGCGCGCGGCGCGGGATCGGGGCTTTCGCCTTACGCTGGCGATCCCGTTCGGCGCAGGCCTGGGCTCACCCTCGGCGGGGCGCATGCTGGGGCTTGCCGTTGCGCCACCACTCTTCCCGCCCGTCTGGATGGACGACAGCCGGGCCATCCTCGCGGTGGAGCTCCCCGTTGTAGTACCACTCTTCCCGCCCGCCTGGATGGACGACGGCTGGGCCGCCCTCGTGCTGGAGTTCCCCGTTGCGCCACCACGCCTCCTGTCCGTTCGGCCAGACGACGGCTGGGCCGTCCTCGCGGTGGAGCTCCCCGTTGCGCCACCACTCCTCATACCCGTCTGGATAGACGACGGCCGGGCCGTCGTCGCGGTGGGGCTCCCCGTTGTAGTACCACTCTTCCCGCCCGTCTGGCGAGACGAGGGCCGGGCCGTCTTCGCGATGGAGGATGCCGTGTTGGTGCCAGCGCTGCACCCCATCAGGGGTGATCTCCGCTGGTCCGTCGTCGCGGTGCAACTGCCCGTTCTCATCCAACCATTGTTGGGTGCCGTCATCGAGAACGCGGTCAGGGAGACTCCGGTTCCACGTGTCGGCGTTGCCGTCACCGCGGCGCTTGTTCACGACCTCGCGCAGCAACGCCGGCGCAGCAGCGGATGTGGTGTCGTTAGCTCCCCGTCCCATGCTGTCGCGATCCTATCCGCGCGCGGCGCGGGATCGGGGCTTTCGCCTTACGCTGGCGATCCCGTTCGGCGCAGGCCTGGGCTCACCCTCGGCGGGGCGCACGCCGGAGCTTGCCGTTGCGCCACCACTCCTCACGCCCGTCTGGATAGACGACAGCTGGGCCGTCTTTGCGGTGGAGATCCCCGTTGCGCTACCACTCTTCCCACCCGTCTGGCCGGACGATGGCCGGGCCGCCCTCGCGGTGGAGCATCCCGTGGCGGTACCACCTTTCCCGCCCGTCTGGCCAGACGACGGCTGGGCCGTCTTCACGGTGGAGCACCCCGTTGTAGCACCACGCCTCATACCCGTCTGGATAGACGAGGGCCGGGCCATCCTCGCGGTGGAGCTCCCCGTTGCGGTACCACTTCTCAGACCCGTCCGGCCCGGTTACGGCTGGGCCGTCTTCACGGTGGAGCTTGCCGTGGCGGTACCACTCCTCAGACCCGTCTGGCCGGACGATGGCCGGGCCGTCCTCGCGATGGAGGATGCCGTGTTGGTACCAGCGCTGCACCCCATCAGGGGTGATCTCCGCTGGTCCGTCGTCGCGGTGCAACCGCCCGTTTCTGTCCAGCCATTGTTGGGTGCCGTTATCGAGAACGCGGTTAGAGAGACCTCGGTTCCACGTGTCGGTGTTGCCGTCACCGCGGCGCTTGTTCACGACCTCGCGCAGCAACGCCGGCGCAGCAGCGGATGTGGTGTCGTTAGCTCCCCGTCCCATGCTGTCGCGATCCTATCCGCGCGCGGCGCGGGATCGGGGTTTTCGCCTTACGCTGGCGATCCCGTTCGGCGCAGGCCTGGGCTCACCCTCGGCGGGGCGCATGCTGGGGCTTGCCGTTGCGCCACCACTCCTCACGCCCGTCTGGATAGACGACAGCCGGGCCATCCTCGCGGTGGAGCACCCCGTTGCGCCGCCACTCCTCATACCCGTCTGGCCGGACGACGGCCGGGCCGTCCTCGCGGTGGCGCTCCCCGTTGCGCCGCCACTCCTCATACCCGTCTGGCCGGACGATGGCCGGGCCGTCCTCGCGGTGGAGCTTCCCCTCGCGGTACCACCTTTCCCGCCCGTCTGGCCAGACGACGGCCGGGCCGTCCTCGCGGTGGAGCTCCCCGTTGCGCCACCACTCTTCCCGCCCGTCCGGCCCGGTTATGGCCGGGCCGTCTTCGCGGTGGAGGACGCCGTGTTGGCACCAGAGCTGCACCCCATTAGGGGTGATCTTCGCTGGTCCGTCGTCGCGGTGCAACTGCCCGTTCTCATCCAACCATTGTTGGGTGCCGTCATCGAGAACGCGGTCAGGAAGACCCCGGTTCCACGTGTCGGCGTTGCCGCCACCGCGGCGCTTGTTCACGACCTCGCGCAGCAACGCCGGCGCAGCAGCGGATGTGGTGTCGTTAGCTCCCCGTCCCATGTTGATCGATCCTATCCGCGCGCGGCGCGGGATCGGGGCTTTCGCCTTACGCTGGCGATCCCGTTCGGCGCAGGCCTGGGCTCACCCTCGGCGGGGCGCGCGCTGGGGCTTGCCGTTGCGCCACCACTCTTCCCGCCCGTCTGGATAGACGACGGCTGGGCCGTCTTCGCGGTGGAGCACCCCGTTGTAGTACCACTCTTCCCGCCCGTCTGGATAGACGACGGCTGGGCCGTCTTCGCGGTGGAGCTTCCCGTTGCGGTACCACTCTTTCTGCCCGTCTGACCAGACGGCGGCTGGGCCGTCTTCGCGGTGGCGCTCCCCGTTGCGGTACCACTCTTCCGGCCCGTTCGGCCAGACGACGGCCGGGCCGTCTTCGCGGTGGAGCTCCCCGTTGCGGTACCACGCCTCCTGCCCGTCTGGCCAGACGAGGGCCGGGCCGTCCTCGCGATGGAGGATGCCGTGTTGGTACCAGCGCTGCACCCCATCAGGGGTGATCTCCGCTGGTCCGTCGTCGCGGTGCAACTGCCCGTTCTCATCCAACCATTGTTGGGCGCCGTCATCGAGAACGCGGTCAGGGAGACCCCGGTTCCACGTGTCGGTGTTGCCGTCACCGCGGCGCTTGTTCACGACCTCGCGCAGCAACGCCGGCGCAGCAGCGGATGTGGTGTCGTTAGCTCCCCGTCCCATGCTGCCGCGATCCTATCCGCCTGGGTCGCGGAGATCGCGGGTTTCGCCCCACACGGAGACGGCGAAGATCCGAACGTCGACATCCCGCCCGGGATGATCCTGTGCGTCCAGCGCTCTGAAGGCGACGCTTTCCTCTGGCGGCGATCCGCCTCCGGCGGGCGAGCTTGGTGTGCAGACGCTCACAGCTCTTATGCTTCGGCGCAGAGACGGCGAGAGGAAGGCCTCCCGATCATCGACGTCCAGCGGGAGAGCGACCGGCTCGTCTTCAGCGGCGACAGCCACGGCTATGTGATCGAGCGCCGGCCCGCAAGCGCCCCCAAACTGCTTGGGAGGAAGAGGTTTCGGTCGCTTTCGCGACGCGCCGTACCATTTCCGCGTGGGCCGAGGGGCGAGGAGCAGCACCGAAGCAAGCACGCTGTTCAAGGCGGTCGTCAAAGCTCGACGCGGCCCGCGTCCCGAGTTCGACACAGACGGTCGGATCATCAACGGCGTCAGCCACGACCCTGACGGGGCCACGCGCTACCAAGATGCGTCCCAGTGCGCCGGGCTTCAGCCCGGTGGTGAAGGGACGCTCGGGGCGTAGCCCCGATCAGAGAGGCCGGTCCTGCTGCTCGATGTACTGCCGCAGCACCGACAGTGGTGCGC